>Ga0163153_10000442_pt1 | contig 73997 bp, 71 predicted proteins | sample OliLakLV19MP6IB1_FD_148629 | JGI IMG/M metagenome (GOLD analysis project Ga0163153, IMG submission 148629) | Freshwater microbial mat bacterial communities from Lake Vanda, McMurdo Dry Valleys, Antarctica - Oligotrophic Lake LV.19.MP6.IB-1 | ecosystem: Environmental > Aquatic > Freshwater >... | reverse complement strand
ACGCCTACGAGTGCGTCAGCGATGCCAGGAAAGGATTAGACAAATACTTTGCGTTCTACAACCAGAGAAGACCGCACACGGCACTTGCCGACAAAACACCAGATGAGGTCTACTTCGACAACCTGCCCGCACTGTCTCAAACAGCGTAGGCAAACAACCGCAGGGCTATACTTATGAAGACGGAACTTCTGTCCAAACAACCGAGGCCACTTCACTTCTGATCGTGTGGATCGACCAATGTTTGCACGGTTACAGGGACGTGGGTAGATGTAGGTAAAGGGGCGAGGGGGCGTGTTCCGTGTGGATAGAAACGATGGGTTGAAGGATCCCTCCGTGAGCAGTCGTGACCGGTGTTCCTTGAGTCCGATTACTTGATGGCCACCGCCTTCACTTCTTTGAACGTGGTGTGGCCAAGCAGGGCCTTCTGAACTCCATCCTGCATGAGGGTGGTCATACCATCTTCAATGGCAGCCTTTAGCATTTCTTCAGTTCTCGCCTTCGTCTGAACCATGCGCTTGAGTCTGTCCGATCCCAGAAGCAACTCGTGCAGGGCCACGCGTCCTTTAAAGCCAGTGCGATTGCAGATTTCACACCCCTTCCCGCGAGCCAGGCGGAAAGTATTGTCTTGCGGGATGCCGAGCTTGTCCCAATGTTCGGGTCCATAGCCCTGGCGGATTTCCTCATATTCTTCCGGTGTCCCGACGTACGGCTCCTTACAGTCCTTGCAAATCCGACGAGTGAGGCGTTGGGCGAGGACTCCCAACATCGCATCGGCAAAACTAAACGAGTCGCAGCCCATATCGAGCAGTCGGGTGACGGTTTCCACCGCGCTGTTTGTATGGAGTGTGCTCATGACAAGGTGGCCGGTCAATGAGGCTTCAATGCCGATCTCAGCCGTTTCTTTGTCTCGCATTTCTCCGACCATGATCACGTCTGGGTCGGCCCGGAGGAACGCGCGCATGGCGGCGGCAAATGTGAAGTTAATCTTTGGCTGAACCTGAACCTGCCGGAGCCCATATTGAGTGATTTCGACGGGGTCCTCTGCCGTCCAGATCTTAATGTCGGGCGTGTTGATGAAGCCGAGGACGGAGTGCAGGGTTGTGGTTTTTCCTGAGCCGGTCGGTCCGACGCAGAGAATGATACCGTAGGGTTTTGCGGCGATCTCCTTGATTCCCGCGAGATTCCGGTCCGAGAACCCCATTTTGTCGAGGGGCAAAGGCTCACTGGCCGCGAGCAGACGCATGACCACGTCTTCGTTATATCCGGCGGTCGGAATCGTCGCGACGCGCAACTCGATTTCCTTGTTATCCGACAGTTTAAACTTGATCTTGCCATCCTGGGGCTTGCGCCGTTCTGCGATGTCGAGGCTGGCCATAATTTTCAGACGCGACACAATGGCGCGACGGTAGCTTTGGGGAATCTTCATGTATTCGAAGCAGTCGCCGTCGACCCGGAATCGGACAAGGGTCTCACGTTTTTCGCCATAGGGCTCGACATGTATATCCGAGGCGCCTTGTCGATAGGCATCGGCGATGATCTGATTGGCCAGCCGCACAATGGCATTGTCGTTTTCGTCGAGTCCGCCTCCGGCATCTTCCGCTGCCGCTTCTTGGGCCTCGTTGACGAGTTCGCCGAGAATGTCAGAGACATTCTCATCCAACTTTCGCGTATTGCCGATCTCTGCCTGTCCCTGTCCTGTGGCGGAGCCGAGGAACTGGGCGATATCACGACGAAGACTGATTGCAAAGCGAATATTAAGGCCGGGGAAGGTCCGCTTAATATCCGCCACGCGATCGAGATCGCCTGGGTCGTCCGTCAAAATTTCAATGGCGGTCCGGTCCCTCTTGAGGGGCATCCAGTGGTTTTTTTTGAGGTAGTCGACGTTCAGGTTTTTCAGGAGTTCGATATCGACAATCGTTCGATCGCTGTACTCGATATAGGGGCATTTGTGAAACTGGGCGAGCGACTTACCGATCTCGAGTTTCGGTATCTTGTACTTCTCAATCAGGATGCTCTCGAAGTCTGACATGCCCTTTTTGGACTCGACAATCGCCTGCTCCAATTCGTTCTGAGTAATGCGGTTATTCGTAACCAGGCGATCAAACTTGGTTGGGTTTTTCTTCGAGATCTTGCGGAGATTAAAGAAGGCGATGCCGAGGGCCTTCGCAACCTCCGCGACGGATTCTTCGTCTTTTCTGGTGAATCGTGGGCCGCTCTTCTTGTTGAGGAGCTGAAAGACGCCCATCAAATACTTGTTGTCCGCAACGATCGGGTAGGTCAGGACCTGTTTGGTTTTGAATCCGGTCCGCTTGTCGTAGGAGGTGTCATGAAGGAGTGAGGGATGGACGCCTTGCAGCTCGGCGATGTTATAGGCGTCGGCAATGCTCACTGGGCGGAGATATTTTGCGCAAAACCCAGCCAGGCTTTGTTCAGTGATGGGAATACGGATTTCCTCGACGCTGTCGATGTGAGTGATTTTTGAGAAAATCTCTTTCTTCTCCGAATCGAACGCGAAGATGGTGAGGTCTTCGGCATCGTAGATGCTGAGAATTTCTTTGCGCAGATCGAGGAGAATATGGTCAAGATTGCTGGCCGCATGGATTTGGTCCGTGACGCGCTTAACGTTTTCGGCGAATGCCACTTTCTGCTGAAGTTCCTGAAGATTTTGTGGGATGGGATTGGCTGGCATTACATGGGCTCCTGACAATCGACTGGACGGTCGCCGCCGGATTCGTATGTTCAATCAGAAGTGCGTACGATCCACGTGACCAGAAGGGTCTTGAGGCAACGATCGAATCTCAGTCTAGCCGATCGCGGATGGAAGGCAAGGAAAAGACGGTTTCAGGCTGGTAGGTTTACGGGAAGGGCAGTATGAATGAAGCCGGTGGCGGGCGGGATGGTTTTCAACTCGCTTGTGCGCGAGTCAGATGAGCACAGACTTGAGCCGGAGGCAGCTTGAGCTTGACCCCGTCCGTCCGAGTTTTCACCTCCACGACTCCTTCGGCGAGCCCCTTGTCTCCGACGACGATTTGAAAGGGGGCTCCCATCAGGTCCGCATCGTTGAACTTCACGCCCGCTCGCTCGTCCCGATCATCCCAGAGTACTTCGAACCCTGCTGCCTGCAGTTTGTCATAGAGCTGCGAGGTCACTTGGGCGGTGTGGGCTGATTGGGTGAGCGGAAGGAGATGCACATGGAACGGCGCGATGGGGAAGGGCCAGATAATGCCTTTCGCGTCGTGGTGCTGTTCAATCGCCGCCGCCGCAGTGCGTCCAACACCGATGCCGTAGCAACCCATGACGGCGAGGCACTCTTTACCATGAAGATCCAGGAAGGAGGCCTTCATGGATTCGCTGTATTTGGTGCCGAGCATAAAGACATGCCCGACTTCGATGCCTTTCGTCGCCTTCAATGTCCCGTCTTTTCTCGGTGACGGATCTCCTGCACAGGCGCAACGGAGATCGGCAAACTGCTCGACCTGAAAATCACGATCCCAATTCGCATCGACATAGTGCGTATCGCTCTGATTACCGCCGACGACCACGTTGCGTAAGGCTTTGATCGCGTGGTCGGCAATAATCCGAACGTCTTTCAGGCCAATGGGTCCGGCAAACCCGATCGGTGCGCCAGTGACTTGCTCGACGACGCTGGGAGTCGCGATCTCAAGGTCAGTCACTCGAAGGAGTCGTTGAATCTTAACCTCATTGGCCGTATGGTCTCCCCGTAGCAAGACGGCGACTGTGCTTTTTCCGGTCGAATAGAGGAGTGTCTTGACGAGGTGCGCAGGGGAGATGTTCAGGAATCTTGTGACCTCTTCAACTGTCCGGCAGCGTGGCGTCCGGACGGTGCGCAGAGGACGCGGGGCTTCGGTCTCCACATCAGTAGGAGGAAGCACTTCGGCCTGTTCGACGTTGGCGGCGTAGGTGCCGGCATCGCTGTAGACGATGGTATTCTCGCCCGTATCGGCGAGCACCATGAACTCGTGAGATGAGCTGCCGCCGATCAGGCCGGTGTCGGCTTCCACGGCACGGAAGGTGAGGCCGCAACGCGTGAAAATGCGATGGTAGGCTTCGTACATCTTCTGATAGCTGAGCCTTGCGCTCGCTTCGTCCTGGTCGAAACTGTAGGCGTCCTTCATGATGAACTCGCGTCCACGCATGAGTCCAAAGCGAGGGCGTATTTCATCGCGAAACTTTGTTTGAATCTGATAGAAGTTCAGCGGCATCTGTCGATAGGAACGGACTTCGCGCCTGAATAGGTCCGTAATCACTTCCTCATGGGTCGGCCCTAAACAGAAGTCGCGCTCGTGGCGATCCTTAAAGCGGAGCAGTTCTTTGCCGTAGAAGCTCCATCGGCCGGTTTCCTGCCATAACTCAGCGGGGGAGGCAATGGGCATCAGGAGCTCTTGGGCGCCAGCCCGGTTCATCTCCTCACGAATGATCTGTTCGACTTTTCGGATGACCCGGAGGCCGAGCGGGAGGTACGTGTAGATGCCGGCGGCCACCTTGCGAATCAGACCGGCTCGGAGCATGAGCTTGTGGCTGACGGTTTCCGCTTCGCCAGGGTCTTCCCGCAATGTGGGGATTAAAACTTGAGAGGTCCGCATGATTCTGTGGGAAAGGTCAAAAAGCCATCAAGTCCGAACATCATCAAGTCTGAAGTGCCGGTGAGAGAGAAAATGTTTTGCTGCCATGATGACGTTCGACATTCAGACGTTCGGACCCATTCTCTAACGAGTGAAGATTCGTTCAAGGTCATTCCAAAATGCAAAGATCATAACGCCCACTAATAACACGAGCCCAGCCTGTTGCGCGATTTCTCTCTGGCGTTCACCAAGGGGTTTCCGGAGGATGCCCTCAATCAGGAAAAATAACAGATGGCCGCCATCGAGAATGGGAATAGGAAGCAAATTGAGGACGCCCAAGTTGATGCTTAGGATGGCGATCAGAAAGATGACACTTGAGGCTCCCTGCGCAGCCGCTTCTCCGGAAATATTGGCGATTGTGAGCGGGCCACCGATATTCTTGCTGGAGATATCCCCCACAACCATCTTGTAGAGACCGATTGCAGTCAGCTCGGTCCAGCCCCACGTGGCTCCCAAGCCGTCATAGAGCGATAGCAGAGGGGTGCTGGAACGCATGATCGAACGGCCTGGTCCTGTAATGCCGATCTTGCCGACTTCGACCGACTCACCGTTGACCACTGTCTTTTCAACAGAGGGCGTCACGGTCAGCAAAATTCGCTGCCCCTCCCGCAAGACATCTACCTGTAACTGGCGGTTGGGGCTTTCTTTCACGATACCGGTCATTTGGGACCACGTATGGATCGTCTGGCCCTGGATGCTGACCACGTGGTCCCCGGCTTGAAGCCCGGCTTTCGCTGCCGGAGAGTTTTGCGTGACTGACGTGACGAGGGGCGGTGTTTCTTCGACGCCCAGGTAGTAACCGGGCTCTTGTGCAGAGGCCTGAGGTCCGGGGGGGATGGTGGGCGTGACCGTCAATGTTTTGGTTTGTTCGCCTCGTTTGATCTCGAGCGTCAGCGCCTGCCCCTTGCTCTTCGCCACGGCGTCGAAGAGTTCTGTTCTGGTGGAAATATCTTGTCCGTTGACTCGGCTGACACGATCTCCGATCTGAATGCCTGCGGTATCGGCTGGAGAGCCGGGGACCATCGCTTCGATATTGGGGGTCAAATCCTGGAACGTTGGGACAAAAAGGGGAGCTCCGGTCGCGAGCCATCCGGCAAAAATGAAATACGCCAGAATGAAGTTAAACCCAGGTCCCGCGGCGACGATAAGGACTTTGCCCCACAATCCTTGGTGCGCAAATGACCGCGCACGATCCTCCTGTGTGGTCGCCTCACTCTCATCTTCGCCGAACAGTTTCACGTAGCCACCGAGCGGAATGGCCGAGAGGAGATATTCTGTTTCACCCATTTTCCTGCCGAAGAGCTTCGGGCCGAATCCTAGGGAAAATTTGAGGACCTTGACGCCGACCCAGCGAGCGGCCAGGAAATGTCCGAGTTCATGGAACGCGACTAACACGCCCAGAACGACCAGGAACCACCACGTCTTCTGCAATAACAACCAGACGGTATCGGGGGACCAGGTAAATGCCATGAACACGGTATATGCTCCTTCGTGTAGATCTAGCGTACCAACGCCACAACCAACGACTCGGCTTTTTCGCGGGCCCAGCGATCCGCCTCCAACGCCTCTTCCAACGTATCCACCTCTTTGGGGCTATGGGCATTCATCGTGCTGCGAATAATCTCCACAATATCGGTGAACCGAATCCCTCCATTCAGGAACGCCTCAACAGCAATCTCATTCGCAGCGTTCATCGTGGCTGGCATCGTACCGCCGATCCGCAAGGATTCATAGCCAAGTCCCAAACACGGAAATCGGTCGTGATCCGGTTTGCAGAACGTCAACTTCGCGATCTCTGTCAGATCTAACGAAGACAGATCCAACGGCAGGCGCTCTGGATATTTCATCGCATAGGAAATAGGTGTTCGCATATCCGGCAATCCCAACTGCGCGATCATTGAACGATCCACATATTCTACCAGAGAATGAATGATGCTTTCCCGATGGATCATGACCTCGATCTGGGATTCCTGGATGTCGAAGAGCCAGCGGGCTTCGACGACCTCGAGCCCTTTGTTCATGAGGGTGGCAGAATCGATCGTGATTTTGGCGCCCATCTTCCAATTGGGATGTTGGAGTGCCCGTTCGGGTGTGACGTCTTGCAGCTCATCCCGTCCCAGAGTCCAGAGGGCCCCTCCGGACGCCGTTAAAATCAGGCGGCGGACGTCCTCTTTGCGATGGCCTTCTAACGACTGGAAGATCGCACTGTGTTCGCTGTCGACCGGGAAGATACGAACGCCATGCCGGCGTGCCTCGTCCTGCATCAGTTTCCCCGCCATGACCATCGGCTCTTTATTGGCCAAGGCGATCTGTTTTCCACTTCGGATCGCCGCAAGGGTGGGCACGAGACCGGCGCCACCGACGATGGCGGAGATAACGAGTTCCGCTTCGGGCATAGAGGCGACCTGAATCAAGCCTTCTTGCCCAGACAAAATTTCGACCGGCAGTCCCGCACAGCGATGCCGGAGTCTGGCGGCAGCGGAGGCATCCGATAGGGCCACTACACGGGGCTTGAACCGGCGGATCTGGTCCTCGAGTTTTTCATCATTGCTGCCGGCAGTCAGTCCTGCCACGCAGAACTCTTCGGGGAACCGGTCCACGATATCTAAGGTGCTGGTGCCGATCGACCCAGTCGATCCGAGGATGATGATCGTTTTCATAGGGGCTCCTTCACTCAATGACCCGTAGATGGCTCGCCATCGTTACATAGTAGTAGAAGAAGGGGGCGGTGAACAAGAGACTATCCAGACGGTCGAGCATGCCCCCGTGGCCCGGCAGTATTCCGCCGGAGTCCTTCATGCCGACGCTGCGTTTCATGGCGGATTCGGTCAGGTCACCCCAGAGACCAGTGATGGTCAGTAGGATAGCCAAGACCAGACAATCGAGACCGGACAATTCAGGGAGAAACCACCACCGCGCGGCGTACCCGACGATTATGGCACCAATCAAGCCACCCACCAAGCCCTCGACAGTTTTTTTTGGACTGATCGTTGGAGCCAAGCGGTGCCGTCCGCACAGTGTGCCGACAAGGTAGGCACCGGTATCGGATGCCCAGGTCACCAGTAGGAGAAAGAAGATCAGCCATTCACCCGACGGCAAGAGTCTCGTCATTGAGAGAGTGCTGAGTGTGAGGCCCAGGTAGAGCACTCCGAATAAGGTCATGGCACCATCCCTCAGGCTCTGCTCGAGCGGGGAACGACTGAGGAGCGGGACCGAAATAATAGAGACCACGATGGCCAGGAGGGTTGGAACGACGATGTCCGGCTGGTGTGTTGCGAGAATCAGGGCGGCGAATCCAGTCAGGCCAATCCCTATCAGCCAGGAATGACTGCGGTCGCTGAAACATAATCGGTAGAACTCGAAGAGGGCGAGCGCGCCCGCCAGCACCACGACGCAAGAAAATGCGAGGGGGGGGAGGTAGCGAATGGCGGCATATAAGAGTGGAGCGAGGAACAGAATGGTGTAGATCCGTCGAGGATCAAATCTAGACGTCGTAACCGGCGTTGGTTCAGCCTGTTGTTGGCCGGTGGTTTTGTATTCCTGCATGTGGAGGTTGAGATCGGCCACTATGAAGAAATGGTACTGAGGACACGACCGAATCGCCGCTCGCGTCGCTGGTATTCCAGTAAGGCCCGCAGGAGTTCGCGGCGACGGAAGTCGGGCCACAGGGTCGGAGTGAAATAGAGCTCGGTGTAGGCGATCTGCCAGAGGAGAAAGTTACTGATTCGCGTTTCGCCGCTGGTGCGGATCAATAAGTCGGGATCGGTCAGCTCATGAGTGTAGAGATATTGTTGGATGCGAGACTCATCCACATCGTCCGGATGCAGCTTTCCGTCTTGCACTTCATGGAGGAGTTCACGCACCGCGTCCACGATCTCAGTGCGGCCACCGTAGCTAAGGGCGACCGTGAGATGCAGTCTGTCGAGATGGGAGGTTTCCTGTTCGGCGGCCCGGACCCATTGGAGGGCGGAGGCCGGAAGGGAGTCGAGCCGGCCGATCGTGCGCAACCGGACACCCTGCTCAATGAGTTTCGCTCGCTCCGTCGAAAGGTAGTATTCAAGCAAGCCCATGAGTGAGGAGATTTCCTGGACGGGACGGTTCCAATTCTCCTGTGAGAACGCGTAAATTGTCAGGGCGTGGATGCCCAATTCCAAACAGACCGTGATCATTTCCCGGACGGATTTAATCCCTTCCCGATGACCGGCAATGCGAGGGAGGCGTTGCAGCTCGGCCCAGCGGCCATTGCCATCCATGATGATAGCGATGTGCTTGGGCAAGAGGTCTGGTTCGAGTTTTGCGACTAGTTCTTCGACGGATAGCTGGTCGTCGGCCGAGGAGTCTTTCGTGTCCATAAGTGTACTGTTGGTGATGATCCCTTCTCACAAGGATCGTGTGGTAGGCGAGCAAAGTCTACTGGTGAGGAGGAAGAATGTCAAATTAATTTTCGTAAAAGTCCTGTAAAAGCGATGAGTTGGACGAATTCACGTTGCGCCTTTGGAAAGCGATCAGCTATACTTTCATGTCTATTCGCATAGCAACCGTCGTGAGGATTTCTAAACCATGGGTGAACTTATTCAGTTGACGGCCTTTGGTCTAACCGAAGGAGAGGTGCTCGGGGCGCTCGGGCGGGTCAAAGTACGTGATGTTGACTATGCCGATCTCTACTTTGAATCTTCTGTGTCCGAATCAGTCTCGATGGAGGAATCCCTCGTCAAACGCGCGACAAAAAGTGTGTCGCAGGGTGTCGGGGTGCGCGCGACAGCGGGTGAAAAAACAGGTTTTGCCTATTCTGATGAGCTGACGAAGAAGGATCTCGATCTGGCCGCCGATACGGCCCGCTACATTGCCAATTCGCCGAGCGGGACCGAGGCGGTTCCAGTGCCTGTCCGCCAACGCCCAACGCGAGATCTCTATCCGATCGAACGGGCACAGGCTGAAGTCGCTACGGCAGAGCGCGTGTCCCTGTTGAATGCGATCGATGTTGAAGCGCGCCGGTACGACCCACGCATCAAGAATGTCATGGCCTCGTTTAATACTGAATATAAGGTGGTGCTGGTCGCCACCTCGGACGGCACGCTGATCGGGGATGTGCAGCCGCTTTCGAGGCTACAAGTCACCTGTATTGCTGAAGAGAACGGCCAACGCCAAGCCGGCTCGTTTGGCGGGGGTGGCCGTGTCGGGTTTGAGTTCTATCACGAGGGCGACCGGTATCTGCGGTATGCACGTGAAGCGGCACGTGCAGCGATTCTGAACCTGTCTGCCGTCGAAGCGCCGGCCGGTGTGATGCCGGTCGTACTGGGTTCGGGTTGGCCGGGGATTTTGTTGCATGAAGCCATTGGCCATGGCCTGGAAGCAGACTTCAATCGCAAGAAAACCTCAGCCTTCTCTCACCTCCTCGGTAAACGGGTGGCCTCCGACGTCTGCACGATCGTCGATGATGGAACGTTACCGGGCCGGCGGGGCTCGCTCAACATGGATGATGAAGGGACCCCGACTAGTCGTACGGTGCTCATCGAGCGGGGGATTCTACGCGGCTACCTCACCGATAAATTAAATGCGCGTCTGATGGGCATTCCCGTGACCGGCAATGGGCGGCGAGAAAGTTACCAAAGTGTGGTGCTGCCGCGTATGACGAATACGTTTATGTTGGCTGGGACGTCGGACCCTGAGGAGATCATCCGCTCGGTCGATCGTGGGTTGTATGCCGTGTCGTTTGGTGGCGGGCAGGTGGATATCACCAACGGTAAATTCGTGTTTTCCGCCAGCGAAGCCTACATGATTGAGGGGGGGAAGGTGACGAGGCCTGTCAAGGGCGCGACCTTGATCGGCAGCGGGCCGGAGATCCTCACCAAAGTCTCGATGGTCGGCCGCGACCTTAAGCTCGACGAGGGCATTGGTACCTGTGGCAAGGAAGGGCAATCCGTTCCCGTGGGCGTAGGTTTGCCGACCATTCGAATCGACGAAATCACCGTGGGCGGGACGCAGCGATGAGTCAGCAGATACAACAGCGCGATGGATATAGCCAACTCGCCATGGATCTCTTGGTCAAGGCGAAGCACAGTGGGGCGACGGAAGCCGACATCATTATTGCCGACGGCGAAACCTTTTCGGTGCAAGTCCGGTTGGGTGCCGTCGATCGCCTCACGAAAGCGCGGGAGAAGCATCTCGGCTTGCGTGTGTTTGTTGGGAAACGCTCTGCCAGTACCTCCACCTCAGATTTTTCAGCGGACTCCTTGAATCAACTCGTCGCCGAGACCTGTATTTTGGCGAAGGCCGTCGTGGAAGATCAGGTGTCCGGCTTGCCGGCGGCGGATCAGATGGCGGGAGAGAGGCCGGATTTGGATCTCTACGATCCCACCAGACTGAATACGGAACAGCAGATCGAATTGGCCAAACGTGTAGAGGCTGCCGCCATGTCTACAGACGAGCGGGTGACAAATTCTGAAGGGGGCGACTTCGACTCTTCCTCGGGGCGTGTCGTGCTGGGCAACAGTCACGGATTCCTGGGGGAGTACCAGAGTTCCAGTTTCTCAATGTCGGTGTCACCGGTTGCCACTGATCCGGAGACCGGGGCCATGCAACGCGATTCCTGGTACGAGGTGCAACGGAAATTCGCCAAGATGGATTCCCCTGAAGCGGTAGGACTAGAAGCAGCGCGGCGAACGGTCCGAAAGCTTGGGGCGAGGAAGGTGGCCACCCAACGAGTTCCTGTAATTTTCGATGCCGAGATGGCGGGCAGTCTTATGGGGAATCTCTGCAGCGCGGTGTCGGGATATTCACTCTATAAAGGGGCTTCGTTTCTGGCAGGCCAATTGGACAAACCGCTGGCCCCTGAGTATGTGACGGTCTATGACGATGGACGAGTAGTCGGAGGGCTGGGCTCTCGACCGTTCGATGGCGAAGGTTTGCCGACCAGAAAGACGACAGTGGTGGAGCGAGGGGTGTTGAAGAGCTATCTGCTCGACACCTATTCCGGGAGGAAGCTCGGGTTGGCCTCGACCGGCAATGCCTCACGCAGCGTCGGTGAAAATCCCTCGGTCGGTCCTACAAATTTCTATCTCGCGCCAGGGGTGAAGACGGCACAAGACATTATCAAAACCGTGAAACAGGGTCTGTATATCACTGCCCTCATCGGCTTCGGCATCAACCTGGTGACCGGTGATTATTCACGGGGGGCTGCCGGGTTTTGGATCGAAGGGGGCGAGCTGGCCTACCCCGTAGAAGAGATCACGATTGCGGGCAATCTGAAAGACATGTTTGCGGGGATTGAGATGATCGGCAGCGATCTCGTGTTTCGTGGGCGCATTGCCAGCCCGACCGTGAAGATTGCAGAGATGATGGTGGCAGGCAACTAGCCGCGTTTCGCAGCGAGTTGCCAGTTCTGAGTGTTGAGTTCTGAGTCGAAGGTTGAGACGCGAGATAATATCCTTATCTCGGAGTTCATAACTCAGCACTCATAACTCAATACTCGCACCAGCGGGGAGGTGACGTATGGCCGACTCAATCAGAGAAACGCTGGTCCAGTATCCTAGTGACAAGGTAACGATGCGGGCCTATGTGGCAGCTCCGCAGGCCAAGGAGCGACGCCCTGCGATTATTGTGATTCAGGAATGGTGGGGACTAACCGAGCACATCAAAGATGTGGCCCGGCGCTATGCCGTTGAGGGTTATGTGGCGATTGCCCCGGATCTATACTCCCGGTTGGGATATGCCCTCACGACAGACCCTGGCGAAGCAGGCACGCTGATGAATACGCTGCAGCAGGAGGATGGACTCAGGGATCTCAACGCAACCGTTGCCTATCTGAAGTCCGTTCCTGAAGTCGACCCCACCAGAATCGGAGTCACCGGGTTTTGCATGGGAGGATCCTATGCGCTTATGTTGCCTTGTGTGAATAAAGATATTAAGGCAGCCGTGCCCTTCTATGGTCAGGTGCCGAATCCGGATGCTCCGCTACAACAGCTGTCGGCTCCTGTGCTGTATTTTTATGGAGAGGATGACGGTTGGATTACCAAGGCAGATGTTCAACGGCTTGCGACAGGCTTCAAGAAATATAATAAGTCAGGCGAGATCAAAACCTATCCAGGCGCACCGCATGCTTTTTTCCGTGATATGGATAAGACTGTGTATCGGCCTGAGGCGGCCAAAGATGCCTGGGCGCGTGCCACAGCATTTTTCAAACAGCATCTGAGATCGTAAGAGGAGTCCCGCGTACCATGCCGCTCGATGCTGAACTAGGAGAGACCATGCTCCAGTTGATTACGTCGCGATTTGACGACCGGCATTGGCGCAAGAAGATTGAAAAGACCTTGGGTCTGCCGCAATCGGGTGTCGGGGATCCTGCGCAACGGCAGATCTTCATGTATCTCAAGATCGGGCTCAAGGCCTACAAATCCCGTCGCGCCGATCCTGATTCCTGGATTGTCGGAGGGTATGCCACGAAAGAGATCGTCGAGCGAGCGAAGCTCCAGCCTCAGCTGGTCGGTCCAGACATCACGAAGGACGATGTCGCGTTTTTAGGTAGCGATCCTGGGAAAGAGATCGATGAAGCCTGGTGGGACGAGATGTTGGTTTCCTGGTTCGATGTTCCGGAGGAAGAAAGACCGGCAGAATCAGACGGGGAGTCGGCAATGGACTCCGAGTCCGCTTCTTCTGCACAGGCCGAAAAGGCGTAGCCTTGCTCCGAGAGGACCGGTTCGAGACGTAGGGTACTGCCCCTTTGCCGAGGCTATCAGAAAAGTTTCATCTGCGCTGGTTGAGGCGGGTCGATTCGGAGTGTGGAAGCTTCTGGTGTGGCTGTGTCTGTGGTGGGGTGAACAGGTTTCGCCAGGCGATCGAGAAACTCTCTCAGTTTTTTGAAGTCCTCACGAAGCGGTTCGAGCATGCTGCCTTGGTGCAAGGCTGCGGCGGGATGCAGCAAGGGGAAGAGGACAAAATCTTTCAAGTAGAACGTCTGGCCGCGAACCTTTGTAATCCCCACCTTCCGTTCGAGCAATGTTTGCGTCGCCCAATTCCCTAACGTGCAGACCAGTCGCGGGTGGATCATCGCGATCTGTTGCATTAGAAACGGTTTGCACGTTTCGACTTCATCCGGTTCCGGGTCGCGGTTGTTCGGCGGCCGGCACTTGATCACGTTCGCGATGTAAATATCATTGCGTGACATTCCCGCCGAGTGCAGGAGATCGTTCAAGAGTTTTCCTGCGGCCCCGACAAACGGTTCACCTTGCTGATCTTCATGGAAGCCAGGCGCTTCCCCTACGAACATCACACTCGCCTGCGGATTTCCCACGCCAAACACCACTTGGGTTCGGCCCATCGTGGCGAGCTTGCAACGTTGGCAGTCATGCAGAGACTGGCTGAGTTCGAGAAGGGGCATGGGGTGAAATGGAGCAGTTGAAACGTTGAAAGGATTTTAGGCGGGACGACTTTTCTTGTCAATGGAAGAGGAACGTGGGAAAACTGATTGCACAGATGGACAAGAGGAGGTTGAGGCAGAGGAGGGAACCATGCCATGTGTGAAACGGCTCGTGTCCGGCATCCTCGTCATCATGATTTGCGTGGGCCTGGCCTGGGCTGCTGAGCGAGGGTATCAGCTGGTCGCGGGCAGGGACAGCGCTCTCTGCGCAAGAGTGCTGGCAGCGTTTCGTGAAGATGTGGACGATCGAGGACGGCTACGATACCAGCACGAGATCTTTCGGCGGATTACCTGGAAGCCGGTCGAGCTGAAGGGGCAAGGGCCAAAGACGAGACACTGTTCGAGTCTCGATAAGGCGATATTTGATTTGGATAACGACGGACAATCTGATTTGGTGGTCAAGACAACGTTCTGTATGAAGGGGAGTCCGAGCGATAGTTTCTATATGTTTCCTGCCGATAGTGCCGTCCTTGAGCAAGCCAATTGGCCGGACCTGTCGCCTCTGCTGGCGACGACTGATAAGTTTGAACGAACCGGCGGGGCCTATCCCTTAACGCAACTTCCTGCAGAGGAAACAGGCGTGAGCGGGACGACATTGATAGGGGTCTTTACGGTCCAGCCCTTCATATTGGATGGGAGCACGTACATCAGTCTGACGGATGCGCGTGCTGAATGGACCGTCATCACGAAGTATCTACGTGGCGCGCGGTTTGACGATCAGTGCTACCTGCGGAAGGCAGGTCGGTGAATTACTCCTCAGGATGACCAAAAGGGTCTTCGTTCTCACCCACCCACCCCACTCCTTTTTCAGCATCCTGATTATTCCACTCTATATCCTTTGGCTGCCAGACAGGTATTCCGCATCGCGTTGACCGTCGATACCCCGTGCAGTGCTCGAGCGTGGTCGCTCGGGATGTGGCACCCTGGACCAAACGGATAGGGCTTGTTCTAATTGTAGAAATGGTTTTCGTTCGCCAGTCGCGCCTTGTACGCACACGCCCTAATCCCGTTCCACATCTCGTTGACTGAGTCCCTGCGGATGGCCACCACGCTCATAGGGACTAGGCGCGCATCCGACGAATGCGAGCAGGAGTACACCTAAAAGAGTTGTTCTTCCCGAGTACGTCTCCATAATGACAGGGCTTACCAGCGGACCGGATCATCGTCAAGCGGACCTAGCGGAGCGCTATTGCTTCGGCGCACTGGTTGCCACTGACAATGGCACTTTCGAGGCTGGGAGGCCATCCGGTATCAGTCCAGGCCCCTGCTACGAGCAAGTTGGCAATCGGACTGCGTTGGATGGGTCGATGTAATTTTGTCCCAGGCCTGAGTGAAAGGATGGCGCTTGGAATTGTCCGACGATGGGTCGATGTGACCCTGCTTTCAGGCATAAGGAGCCCCAACGATCTAAGCTGGTCAGGGACGAGTCTTTCTAGATTAGAGTCCGGTTGAGCCGGCGCAAACTGACTGTCGGTTGTGATGAGAGAGAAGCATGTGTGATTAGGCGTTGCCGCGGTGGCGAGTACCGAGTGAAACGACGTGTCACTCAGCAGGACGAGGCGAGGGGTGGCACAGGGTTGCTCGGCATGTACGTGGAGGATTGTGCGGTCGACCGATCGCAATTCCGCGATTTGTTGAAAATAGGCGTAGCGGGTCAGCCATCGCTCTGGAAGTAAGGGCGTGAGCTGTTGAGGGGACAGGGCTGCCACATACCAATCAGCTTGCAGCAGGGAACCGTCCCGCAGCAGGATGCCCGCGATGTGATCTTGCTCATAGCGGAGCTGTGCGGCTTCGGTATTGCACAACATAGTCGCGCCGTCCCGGGTCAGAGCTTCGGTGATCGGCTGTACGAAGCAGCTCTGGGGGGAGTTCTGAAGAACCGAGATGCGGCTATCTGAACGAGTGCTCAGGAACAAGGGCCTCAGCGATGTGACGAAGGCATCGGCGGACATTGCGGAGAGATCGTTGCCGGTCAGCCATCGCGCGAGAGGATTCCAGACCAGGCGGCGTGTCTGCGCGCTTTGTCTGATTGAAGCAAGCCATTCGTCGGCGGTGCGTTGCTCCAGATCGGCGGGCAGCCGCTCATCGCCTTCCCATAGCTGCTCCACCCATGATGCAAGTCGCCATCGTTCTTTCCAGGGGATGCCAGAAAATTTCAGGAGGTTCACCCACGTATGAAAAGGAGCGGGGAAGCAGGTACGCGGGTACTGCACGAGGGAGTCGCCATGGAGATGAAATTCTAGTGGGATTTCGGCACCCGCTGGACGCTGGTGATCGGGATGCAGCAAATGCAGCAAGGCGTGTGTTGCGCGATGGCAGCCGAGAATGGTGAAGGGCTCAGGGACATCGCAACGGTCGTCGCTTATGCAGGCACCTCCAAGCAGGGGACGCCGATCGATGATTGTGACTCGATAGCCATGACTCGTGAGGCGGTAGGAGGCGGTGAGACCGGCGGGGCCTCCACCAAGAATCACGACGGACTGAGTGGTGGTGGATGTCACGAGAATCTGGAGCGAAACCAAACTTTGGTGGCCACGGCCAGTCGATGAACGGTTGAGAGCCGGACCCGCGGACCGAAAATCTGATGGCCCGGTCGCTCGATCTTTTTTAACATGCGGAAATATACGGCCCGCATGATTTCAGAAACAGTCAGTGCTCGCCTCTCGTGTGCCGGCAGGTCCTCGAACGCCGCCTGTGCTTTAGCGTAGTACTCATGGGCCCTTGCCGTTTCGGATTGAAGCAACATGCGGAGCTCCGCGCTTTCCTGTCGCTGGAGGATTGCCTGATCGGTGCAGCCGAATTTCAGGAGATCGTCTTGCGGTAGATAAATGCGACCTTGGGCTGCGTCTGTCCCGATGTCTCGTAGAATATTCGTCAGTTGAAACGCCATGCCGAGAGCGACGGCATAGTCTTGTGCCCGTGGGGAAGTGGGTCCGAAGATATGGAGGCAGATCAGTCCCACGACCGACGCGACTCGGTAGCAGTAGAGCGAGAGGTCTTGAAACGAGGCGTACCGGGACGCCTCGAGATCCATTTCGACCCCTTTGATCAGTTCATCGAAATAGGCCTGGGGGATAGATAATTGTCTCACATGGTTGGCCAGACTGATGGTCACCGGGAAGGTCGGCGTGCCACGGTAGGCCGCTTCAAGCTCGGTCCGCCACCGGTGTAGTTCATCCTGGGGGTTGCTCCCTGCCGGGGGTTCATCGACCGCATTGTCGACCTCCTTACAGAATGCGTAGATCGTGTACATCGCAGCGCGCCGCTTTCTCGGGAGAAAGAGGAAAGAGTAGTAGAAATTGCTGCCGCTCTGCTTGGTGAGAGCCGTGCAGTACGCTTGCGCGGCAGTGACAGAGAGTAAAGTCATGGGCGTTGGTGAATCGGCAGTGGCCCAAGGCGGCAGGCCACGGATTCGTGAATGGAGTCGCGGTCTGACGGGTGCAGGATGGCCGCCAAGAGTTCGATGCCGTCAATCAATCGAGGGCCAGGTCTGCTGAAAAAGGAGGAGGCGTCGACCAGGAATGTGCGCTGCGCCAGGTCAGAGGATAGGCCCCATTCACCCGGTTGCTGCATCAGCTCGAACAGCTCCGCGTGCGTCCGTTCAACGGAAAAACCACAGGGCATCACGATGAGGACGTCCGGAGCCACGGCCAGGACCTCGTCCCACGTTACCACCCGCGATGCGCTACCAGGCTGTGCCAGGACATCCAGGCCGCCAGCGAGCTGGACCATCTCAGGAACCCAGTGACCTGCGACGTAGAGAGGAGAGAGCCATTCGATACAGACCACGCGGGGGCGATGTGAGATGCTTTGGACGCGAGTCCGGATAGCGCCCAGTCGGTCACGTAATTGCGTGGCGAGACGAAGGCCCTCCGCAGACCGATTGGCGGCGTCGCCGATCCGAATCACATCATCGATCACATCATGGACCGTACGGGGGTTCAAAGTGAGGACGGCCGGTTTTCGAGGCATGGAGCAAAGGGCGTTGTGCAGTTGGTCCGGCGTGACGGCACAGACATGACAGAGGTCTTGGGACAAGATCAGATCGGGTTGTGCCTGCCGCAACAGATGGTCTTTCAACCGATAGAGCCGTTGTCCTGACGCCACCAGCTGACTCACTTGGCTGTCGATGTCGGCACTGGCCAGTCCATGTGGAGAAATCATCGGTTCAACCATGATGGGCACGCTTCTGACCGATGGCGGCCAGTCGCACTCGTGACTGATCCCGACCAGCTCATCGCTCAGGCCAAGCAAGGCAATCACTTCGGTCGCGCTGGGAAGCAGAGAGCAGATTTTCATACCACTCGGTTCTTTATGCGGACGGCCACAAGCGTTCGCGGAGTTCGCTAAGGTGAATTTGTGAAAGACTCTGGACGACCGCATGGGCTTCATGCAGATCTTGGATCGTGTGTGTGTTCGCCACGGCGAGGACTTTCATCCCGGCGATTTTCGCGCCGCGGATACCCGGGATCGAATCCTCAATCACCAAGCAGGATTCGGCGGTGAGGGCCTGCTCTTGGCGTTGTCGATTCAGTGCGTTGAGGGATTGGAGAAATGGCTGCGGATCGGGCTTTCCCCTGGTCACGTCTTCTGCGCTGGTGATGTGAAGAAATTCTTTTCGGAGTCCAGCCTGTTCGAGAATCACCTCAATTTCATGACGGAGGGCGCCGGATGCGATGGCCAAAGGGTAGGCGGCGGACGCCTCACGCACAAACTCGCGCACCCCGGGGAAAATGACCAGATGATCCTTCACCGATTCCAGATAGGCTCGAGCTTTTCGCTGCATCAGTTGCGTGAGGGCGATTGGGTCGGTGGGATGCTGGTGCGCGATGAGTGCCGCGAGAAAGCAGCCCCGATCATCGTACCCCAAGTAGTTAGCGTAGTAGTCGGCTTCAGTCAGACTGATGCCGATTTCAGCCAATGTCTGACGAAAACTAGCGAAATGAAGGGGCTCGGTGTCCGCGATCACGCCATCAAAGTCAAAGATCATCGCTGTGAGTGTGGCCATGGAGTCGTCTCGATACAGTGGGTGTGGTTACGGGCTATAAAACGGGCGGATTATAGCACAGAGAGATCGCCTGAACAGGCGGGAATGTGTCTGCTCAGCAGAGGCCTCTCGCGTGAGAGAGAATAGGAGGGTCAGAACTTCAAGCGAAGACGCTTCTCCGATACCCAACCCTTTGCACCTTCGTCAGTACGCACCAAATACATCCAGCCGCCTGGCTGTAGATCACCGTCCAAGACAGTCAGTGAGACCCCTGGGCGAACGATTGGCCCCGGTGTGGCGCTCGAAGAATCTGCGAACAACGGAATGCCGCCGCCGGAAGCCGGTTCGTCTACCGTGACGGTCACTTTCTGTCCTTCGCTGAACATCGGGTCGAAAGGAGGGACGACTGGTGCAGCGGGTCCCGTTGCTGCTTGGGATGGTGGAGCGACCGCGGGCGCGGCTGGGGCGACGGTAGTGGAGGGAGAGGGTACTGGAGCCAAGGGGACTAGGGCCTCGTTACTCGGACTGGGAGCGGCTTGTGGCGCTGCAGCCGGGGCCAACGGCTTTGGTTTTAGGGCAATTGATGGTGGGGGGCTCTCACCCAGGTAGGGGCTCAGCCATACTGTCAACATCTCCGGTTCCATTGCGACATAGGCCAGGCCGCCGACAAGAAGCAGAAGAAGTATCCAGAGGAGCGGGCTTCTTCCACCTCCACCGGATTTCTTGCGGGGGCTCAGCGGGCTTCTTGATTTCGTGGCGATCGTTTGATCGAGTTCCTCTTCCGTGAATTCCAAATCCGGTTCTGGCTGGCGGGCAAAGAGGAGAGTCCAATGAAAAGGATTCCCGACTGATGTCAGGTTCTCAACGAGCGCAGCCATCGGGCACCTCCCTGCTAATAAGCGACTCAAACCCACGTGGGCATAACTGTGAAAATACCTATCACCAACACCGAATGGTGTCAATTTTGTTGAGGAATTGTGCATGCGTGCGGCGAGGTTTAGCAGGGATGCGAGGCGCGGCAGGAAAAGACTGGTCGTTCCCGGCTGCCGGTTCGAAAGACGGTGAGGCCCTTGCATCCGAGTTGGTAAGCGAGCAGAAAAGAAAGGCCGCGGCCACCTCGGCTTTGGTCGCCGCCGTCGGCAAATTGATGGTGTTCGAGACGCCGCTGTCGCTATATCGCTGAAACACCGTTCGCGTACGCACATGATGCTCAGGTGAGACATCATGCGCCGTGACAAATAGTCGACGTAGCTCTTCAGGGATGTGGGTCAAGTGTTGAATCGAAGGATGAGCCGCCAGGTCGGCACGGAGTGAGTCAAGATCGAGGCCGAGTGCGCGTGCGCGGCGGACGAAGGCTGGATGAAGCGAGGTGAGTACGACGCCGTCCATGATGCGGCGAACTTCTTGTATTTAATATATGACGGTTCAATGCCGGGCGAACAGTCGCAATGAGGCTGATGCTGCCGGTTGGGGCAATGGTGGTCACGGTCGCGTTTCGGCGCCGCTGGTGAAGTGTCTGGAGTCGGCTACCTCGATAGGCAGGAAAGACTCCGCGTTCGGCGGTCAGCCCTGCCGACGCGAGATGGGCACGAGATTGAAAAAAAGCCATCCGAGTTGTAGCTGTGTGGAGCGCGCCTTCGGAGTTGTAGGGGATATTGAGGGCGATCAGTAAGTCGGCGAAGCCCATGATGCCCAGGCCAATCTTCCTGGTTTGTTTCGTCATGCGGTCGATTTGAGGAAGCGGGAAACGGTTGCGATCGATCACATTGTCGAGAAAACGTACGGCGAGGGAAATGGTTTCATCCATCGAACGAAGTCGATGGTGGGCCTTGCAGCACGTCGTGCGAGGGAGTTGGCCACGATGATGGAGCCGAGGGTACAGGATTCATAGGCCAGAAGCGGTTGTTCACCACAGGGGTTGGTCGACTCGATGGTGCCAAGGCGAGGGGTGGGATTGGTCCGATTGATGGTGTCCAGAAAGACTAGACCAGGTTCGCCGCTCCCCCACGCTGCTTCAACGAGTCGATCGAATACGAGAGAGGCCGGGAGTCGCCTGGTCTGTTTGCTGGTATGGGGATTGATCAGTGCATAGGTGCGACGGCGTGCGAGGGCCTGCATGAACGAATCGGTAATGCCGACGGAAAGATTGAAATTTGTCATCTCGGTCGGCGACTCTTTCAGTGCGATGAGGTTGAGAATGTCGGGGTGGTCGATACGGAGGATGCCCATATTCGCGCCCCGCCTGGTCCCGCCTTGCGTGATGACGTCCGTAGAGAGATTGAACAGGGGCATGAAGGAAATCGGCCCGGAGGCCACGCCGCTCGACGACGCGACTCGGTCGTTGTGAGGGCCACGTGGCCAAACGAAAATCCCGTACCGCCGCCCGATTGGTTGGTGAGCGCCTGATGTTTTAGGCTGTCATAAATAGAGGCCAGGGAGTCTTCGACCGGGAGGACGAAACAGGCGGAGAGCTGCAGGAGGCGTCGCCCGGCATTCATCAGTGTGGGAGAATTGGGAAGAAAATCAAGGCGGGTCATACAGTTGTACCAGCGCTGGGCCGCATGGGGCAGCCGGCCGGCGAGGGGGTAGAGTCGTTCAGCTTGTGCGATGTCGCGCGCGACGCGCCAGAATAGTTGCGCCGGCGTCTCGTCGATCGTTCCTGCACAGTTCTTGGCTAGATAGCGCCCACGGAGGACGATTTTGGCATGGGCCGAAAGTCGAAGACGTGGAAATCCCGACGGGGGTAACGCCGAGGTCGTCTTCTTGACGGACATAGCATCATCATATACTGGACGCAGCCTGATTGATCGATGAGGGTAAGGGGATTGTTCGGCTTGCATCTTGAGTGTTTTGTTCGGCAGAATAAGCGCCCACTAACCGGCGAATATGAAATCCTACCGCGAAGAGCTCTGGTTCGAGACGAAGACTCGGCGCGCCTACCTCAACATCACGCAGCAGGTTGAGGCGGCGGTCAAGAAGAGCGGCGTACAAGAGGGGCTCGTGCTGGTGAATGCCATGCATATCACGGCCAGCGTCTATATTAATGACGACGAACCAGGCTTACTCAAAGACTATGACCGATTCTTAGATACGCTCGTGCCTCAGGGCGCGACCTATCGGCACAATGAGACGGGAGAAGATAACGGCGACGCCCACATCAAACGCCAGCTGATGGGGCGAGAAGTCGTCGTCGCAATTACCGAAGGCCGGTTAGACTTCGGCCCCTGGGAACAAATTTTCTACGGGGAGTTCGACGGGCTGAGACGAAAACGCGTATTGGTGAAGGTGATTGGATCATGAACATGATGTCATCCGATCGGTGGCCCGGACCCTGTGGGGATAAAGTGTTGGAGCGCTTGCTACCGGAGGGAAAGTTTGGCAACATGGACAGCAGTGATGCACGGCTATGCGATAGGAGTCTGTCTATATGTTGAGTTGGTCTCGTCCTGACCCTCTCACAAGAGATCTTGTGCACTTGATCAATGCCCGGCGCCATGACCATGGCGATACCGATGCAGCGATCGATACATTGCAAGCCTTTTTGGAGCAAGGACGGGAGTATGATCTCTTAACGGTGCTGGCGGCGCTGGATGAGGACATGGCGGAATGGCTCTTCGATCTTCTCGCGGAGGCATCTTGCTCCGTGCTCATTGATGGGCCGGCCGATGACAAATTGTCCTACGCCGTTATGGCGGCCTTGGAACTTCCTCTCCAAGCAAATCTGGCTCATCCACTCAAGTTGAAGATCGACCCGGTTGCGACGGCGGACCTGTTGCATCGACATCTGCGGCTCTCTGCCGGGACGGTGGTGCGGGTGGAGTCGCGCCTATTGACCGATTCGACGCTGGAGCCGCTCAGCCTCCAGGGCTTGAATGATCATTTGAGCACGGTTGCGGATTCCCAGCGAGCCACTTCAATTGCCGCTCGGCTCCATCCGCCCGTTGAGAGTACCGCCTTTCTCTTCTTTGAATTAATCGGTGTACCGAATTCTGGATTGCCCGAATCGCTGGAGGACCGGCATCGGCGGGCTCTCCTTGAAGGCCTCGTGGAACAATGTCCGGAGTTGGCGCTGGCTCCCGATATGATCGAAGCACCGGTCTATGCTGCCTATGCCATGTTCGATGCGCAAAATGCCGTGCGGCTCCATAGGCTGGCAGATGAGACCGCGGCAGTCTGGCGCGACCTGGACCCGCTCGTTCGTGCCCGCACGATTGTGCACCTCCATACGCAATGCGGGAACGGTGTGTACATGCCGGTCTGGACCGATCTGTTTGATCCAGAACTTCCTGAAGACCACGGTCCCGTGTGGACCTCTCCTGATGTGTGGATCTTCACGGCCGATTTGCCCATCGAATGGCCTGGAGAAATGCTCACCAATCGACTGCTCGCCGAGGGCTGTACCAGGTTCGAGAATCACATCGTCGAAACTCCAGACAACTAACCATCGTGCTGTTCCTTTCGGCGCGTCACCATATTGATGGTGCGGAGCCGCTCCCTTGAGCCCCGCGCGTCCGTCGCGCCATGTGACTCTATGCCTACGCGACGAGTCGTCAAGATTAATGCAAGCAAGGAGCGGTCAGATATTGATCGTTCTACCGTGGCGATCGACGCCTAGGCACGTGTGTTGTTTTCGGCTTCGAGAACCCCTCAGCGGATTCCAGCGAACAGGCCTCAGGTTTTTCAGAGCCTGCGGTCGCCCATCTTCAGGCGCCTTCATTGCCTCGTGACGAACCACAATGTCGGGCATGCTTCTGGTAGAAACAGGACAATTTATCGATTTTTTTGAGGGCTTATCCTATGCTGGGTCTGGTCAGATAGGGGGCAATCATGGCTCAGCAACAGTCTTCAAGCGGTCCCATTGCCGGCATAATCACCATTCTTGGCCTTGGACTCGTGTGGGTAACAGTGGCCACCAATTTTCCGTCGCAAGTAGAGTTGTCTTCGTCTGCGTTGCCTGCTGAGGCCCGTCAGGCGGCAGGTCCCCTGCCGTCCCTGTCTGCGCCCCCTACGTTGGACTTAACCATTCCTACCTCTCCTCCGCTGCCTTCAGAGGCAGCCGTGACGAGGCCTGGCGATGATCGATCCCGCGACTCAACTGTTGAAGTTCCGGTTCTGACGCAGCTGGATCCTCCTTCGCTGCAAGCTACCAGGTTGAAGTGCGAAGCGGACATAGAACAATTGTGTCCCGACTCTCCGGATGGTTCAGGCCGTACGCGCTGTCTGCAACAGCGCGCCAAACAACTTCCTCCGCTCTGTCAACGCCAATTGCACGAGCGGTTCGTGAAATGGAAGGAAGAGCGGAGTCGGTTGATGGCGGCGTGCGACGAGGATGCCAAACAGTTCTGCAGAGCAGTCAAACCTGGGAGCGGGCAGATCCTCCAGTGTCTACAATCGCATGCGCAAGAGGTCTCCGACCGATGCTATCAGACCCTCCCGAAGGACACGTTCTTTTTTAAATAGGTAGGGGCGTTAGCGAGGGGTGTTCTTGGTTCCAGAGAGCACACAGAATGTCAGCTTCACGCCTGCCACCTCGATCTGGTCCCCATCCTTTAGGTCTTGTTGTCCCACAACCTCCGTGCCGTTGACTCGTAGAGACTTCACACCATGAGAAGGGCTGAGAGTGTAGCTGTGGCCTCGTCGGGCGATCGCCGCCGCAGATTTTGGGGCAAACCAGCCGGTCAACCGAATGGTCGCTCCATCTTGTGATCCAATGAGATTGACCTGTTTGGTGAGTGTATATTCCAGCCGATCTGTTTTCCCAGCAACAATCAGGATCTTGGCGGTGAGAGTTGGTCGGTCGGGTGTACGGTCTACTCCTCTGAGTACCGTGGTTCGATCTAGATCGACAAATGGAACCGGCGCTGCCGTACTGTCCGTCGCATTTTCCTGGAAAATGAGCCGGTGTTGGCCGATGGTGATCACGTCTGCGTCACGAAGTTGCTGGCGCGTGATTGGTCGGCCATTGATAGCAGTGCCATTGGTGCTCTTCAGGTCTTCAAGAAAGAAGACGGCCTGAACTTTTACAATCTGCGCATGATGCCCCGAGACGGCGGGATCTTCGATCACGAGGGTGTTGTCGGCCTTTCGACCAATCGTCAATGTCTCAAGAGCCAGGTCGATATTCCGCGAGCCTTTCCCCTGAAGTTTAACCAGTAGGTTGGGTGAATGCGGCAAAGTCTCCGGCATGGTGTCCTCTCCTATGCGAGGTCCCTGTGACTGTTTACGCGACGAACCGTTTTTTTAGCCGTTCCCATAGTCCGGCTTGGAGGTCATCCCGCAGGGCCACGATGACCACGGTCGTGTTGTCGTCGCCGCCGGCTTCATTCGCCATTGTGATGAGGCGATCGGACATGATGGGGAGGTCGTCTGATCCACTGAGGATATGAAGAATGTCGCTCGCGCGGACACCACGGGTGAGCCCGTCCGAGCATAATAACAGCATGTCTCCTCCCTTGACTGGAACCTCCGTCAATTCCACGTCGACGTTGCTCTCGACGCCGATAGCTCTCGTCACGATGTTCCTGCGAGGGGATTGTTCGGCCTCTGTTTCCGTCATAATCCCCTTGAAGATCTGTTCGGCGACCCAGGAATGGTCGGTGGTGAGGGCTTGGATGGTTCCGTCTCGAATAAGGTAAAGCCGGCTGTCTCCGACATGAGCGATGACGAGTATCTCCTCAAAGAGTAGTGCGGCCACCACGGTGGTCCCCATCCCGGCATACTCAGGCCTGCTCCATGATTCGCGATGAACGGCATCGTTTGCTGCACGAATCGCGCTGGCGAGACGATTAGCTGGCGCAGACACCGTGGCATCGCAGGGGCCGATCAGCGGCAGGTCTACGTGCCGGGTTGCCTCGGCCAGATGCGCGCGAACCGACTCGACTGCGAGGGCGCTGGCAATCTCGCCGGCATTGCCGCCGCCCATGCCGTCACAGACGACATAGAGCCCGAGCGGCGGGTCGACCACAAAGCGATCTTCGTTCTGCGGTCGTTTGAGGCCGGTATCGGATTTGGCGCTATGCAATCGTTCGAGGGCCAGACGTCACCTCCCTCATGCCGCGAGACTCTGCAGGCAAGCACGGAGTTCTCTCGCGAATTCTTCTGCGCGGCGATAGCGGTGAGGCAACTCTTTCTGTAACGCACGATCCACGATCTCCTGCACCATTGGGGGAAGATCCGGCCTCAAGGTCTGAATGGCGGGATGCGGATGATGGGCGATGCTGAACAGCACAGCCGATAAGTTATCGGCTGTAAACGGCAGCTCTCCTGTAAGGAGCTCGAACAGCACGACGCCGAGGGAAAAGATGTCCGACCGACCGTCCACTTTCTTGCCTGCGATCTGCTCCGGTGACATGTACGTTGGTGTGCCCATCACAATGTTGGTTTGTGTCTTGCTGCTCGAGGCCATCTTTGCAATACCGAAATCCATGACTTTGACGACGCGATCCTTCGTGAGCATGATGTTCGCCGGCTTGATGTCACGATGGACGACACCTTGTTGGTGGGCATAGTCCAGGGCGTCTGCGACCGTGGCCAGAGTCAGAAGGACCTCGTTGACCGGCATCAAGTTGGGTTTCCGTGCCCACTGTTTCAAGGGGGTTCCCTCGATGAGTTCCATCGCGATGTACCCTAAATCATTCTCTTCTCCTGCATCATAGATGGTCACGATGTTGGGGTGGGAGAGACGCCCGGTGGATTCTGCTTCGCGGAAAAACCGTGCCTTGACATCTTGCAGCTTGTCGTCGTTATCGACTTGGTCGAGTCGCATGGTCTTGATGGCTACGAAACGCTGGATCGTTGGATCTTTTCCCAGGTAGACCAGACCCATTGCGCCGCGTCCGAGCTCTTTCAACACCCTGTAGCGGCCAAGCATGCCTGGTGTATAGCTATTAATCGCTAACGTTGCGGCTGTACTTGTTGGTTCTGACGGTGCCGCTGCCTCTTCTTCTTGTTCCATGTCCCCATTTTCGGAGAGCGCCCGCGCCCCTTGGCGACGCGTCTGGCTGGAGGGAGCGAAGGCTTCCTGTAGCGAACTCCGGTTAAAGACCCAGGCTGCCGTGAGCCAGAGACCGGAACCGACGAGAGCGACTGCATAGCCCAAGGCGAATCGAGAAGGGCCCATCTGTTCGATCAATGGCAGGCCCACGGTCCTGAACGCTTTGTTGGCGAAGAGGATGATGACGAGGGTCGTGAGCGGAAGGACCAGGTTGCGGAGAAAGCTTGATCCTCGGCCGTTGTCTGGGATGTGCTGAGAGGCAGTGAAGGCGAGGACCCAGAGGATGGCGAGCGCAAGGAGGTTTGCACCCAATCGAATGGTGTGAGGCCCACTCAGCTGCAGATACGGGACCGAGACAGATTGGACCAACGCCAGGCTGCTCAGCAAGGGGCCGGCCAGGAGCACAGCCAAGATGGCAAAGGTATAGGGAGCGATCCAAGTCCAGGATTTCGACATAGGAATCTTTGAGGATGTCCGTGAACGAATTAAAGTGTAGCGGATGGGATGGGAGAGTCAACGAATAGGGAGAAATGAGCAGGGTGCGCTCGGCACCCGTGAGGCGTGGAAACCGACTGGTTGCTCTGGTTTGTTTGGTTTGTCTCGTTTATTTGGTTGAACTAGATTAACCAGAGAAGCCAGATAAACCTCAAACGAGGAGGGCGGCTTTCTTGAGCGGCTCCAACAGCCTCTCGGGAACTTTCAAATCACCCCGGCCCGTACCAACTTCGATGTCCGGCTTGGTGATGCCGTGGAAATCGCTTCCACCGGTCACCAGCAAGTTCAGTCGCTTGGCCAGGTCAAGGTACTCCGTCGTCTGTCGCTTCGTGTGCGTACTGTAGTGGACTTCGATGCCGCCGAGACCCTCGGCTTTCAATGTCGTCAGGAGTGTGTTCAGTCCTTCACCAGAGACCTTGGCCCAGGTTGGATGGGCCAACACGGCCACGCCGCCCGCGGCTCTGATCCAGGCGATGGCATTCTCCGGCGGGGGCAGTTCACGCGCCACAAAGGCCGGGCGTCCGTCTGCCAGATACCGGTCAAAGGCGTCTTTGGCAGACGTGACATACTTTTTGTCCATCAACAGCCGCGCAATATGCGGTCGGCCGACCGCATCCGTGCCGGCCAGAGCCCGCACTTCTTCATAGGTCACGTCCAGCCCCAAGGAACGCAGCCGTTCGATGATCTGTGGGTTGCGGCTATGCCGACTCTCGCGCAAGGTGGCCAAGCGTTGATTCAGCTCCGGGTCTTGCCATTGTAGGCAATAGCCAAGGATATGGAGCTCACTATTGCCAACGCGGGAGCTGATTTCCACGCCGGGAATGATTTCTATCCCGAGCTCAGCCCCGGCGGCGATGGCTTCAGGAATGCCGGACACAATGTCGTGGTCCGTAATGGCTAGCGCAGTGACCCCTGCCGTGTGGGCGAGCCGTAGCACCTCGGTCGGCGAGAGGCTTCCATCGGAGTGGGTCGTATGGAGATGGAGATCGATGCGAGTCATGTCGACTCGTGCGGCAGGCTGCTGGGGCCCGCTTGTTGGGCGACGAGTCGCGCGGTGTAGACAGACCCTGGTCCATGGCTGTCGTCATGTTCGCCTTCGTCGTATGACAGCACGCGGAGAGTGGACGTGAGCCGGAGTAATTCGTTGTGCGCGAGGCAAAATTCCCATCTGCGCGGATGGCGATGGCGCAAGTAGTTGTCGATGGTGAAGGTTTCGTAGATCAAGACCCCGTTCGGCTTCAGCGATTCGATGAGCGAGGGAAAGAGTGCGCGATGGAGATAGAAGAACACGACGATCACGTCATACTCCTGTTTCAAAAATTCCGGCCGTTCATCCGTTGTTCGTTCGAGGTCCACCGTCCGGACCGTGAGATTTGGGAGATTCCGTTGTTTCGCCGTGGCAGCGAGTTGGGCCATGGCCTGTTCATCCCGGTCCATCGCATCGACCTGAAATCCGTGCGAGGCGAGATAGAGCGCGTTGCGTCCAGACCCGGCCGCGACGTCGAGCGCTTTGCCTTTCGGCAACCGGTGGAGTTGCTGAGTCAGAAACCGAGCCGGAGTTGGTTCCGCATCCTGAACCTGGTGAGCCTGACGCGATCGTTCGAGTTGCACGCCCACTGAGCCGGTCATATGCTCCAGCGGAGGCGCAAGCTTCCGCAGCCAAATCTTGGCCCGTTCGATGGGAAATTCCGCAAAGAGCATGGTGAGGAGCCTCTCCGCGAAGGTTTCTAGAAGCGCGCAATCCTGCGTCGCACCGATTTCGATAACCCGATCTGCCACCTGTGCATAGTCGACCGTGTGGTGGATGTCATCCGAAGTCGCAGCTGGTTCTGTCTGGCAATCCAGTCCCAGGTCCACCGCCAACGGCTGAGGCCGCCGGCGCTCCTCCGGAGTCACGCCGCAGTGCCCCTGAAACTCCAGCCGCTCGATGATGATCTTCCCAGCCATGGGAGCATTCTCACGGATCGGATTTCCGGCTGTCAACCTATCGTTAGCGGGGTGTGTGAGGGAGGGATAGCACAGGGGGCTTACTTGCTTGCACAGCGCGCACGACAGACTGTGCTCGCTCGACGAGCGCAGATGACCGCTACAGACACCATCCTAGAGAGGCGAAAGCAAGCATGGAGTAGTTATGTCTGAGGAGGGAGGCATGGTTCAATGAGCTCAGCAAACATCAACCTTGACATACCATAACTTCGCATTATTAATGGCATTTTGTCGAGAAATTGTGCTCTCAGCATGCGCGACTGGCGCCCAGGCAGAGGAGGAGTACCGGAGACATGCTCGATGCGCGTAGTGAACGCCCACCTAGCTGTACCCTAGGGGAAAGGGGATGGATGGTCGGCTTAGTTTGGTGTGTTGTTGAAAATCAACGATGGCTCCTGGTCGAGCCTATATAGATGGCCGAAAACCAATCTTCTTGTCTTGTCGGTCTTGCAAGCCTGTGAAGTAGACAAGTACCGAGTCAAGCTTCTGCATCAGAATGGCCCGCTCGCACCACAGACCTTCGAGATACGTTACGTCACCCGTTATGCTGTTGCACGAAGCGACAAATCGTTTGAGAGCATCTTGCGGAACCTTGAATTCCTGCAGGTCTATGTCCAGAGACTTCTCAAGCTTTTCGATCGCGGCGTTGAACTCGTTGACCCACCTATCTTCAACTTCGCGGCGCTCCGGAACGTTAGCCCGAATCGAAGTGATAGTGGCATATGCTCTCAGAATCTGGTCCCCGTCGCTCATGCTGGTTGCATCCACATCTTCTCCCAACTAGCCAGTCTGCTGCGAGCCGTCCCGCATCATGACAGGGTCGCCTGAATAGGCTGGTGGAAGCTGAGTCTACTTGAACCTCCAGTACTTGTTCAATCTTTCGTCCTGTTCCACCTAACGGTATTGGCTGCGCATCGGCAGTCCAGCCGACTATCCGCCTGCCGTATATACCGGCCAAATATCTAACTCCCGGAGGGAGTAGCCAGTCCGGTTTCCACTGCACGCATCCAACGGGATACTGCTCCACTTGTTCCCTTAAAGGTGGCCTGTTTGGGCTCCCACCGCGCGCGTCCAACGAGGACCTTCGCAGGCCGCACGTTGTGCGAGCAAGTGAGACCAACAGGCCACCCTCACGCGCCCTTGACTGCCCTTTCTAGCGGCTCCTATAATCACGTCACCATTTTTTATACAACCGGCTGATTCAGTTCATAAAATGGCAGAATTTACCCACTTTAATGAGTCGGGGCGAGCACGGATGGTCGATGTGAGTGCCAAAGACTCGACCGAGCGGGCCGCGACCGCTCAGGCCACAGTTTTTCTGCAGCCAGAAACACTTGAAAAAATTCAACGGGGCAAGATTGCCAAGGGCGATGTCTTGTCCGTCGCGCAGGTCGCTGGCGTGATGGGAGCCAAGAAGACCCCGGATCTCATTCCCATGTGCCATCCGATTCTCCTCTCCAGCGTCGACATCTCATTTAAAGAAGACCCTCAGCCGGATGGCGAAGGCCGCTGTTCGATTACTATTACTGCCACAGCCAAGACGACTGGGTCGACCGGGGTGGAGATGGAAGCGATGACGGCTGCCTCGGTGGCGGCGCTCACGATCTACGATATGTGCAAAGCGGTTGATCGCGGGATGAGTTTCAGCGACATCTGTTTGCTTGCGAAGTCTGGTGGAAAGTCAGGAACGTTTGTACGACGTTAGCCTATAAATGCTCGCTCAATACACAAGGTTTTATCATGGTCACGATTAGACTATTTGGAATTACGAGGTCGCTGGCGGGGAATCAGGGATCCCTGTCGCTTGCGTTGAACCACGGAAAGCAGGTGAAGGACTTGGTCGTTCTCCTGGATGCCGGGTACCCAGCGATCGGGGAGTTGATCCATAAGAAGAAAGTCCTGGTCTCTGTGAATCAGGAGATCGCCCACGAAGAGACGGAGGTTCGCGACGGCGATGAGATTGCGCTTTTGCCGCCGTTTGCCGGAGGAGCGTCTCTGGAAGGCCAGTTTGACGATGCCCAGTTGGTCCGTGTGCAGCGGGAAGATTTTTCGGTCGATGCGGAGATCAATCGCGTGCGGGGCCGGTCGAAGCGCATCGGCGGCATTTCGACTTTTCTCGGGACCGCTCGTAATCGGTCCAAGGGGCGGGATGTGGAGAGCATCACATTCGAACATTACGAGGGTATGGCGCAGAAGACGCTCCGTGCGATCCGCGAGCGGGCGTTGAAGGATTTTGATATTATCGAAGTCGCGATCCTTCACCGGTATGGCAAAATCCGCATTGGCGAAAACATCGTTCTGATTGTTGTGGGAGCTGAGCATCGGGCCGAGGCGTTCCGTGCCTGCCAGTGGGCGATCGATGAATTGAAACGCATCACGCCGATCTGGAAACTCGAACACACGCCGGAAGGTGAAGTCTGGGTGGAGGAACACCCGTAGCAGCGTCAAGTGTGAAACGTGAAGCGTGAAATGTCCGGAAAAATCGAGAAAGCCTTGGCTGACCAGTTATTAACAGGTACCCCCCTTTCCCCCGCCACCGATACCTTCGGCCGACCGCTTCGTAGCTTGCGTTTGTCCGTAACGGATCGATGCAACCTCCGCTGCAAGTACTGCATGCCGGAGGAGGACTATGTTTGGCTACCGCGCGAGGACGTGCTGACCCATGAGGAAATGGCAGGCCTGACGGGCTATTTCACCGACCTCGGCGTAAATCGCGTGCGGCTGACCGGCGGAGAGCCCTTGCTTCGACGCGGTTTGCCTCGACTGATTCGCCTGTTGCTCCAAAACCGGCGGGTGACGGACATCGCACTGACGACGAATGGCGTTCTTCTGGCGGACCAGGCAGAGGCCCTGTATGAGGCAGGGCTTCACCGTGTCACGGTCAGCCTTGATACGCTGAGACCGGAACGATTTCGCCAACTGACCCGCCGTGATGAGTACGCGCGTGTGTTGGAGGGGATTGAGTCGGTGGCTCGCGCTGGATTCACCGGCTTGAAAATCGATACGGTGGCGATTCGGGGGTTCAACGACGATGAGTTGGTCGCGTTGATCGAGTTTGGCAAACAAGTGCAGGCGGAAGTTCGGTTTATCGAATATATGGACGTCGGTGGCGCGAACGAATGGTCCCACCAAAAAGTGCTCTCAGGAGCAGCGATGCTCACCCTGCTGAGCGCGCACTACGGGACGATCGAGCCGATACCAGAGCGGGGAACTGCGCCGGCGCAGCGATATCTATTGCCGGATGGGACGACCTTTGGGATTATCCCTTCGACGACCACGCCGTTCTGTGCGACCTGTGATCGCAGCCGGGTGACCGCCGACGGCATGTGGTACCGCTGTCTGTACGCGACGACGGGGACGGATCTGCGCAAGGCCCTGCGAACTGGCGCCTCCGATGACGAGATGCGGGCCTTGCTCCGCACCGGCTGGGAAGGACGCCGCGATCGAGGCGCAGAAGAGCGCAAGGCGCTTGAACGGGACGGGTTGCGTGTCGGGGGATTCATCGCTATTGAGAAACTTCGCGAAAACCCTCATCTCGAAATGCACGCGCGAGGCGGTTGACGTCCCATCGTGCCGCCGACACTCGTGCCACGGGGTGAATTTCTGTTGATGCGGTATGCTGGATACTGAATTCCTGACCATTTTAGGACTTGGACTGGTGCTGGGGCTCCGTCACGCTCTGGACACGGACCATTTGGCTGCCGTATCCACGATACTGGCGCAACGGCCCTCGCTCCGCGCCTCTGGCATGATTGGATTCAGCTGGGGACTTGGACATACGGTGATGTTGATGCTGGTCGGGGCGGTGGTGTTGGTGCTCCGTGTGTCGATCCCTGAACCGTTCGCGTTGGCGGCTGAGTTCGGCGTGGGCGCTATGCTGGTGCTCCTCGGCGGGATACTCGGGGTGCGGTTGGTCCGGGAACGCTGGCATGTGCATACGCACGACCATGATGGTGACCGGCACGTACACCTACATAGTCATGCGCTGGCCGAGGATCACGGACATATACACTGGTGGCGTGATTCTGTTCGACCGTTTTGTATCGGCATGGCCCATGGTCTGGCCGGGTCGGCGGCGCTGTTGTTGATCGTACTGTCGTCTGCGCGATCGGTGTCGGAGGGGCTGACATATATCGCGGTGTTCGGGCTGGGCTCGATCATGGGGATGATGATGGTCGGGATAGTCGTGAGCCTTCCGGTATTGTGGTCACTGAACCTCGGGCGTCCCGTCTTTCTCACGGTCCAGGGGCTGGCGAGTTTTGGGAGCGTTGCCGTTGGACTTACCATGATGTTCCACATCGCCTTCGGTGGTCAGCTCTTCTGATATCCGCACCGGCACTTTCCTCGAAGGGGAATCTGCGTGCGTCATGCGGGCGGCTATGGTATTCTGCCATCTTCTTCATTCGTCGTTTGTGAATTGTGAGCGAGACAAGCAAGACGCGCGCGACAGGCGCGACTCGCGACGATGAAACTTCCGACCCGTCCGGCTTTTTTCGCGAGCCTCGCGCAAATAACGCGCCACGCTTGCGGACTAAGAGGAGCGCATAATGGCCTGGTTTAAAAAACAGAAAACAACCGAGACTGAACTCCCGAAGCGATCCAAGATTTCCGAAGGGATGTGGCTCAAGTGCAACCACTGCCGAGAAATCGTCTATCGCAAAGAAGTCGAGCGTAATAATAAGGTCTGCCCGAAGTGCGACTACCATTTCCCGATTTCTGTCATGGAGCGCATAGCGCTCTTGGTCGATCTCGGGACGTTCAAAGAATGGGATGCGGAGCTTGGCCCCCAGGACCCCCTGAATTTTCAGGACACGAAATCGTATAAGGATCGTGTGAAGGCGCATCAGGGAAAGTCTGGCCGCAAAGATGCCATGATGACCGGCGAAGGGATGATGAACGGCCGTCGTGTGGTGTTCTGCTTGTTCGACTTCAGTTTTATGGGTGGCAGCATGGGATCGGTCGTTGGAGAAAAAATCTGCCGGGCGATCGATCGCGCAGTGGAGGCCCGGTTGCCGGTCCTCTTGGTCACGACCTCCGGAGGAGCCCGGATGCAAGAGGGGATTCTTTCCCTGATGCAGATGGCCAAGACATCTGCCGCTGTTGCCAAACTTGGCGAGGCCAAACTCCCGTTTATTTGTCTGTTAGCCGATCCCACGTTCGGGGGCGTCACCGCTAGCGTCGCCATGCTGGGTGATGTGATTCTGGCCGAACCGAAAGCACTGATCGGCTTTGCCGGTCCCCGCGTGATCGAGCAGACCATTAAACAACAGCTGCCGGATCAGTTTCAGCGGGCGGAATTTCTGTTGGAACACGGCATGATCGATATGATTGTGGAGCGCAAACAGCTGAAAGAAACCGTAAGTGCCCTCGTCGCCCATTTCTAACAGGTTGTGAACAAACTATTTTTGACACACCTGGACACTCGATGGCCCACACGTTTTTGGCAAGCCCAGTCTGTCTGGTCGTTCTGGTGAGTCTCATGCAACTACACAAACCAGATAGACCACACAGACCAAATGAACATGACAGGCAGGCGGGCGTCGGTCTCGATCGCCTCATCACAATGTTCATGAAGAATCCTGGTTAACTTTCCGTCCTGCCCGGTTACACCATGACCTATTCCTCTGCCGTAGCCTATTTGTATCGCCTGCAAAAACATGGCATCAAACTGGGTCTAGAGACGATGACGGCGTTGATGGTGCGGCTCGGCATGCCGCAGACCCAGTACCGTACATTGCACATCGCTGGCACGAATGGAAAGGGATCCACCGCGGCCATGGCCGCCGCCGTGTTACAGGCGGCAGGGTATCGAGTCGGGCTCTATACCTCGCCCCATCTCGTGGAGTTCCGAGAGCGGATCCGTGTGAACGACGAGATGATTACTGAGTCGCAGGTGGCACAATTGACTGAGCAAGTTCAGACCTTCTGTCAATCGGATCTGTCGCCGACCTTCTTCGAATTTACAACCGCAATGGCGTTTCAGCACTTTGCCGACTCAGGGGTCGACGTGGCAGTGTTAGAGGTTGGATTGGGCGGCAGATTCGATGCGACCAACGTGGTCACGCCTATAGCCTGTGCGGTGACAACGATTTCCCTCGATCATCAGGAATATTTGGGGACCACACTCTCATCGATTGCCTTCGAGAAGGCCGGCATTATTAAGCCGGGGGTGCCGGTAGTGCTGGGACGGCTTGAAGATGACGCGTGGCGGACGATTGAACAAGTGGCACGGGAGCGGCAGGCCCCAGTGTTTCGGATAAACGAGAACTTTTGCACAGAGGGAGAAACGACCAGGCAATTTTCCTTTCGTGGTCTTGGCATGCAATATGATGGGCTGACCTGTGCTCTGGAGGGTCGCCACCAACTTGATAACGCCGCCTGTGCGCTGGCACTGTTGGGGATGGCGGCCCAGCAGGGGATTACCGTTACGGTTGAAGCGGTGCGAGCGGGCTTCCGTATGGTCAACTGGGCTGGACGATTGGAAGTGGTTGATCGCCGACCGACGATCCTGCTGGATGGCGCGCATAACCCAGCTGCCGCAACGACCTTGGCCGACTACCTTACGCGCTCTGACCGATCTTATCCGTCCCGCCCCGTGGTCCTTGTCCTTGGAATGATGCGCGACAAGGACCATCGGGGCTTTGTCGAACCGCTCAGGGCGCTTGTCCAGGAGGTGATATTGACGCAGGCGGATCTCCCACGCTCTGCCACCGTTCAGGAACTCCGAGCCTCGCTCCAAGGCCTGCTGTCTCACCCGCATGTCGTGCCGTCGTTCAGCGATGCAATGGCACTGGCCAGACAGCTGGCAACGCCGGACGGTCTGGTGTGTGTGACTGGTTCGCTCATGCTCGTAGGAGAGTGCAAGGCCTGGTTCCGTGGCTGTGGGTTTTCGCCGCTGCGGGGCTGACATGGCAGGGATCGCGACGCGGCTGTGGATGTGCCTGGTTGTTTGGTTGATGCTGGGGCTACTCTTTCCGTACGCAGGGGATGCGGCAGTGAATAAGGGAGGATCCGCAGCGACGACGATTTCTCCCGGTGCGCTCCCGCTCGATATCACCGCAGAACGAATCGATTATTTGCAGGAACAAGAAATCTACGAAGCCGATGGCTCGGTGGTAGTCAACCAGGGCACCCTGCGTTTGACGGCCGATCACATGACCATCCAAACCTTGCCCGGTGTATTGACTGCCAGGGGCCACGTTCGACTCACCGATCCCAAAGCCGATCTCGTGACCGAACGGTTGGAACTCAACGTGAATACTGAGGCGGGGGTGGTCACGCACGGACGGGTGCATCTCAAATCCACGAATACCTCGGTAGAGGGGCGCCTTCTACAGCGGTTTTCTGAGGACCATTATCGGGTAAAAGAGGGTCGTTTTACGAACTGCGATGCCCAGGAAGGTGAGACGCCGGCCTGGCGGTTTCAGTTCAAGGATCTTGACCTGCACGCCGGCGACAACGTAGCGTTTACGGGTGGATGGCTCTGCGTAAACGATGTCCCGGTGATTCCTTTCCCCACCTTGACGTATCCGCTCTCCAAGCGACGCACGGGGTTCCTTATTCCCATTGTCGGGTACGATAATCGGTTTGGGATGCATCTCCAAGAAAGCTTTTTTTGGGCCATCAATCCTAGTCAGGACCTGACGGTCTCTCCCTCCTATTACAGCGGCCTCGGCTATGGGAGTGATTTGCAATATCGCTATGTGCTGGACCGGAGGTCGCGTGGGCAGTGGCTCGTCAGTGCCCTGCGGCAGACAGAGTTGCCGAGTGTGTCCGGCGTAAGCCAGGCGGGACAAGATGCGGAGCAGGTTCGGGTTCTGATCAGCGGGACGCATACACAGCAATTTACGCCGGACTTGTTGCTTCGGGTTAAAGCCAACTTGGTGACCGACCCAAATTATCAGCAACAGTTGAGCAACTCGGGAGCCCAGCGGGCTCTTCCCAGCAGCGAATCGAATTTTTTGACGACCTATCGTCTGCCTTACGGAAACACCTACCTGCTCGGTCAATATCTTCAGCCGTTGCAATCGGGAGGGGCGGATACGTTTCAGCGCCTACCGGAAATCGGCTATAGTTTGCCAAATCTTTCATTGTTCAATTCGCCGGTCTTGCTGGGCACGGACATGAATTTTGTGAATTTTTATCGTGAGCAGGGATTTACCCAAAATCGAATAGATGTACTGCCTGGACTGTCGACCGACGTCCTGGATTTCGGCCATATCGTGGGCCTGACCCCCCAAGTGAAAGTGCGCGAGGTCTACTACTCGCGGGGTGTGGGCAATCCTGAAAGCCAGCATCGCGAGACATTTTGGGCGGGGCTTGATGCGACATCGAAACTGAGCCGCCGCTTCAGAACGAGCGAGGGCAATACGTTACTGCATACCATTGAGCCCAGCGTCATGTATGAATATGTTCCGCCGACGAATCAGTCACAATTGACTCAGATCGATCAGGTGGACGATCTACCGAAGAAAAACCTGCTGACCTATGCGATTCGGAGCCGTCTGTTGGAGCAAGCGGGCAGCAGTAGTTTTAATTGGCTGGATTTCACGATGGCCCAGAGCTATCACGCGGGTGCCGTACAAACAAGAGCGCGGGACTTCACACCTGGCATCTCCCCGCTGCTCGGGTCGCTGACGCAACCGCTGCAGCCGGCGACGGTGGCCATCGAGGGAAAGAAATTTTCCGATCTCTGGATGCGGGTGGCAATCGGCAATACGACACCTCAGTACACGCCGGCTCAGTTAGCCGGTGTCGCGTCTGGCCAGGGCACCGGGGCTGTCTTCGGTCAGCAGCCTGCCATTAACCAGTATCTCACCATCGATGCATTTTTCGACCCCTACCGATCGTCGGTGAGTCAATTCAACACCAACCTTCGGGTTCAGCAGTCCAACTACTGGTATCTCGAAGTGGGGCAGCGCTTCACCCACGACGGTAATCGTGTACGTCGCGGAGACGTCTGGAATCCGATTTCGTTTAATGAAGTCTATGCCCCAACGCCTGAGATTCAATTTATCACAGCGGGAGGGGCGTTTCGCACACCGTGGGGGTGGACGGTCGGCGCAAAAGGCTACTACGATGTGAAGAACGGCCGGAGCCCTGAGTATGATGTCGTCGCCCTCTACCAGAATCCCTGTAAGTGTTGGTCTCTGGGGCTCTATTATTTGCAGTTTCCCGATCGGGCTCAGTACAACTTCATGTTGAGCCTGACCGGGATCGGATGGACGGAAAGCTTCGGTACGGGAGTGGTTCGAAGTATCCTCAGTCCGCTCCTGATCGGAGAGAAAGGTCTACCCTGGGCTGTGCCTGGAGGGCCATATGGGAGGCCACAAACAGTCATACCCCAGCCTGAGATGGGTGGGAATGGACGATGAAAGGACTGCGAGGTATGCGCGTATGGCGCGGCGTGGACAGATTGGATTTCCACCTTATCTCACCCCGACCCGCCAGTCTCCCTCGGCTATCCTGCCGGCCCTGAGAATGGCATACGACGGTCCTGCGGATTTGACTCCTCGAAGAGGGCTGGTATACGATGCGTGACTGGTTCAACTTTTGTCGTCTACTCAGCGAAGGAGGAATCCGACGTGGCAAGTGATGCACTGAAGGTCGAAGATGCAACGTGGGACGCAGAGGTCATGAAGGCCTCTGAGCTCGTGATGGTAGATTTCTGGGCCGTCTGGTGTGGTCCCTGCCAAATGGTCGCTCCGATCATCGAAGAATTGGGTAAAGAGTATGCGGGGAAGATGAAAGTACGGAAGCTTAATACCGATGAAAATCCAGAAGTGGCAGGCCGCTATCAGGTGATGAGTATCCCGACGATTCTATTTTTCAAGAACGGGCAGGTCGTGGAGAAACTCGTTGGGGCGCGACCGAAGCGGCAGTTCAAGGACATGATCGATTCGTTGCTGGCGCAACCAGCCGGCTCAGCCTAAGGATTGTAGCCACCCGCCGCAATGCTCACCGAGTTGCGCATTGTCAATTTCGCGCTCATTGAGCAGCTCAGTCTTCAATTTCAGTCCGGGTTTACGGTCCTGACAGGGGAAACCGGGGCCGGTAAATCTCTCCTCATTGATGCCATCGCCTTATTGGTCGGCGGGCGAGCCTCGACCGACCAGATTCGTTCCGGAGAAGACGAGGCTCAGCTGGAAGCAGCCTTCCACCTCCCAGACACCCATCCACTCCTTCAACGCCTGCGGCTGAATGAAACCATCGGTCAGAACGAATCCGAGCTGATTCTTCGGCGCGTGCTTTCTCGAACAGGTCGCCACCGGGTGTATGTCAACGGCAGCCTGTGCCCCCTGCGTGTACTCGAGGAACTTGGGGGCACCCTCGTTGATATCCATGGCCAGCATGAGCAGCAATCGCTGCTGGCTATTACCAAACAGTTGGACGCCCTCGATGCGTTTGGCCGTCTCTATGAGCTCCGTGGGAAGTACGAGCAGGCCTACCAGGGATGGAAGGAACTCCGCACGCAGTTGGAGGCCTTGCAGAGTGATGTCGGCGATCGTGCAAGACGTGAAGATATGTTGCGGTTCCAGGCCCAGGAGATCCAACAAGCCGGGCTGTTCCCTGATGAAGAAGAGCAGCTCCGCAGCGAACGCCAGCGCCTGGTCCACGCGCATCGGCTCAAGGAATTGGCCCACGAGGCTCATGCCGAGTTGCAGGAGGATGAGCAGGCTGTCCTCCTCAGGCTAGGGCGGATCGGGCGAACGCTTGCCGAATTGGCCCAGACCGATCCGGCGATGAGTGATTGTGAACAGGCTGCTACGGAGTCGGTGATCCATCTCAAAGAACTTGCCGAACGGCTGCGCGACTATACCCAACAGCTCGAGGCCGATCCTGACCGACAGGCTGTTGTAGAGGACCGACTCGATCTGATCCACCGGTTGAAGAAAAAATATGGCGGGTCGGTTGAGGCAGTATTAGTGACTGGGAGGAGGGTCCAGGAGGAGCTTCAGTTAATGGACAATCGTGAAGCGGGAACCGCCGAGTTGACGGTACGTCTGGACGAAGAGGCCCGCCGTCTCCGCACGCTGGCACAGCGGCTGTCTAAGAAACGAAATGACGCAGCCAAGCGAATGACGACGCTCGTGGGAGGGGAACTCACAGCGTTGAAAATGGAACAGGCGATCTTTCAGGTGACAGTTTCGAGCGATGAGTCGGCCGAGGGGCTCGGATCGGCTGGGTGCGACCGAGTGGAATTCCTTCTCTCGAGTAATCCTGGTGAACTGGCGAGACCTTTGGGCCGGGTGGCGTCAGGCGGGGAACTCTCGCGTATCATGCTGGCACTCAAGACGGTATTGGCCGAGATGGACCAGGTTCCGGTCCTGGTATTTGACGAAATCGATACGGGAGTCGGTGGGGCAGTGGCTGCAGCCATGGGAACAAGACTGCGCAAGCTCGGGGAGTTCCATCAAGTGTTTTGTATCACCCATCTTCCTCAAGTTGCGTCCCAAGCAGAGCATCATCTGCTTGTGGAAAAGGGGCTGGAGGGTCAACGAACATCCACGTCTGTCAGAGGACTCAAGGGGATGGGGCGAGAAGAGGAAATCGCCAGAATGTTGAGCGGTCTGACGATTACGAAAAAAGTGCGTGAAACGGCAGCGGAACTGATCGCGGGGGCGAAGGAGCAACGATCTGAGTGAGGGTGTAGTTAGGAGTTGGATCGGTCTGGCTGGGTGGTAGCCATGGCCATGGCAGGAAGGGACGCCTTGCATTCCTGGACCACCCGCGCAAAGAGTTCTGTCAACTTCGGTTCGAAGTGGGTGCCGGCATACGCAAGCATCTGTTGGCAGGCGTCATCAATCGAGAGGGGCGTCCGGCCAGGAAGTTCAGCTGTCAGGTGGTCGAACGTTTGAGCCAGACAGACGATGCGAGCTAGTTGAGGAATTCCTTCTCCCTGAAGTCCAAATGGATAGCCTGAGCCATCCCACCGTTCATGGTGATAGGCAATAATCTGTCCTACCTCAGCTGGAAGTCCGAGCGGCAACACGAGTTTCGCACCCTGCTCCGGGTGGTGCCGATTGCCGACAGACTCACCGGTCATAGCGATTTCATCGTCTGCAAATTGATAGATCTCAGGCCCTATCTTGCCGATGTCGTGGAGAAATGCCCCCAAGGCCAGCGATTTCTGCTCAGCGAGTGTCAGGTCGATGCGGTTGGCCAAGAGAGTGGCGTAGAAACTGACTCGGCTGCAGTGGTTGAGCAACTGGCGATCCTTGGCTTCAAGCAGGTCGGAGAGTAGAGGGAGAAGATCCGGTATTTCTCCAGTGTAGGAGGCATTCTCTGACACAGACTTACCGATCGTCTGGTATCCCGCGAGTAATTCCTTCCAGGCTTGCGCACAGGCTGGCTCTGATCCCCAGAGGCCGGTTGATGTGTGGAGAAATTTTCTGAGAAAATCGAGCCGTTGTTTCTTTTCGAGTGTCTGGTTGACGAGGGAAAGCAATTCCGTGACGTTGAACGGTTTAAGCAGGTAGCCAGCGGCGCCATAGCGTATCCCTTCCATGGCGGACTTTAAGCTTCCGTATCCGGTGATGATGATGACCTCAACGTCAGCGTGGTGATGCTTGATGTCCTGAAGGAGATCAATGCCCTGGCGATCTGGAAGCTTCTGGTCTAGTGTAATGAGGTCGATTGGCTGGGAGTTCAGCACGTCAATTGCTGCGCAGGCTGACTCTGCCGTCTGGATATTGAAAAATGGTCGGAGAATCACTCGCAGAGCGTCACGAGGCCCTGCCTCGTCGTCAACCACGAGCAAGGTCGGCTTAATCTTCGCCGGGCCAGGAGTCACAGGTAAATTCATAGAGTGTCCCTACCGCTAAATACGTACTTCATGAAGCAATTATTGTTCCATTTCAGCGAGTTAGCATTCCTGCCTCAACGGAATGTGGTTTGTGCATGATTGAGACCCCATATGTAGTTTTATTGAACGAAACACTACGTATGTTAGCAAGGAAATACCATGCCCAATTGTGCAAAAAAAGACGCAGTGGGGCGAGTTGTTGTGCTATTCCTGCACTACGGCCTGGGGTTCGGTGCTGACTTCCTGATCGGGTCGACCGATTCCCAGTGTATCCATGCGGTACTTGAGCATCCGGCGGCTGATTCCCAGCAGGTTTGCGGCATGGGTTTGGATGTAGGTAGTTCGTTTTAGGGCATCCAGGATAATTTCTCGCTCGAATTCCATAACGGCTTTTTCGAGCGACAGTCGCCCGGCGAGGGTGTCGTCGCGGAGTGAAGATGAGCGGGTGTCGTTCTTGAGAATAGTCGGGAGATGTTCGGGGGTGATGGTATCCGATCCCTTGGACCAAATGAACGCCTGCTCGATGATGTTTTCCATTTCTCGAACATTTCCCGGCCAGGGATAGCGTGACAGAAGGTCGGCGGCATCTTTGGAAAACTCTTGGGGCGGCCGATTGTCTTCTTCGATTCGTTTGGCCAGAAAATGTTTGGCGAGGAGGGGAACGTCTTCACCACGCTCCCGGAGCGGGGGCAAGTATAGTGCAATGACGTTGATACGGTAGTAGAGGTCTTCGCGGAATTGTCCTTTCCGAACGAGTTCCTCGAGATTCTTATTCGTCGCCGCCACGATGCGCACATCCACCTTGATGGATTGCACCCCACCGACTCTGGCGAATTCTCGTTCCTGCAATACGCGCAGCAGCTTGGCTTGCGTCATGGCGCTGAGGTCGCCGATCTCGTCGAGGAAGAGCGTGCCGGTATGGGCGAGTTCAAATTGCCCAACTCGACGAGCCGTGGCATCCGTGAACGAGCCTTTCTCATGGCCGAACAGCTCACTCTCGATGAGCGTTTCAGGAATGGCTGCGCAGTTCAGCGCGATGAATGGGCGCTCACGCCTGCCGCTATTGTAGTGGAGCGCCTTGGCGACCAGTTCCTTTCCCGTGCCGCTCTCGCCGGCGATTAGGACGGTCGTGCGGCTGTCGGCGACTTGTTCGATCTTGGTGTAGATGTCCTGCATCGACGGGCTTTTGCCGATCAGGTTGTGAAAGGCGTAGCGCCGAACGACTTGTGCGCGGAGTTGTTTTACTTCCTGTTGGAGTTCCTTTTCATTGAGTGCACGTTCGACGACGATGCGGAGTTCTTCCACATCGAAGGGTTTCGAGAGGTAGTCGGCCGCGCCCAACTTCATCGCATCGACGGCGGTTTTGACCGACTTCGTTCCTGTCAACATGATGACCGGTGCTGTACGGTCCTCGGCGCGTAGGGTTTGGAGTACCGACAGCCCGTCGGTGCCAGGCAGGATGACGTCCAGAAGGACTAGATGGGGGGCTTCCTTGCGAAACAGCTCGAGGCCCTCCTGGGCGTCGGCGGCTTGGATCGTTTCGTAGGTCGGCTCCAGCACCGCTTTCAATGAGGCCCTAACCCGGGCCTCATCATCGATCAACAGCACTCGTTTTTTCATACTGGTGTCCATAGGGTGTTGGTGGCTATGCGGGTAACGCGGGCAGGCTCACGAAAAACGTGGTGCCGACACCGACCGAGCTCTTTACCCGAATCTCGCCGTGATGTTCTTGGATAATTTGATGGACAATTGTCAAACCCAACCCTGTTCCTTCATGTTCTCCGCTCTCATGTTTCGTCGTGAAAAACGGGTCGAAAATGCGTTCGAGATTCGTATCCTGGATTCCCTCACCGGTGTCCTCGATCTCGATGTGGGCCCAGACTTTTCCTCCCGGCTTCACCAGCTTGCGGGTCTGTACGCGTAAGCGCCCGCCCGCCCCTGCCATCGAGTCCATGGCATTGAGGAGAAGATTGAGCAGGACCTGCTTGATCTGCTGTCGGTCCAGCATGACACGAGGCAGGTCGGCCGCCAACTCTTTTTCAATCTTGATCCCATGGCTGTCCGCCTTGACATCGATGAAATACAAGCACGAGGCGACAATGTCGTTGAAGTCCTCGTCCGTCAGCTTGGGTTCCATATAGCGGGCGTAGTCGAGTATTTCCTGGATCAGCCGTTCGATCCGATACACATCGTCGAGCACCACTTTGCTGAATTCCTGAATAAATTGGGGGTCGTCTTTTCGTTCAGGAGCCAACTGGATAAAGGTTTTAATCGACGTGAGGGGGTTTCTGATTTCGTGGGCGAAGCCTCCGGCGATCGTCTCAAGGGATTTCAGCCGGTCTGTGCGCTTCATGAGTGAGTTCGAGTGATGGAGGTCCTCGTACAGCACCATGGTGTCGAGTGCATTGGTGGCGGTTTGTGCCAGCGCGGCGAGCACGGACCTGGTCAGCGCATTTTCTTCAGCCAAAGGTTGTGTCGCGCCGAGGAGTGAAAAACCGATGAGACGGCCTTTATTGAGATGTGGAACGATCCGTGTGGCCTGCATCGATTCCATGGCCAGGCGTGCGCCGGCTCCGGAGTCAGCCTCTTGGAGGTCTAGAGCCGAGTCGGCTTGCGGCATGATCCGGTTGGTTGTGAGTAGGTGGTGGAGCAAAGGATGGTTCACGGACAGCATCGGGGGAATAAGCGTGGGGGCGACCGGGCCAATCATGCTGACTCGGCGGTAGCATTCGTGTTCGCGATCCAGCACGAACAGCGTCCCATGGGTCGTGGCACCTGCGTGACACAGCTCTTGGATAATGCGATCCCCCAGTGTCGTCAGGTCGGTCACTGTTCCAAGGTCGGCTGCAAACTGGGTGATGATGTCCAATAGCTCGTTGGAGGAAGGCCCCAAGATGTCGGTATTCGGTGGGTGTGATTTCATAACGCATAGGGAACGCTGGGGCGCCGTGTGAGCCGCCAGCGGAAATGCAGATTGTGCATGAAACGTTTATGTGTTCAAAGATGTACGAGTGAGAGTATACACGGCCGGGATACGTTCAGCTAGCGGATTTACCTTTTTCGATGACGGCGAAAAGGGCATGCCCGTCGAGCGCCGGAAGGATGCGTGGTGTCAGGATGCCGGCTTGCTGGAGGAACGAGGCCAGTGAGGATCGATCGAAGGTATGCAGCAATTCATGTCGAATGGCCTCTCGGAGTCGCCCCAGATAGTGCAGGACGATGTGGGCTTGTGGACTAAACTCATCCTGATTCGCTCTCTGCAGATGCCGGCGATAGAGTACCGAGAGGTCGGTGTCTGGGTGGAAGACCGTGAGGACTAAGCGCCCTTGCGGATGGAGTATACGGTACAGTTCCCGAATCGTGACCAGTGGAGAGGGGGCGAATGAGAGTGACAGGTTGCAGACGATGCGATGGAGGGAGTGGTCTTTGAAGGGAAGGCCCTGTGTCCAATCTGCGTGCATCCATTCGGTAGTCACGGGGGGGTGGATGGTGAGGGTGCCTTCGAAGTCGCTGTCGAGTTCCCGATGCAGAGCACGAAGACTCTGTCGGGCCTGCCTCAACGAGTCCTGAGAATGTTCCAGGCCGATCACCTGCACGGGGCGCTTCGGACTCCATCCACGCTGTCGAGAGCGGTAGGCCTGGTTGACCATTGTGACTCGAACCAAATCGCCGTGGCCGACTCCCACATCCACGAGCATGGAGCCCGGTTCGAGCGGGCTGAGCAACCGATAGAGATCGTCCAAGAGCTTCCAGTGCTCATGGAGGTTTCCGAGTTGGGGAAGCTGCAGGTGCGAAACCCTCAAGGCCTCACGTGCGATCTGCGAAAGATTGTGGCGAAGACGGGTGCGCTCCATCTCGATGCGCTGTTGCTGGGCCAGCAGGCGACGGGTCTGTGCTTGGAATTCAGCCGGAATGGTCGGCAGCGAGACGGTCGCGGCGATCTGCTCCAGGATCTGTCGGAAAGCCTGGGGGTGTTGTTCGTTGAGCGGGAGATCTTGACCGATCAGCGGTGCGGGGACTGTTGCCAGACGGGTATGGGCTCCCAACGCAGTGAGAAACGCCTGTGGGAGGTCGGCTGGAGGCAATGGTCCGAGCGGTCTTCTGGGAATCGTGAGAATGGCTGACGGAGAACGGAGGAGGCGCAGGTCCGCAAGCGTGGAAGCCAGATCCGTAAAGTGGCCTGCGACGATATCGCCAACAAAGCGATCGACATTGACGTTGAGCCCGAGCAGATTCGCGATGCCGCGTCGGAGTCCGTATTGGTGGTCGGCCACAAGATCATGACCATGGACAGTCATGAGCATGGCCTGCATATCGACGACCGGATTGATTAGGAGAAGCAGGTCGAGAGGACGGGATTGCACCGCCATCTTGAGGGCGACGCGTGCGGCCACGTCGCTCGCCATGACAATCAGGGGAGCGGTCGGCCACGTATGCTGTACAAACTCCACAACTTTGAGAAGGTCGGCTTGCATGCTCCGTAAGGTCGTCTGTTGCAGTTCGCCGTCGCTCAGCCCCACGTGGTTCGTGTGGTCGTAACGCAAGACGCGGAGCCGGTGATGTGCCAAGTAGTAGGACAAAGTCATAGCGTCCAACGCGGTCTGGCCATAGCCGGGAGCAATGATGACGATCGGTGTGTTGGGTGCGAGCGACTGGCGAAGATGGTCGTCGCTGATCATAATCGCCTCGCCGCGCGGATTCCGGCACTCTCGCGGAATACTGACGACCGACGCTAGCTGCGAGGAGGGGTCCGATTCGCCCGGGGACGTCAGATGCTGTCGGACGACACGGTGCACTTCGCGTTCAGCGTAGAGTGTGAGGCCCTGAAAGCGGAGACCGATTCGAACGGCAAGGTCGGAATCTTGATGACGAACTTCGCTGGGCGCTGTGGGGTCCGGAGCCAGCCAGATCATCCGGGCAGGCAGCGCCGCGTCAGGCGCCCCAGGCTCATGGGTCCCAGGGTGTTTCTGGGTCTGTGTGACGGCGAAGTGCAGCGTGGCAATACCATGCAGGAGTTCAGGGCGAGTGTTGAGGCGGAGACAGGCTCCGTCTCGGCTGAGGTTGGTGGTAAGCGCTTCGAGTCGATAACGTTTACCGGAAGAATCTATGACTTCGAGCTGGACCGGGAGCTGCAAGGGCACCCGGACAGCCTCGCGCAGATCGTAATCTTCCCGCTCGACTGGAACGAGGGGGTTGGTAGTAGTCAATTCGACTTGCGGCTCTTCCGCAAGTAGTACTTCAAGGGAGAAAGGCAAGGTCTGTTCCTGTGCCGCCTGGACCAGTGAGGCCAGGATGGCGCCCTCTTCTCGTTTGGGAGGCTCAAACGTCACAATCAACTGAGAGGCTGGTGTCTTGGTTTGGAGCGAGACAGAGCGCTCCTGTGCTCTACCATGCAGCTCGAGAATGCCGACTGCTGTCTTGACTACGACATAGGCGTCTTGTCGCGGGACGGTGGGAAAATCGCCGGGGAGCGTGACGCAGGTCCCCCCGAGGCTGAGGTTGGAAATGGTACCCTCCCACATCGCTGACCCGACAGTGATCGTGGCAGGCAGGGTGGTAAGAATTCGAGGTGCGTGGCGCCGTTCCTGTTTCGGCCTATCGGAATCGACTGTCGGAACAGGTGCCGTCGTAACGCTCTTCGTGTCAGGAGCGGATGCCGAGGGGGGGACAGGGACGGCAGGCAGTGGGAGCATTTCGAGAGAGGGGTGAGAGGCAACCGGCAGACGGAGGATTATACGAAGGGGACCCTGCATCGGGGCCGACAAATCCAAAGTACCACTCAGCTGGCGGACGAGCTTATACGACGTGAGGAGATCAAGGGACGAGGGTGAGGAAGCCGGAGATTGTGACGACCAGGCCATATCGGATTCGAGCAGTTCGACTTCGACTTCGGTAGGAGGGGCGAGGGGAAAGAGTGCGGGGGCCTCTGCAGAGATGGAGGAAGATCCACCTGCGCGTGTGCTCACGATGAGTCGATGCGCTCGTCCTATCGTCCTCACATAGGTCTGCGCGTAGTGCAGGAGAGAGTGCATGAGCTCCGTGGCTTGCTCGCGATCGCCGACGAGAGGAGGGAGGTGCGAGGAGAACTGCCGTATGATGCCTGCACCATCCACGATTGCCTCGGTTGTGGACGTGAGTACAGCGTCAAGGATCTCGTTGATCGTGTGGTGTATGACAGCTTTCTCTCTCTCGTGGAGGGCCTGCACCAGCTGTGCTCCGAGTTTCGTCGTTTCTGCGGCGTGGCTGGCGAGGGTTTCAGCTTGGTCGTCTAGACGTGCGTCGCGGATGGTGGTGAGGAGTTGCTGGGACTGTGTCGGCAGTGAAGCCAGTGAATCGTGCAACTGTTGGGATAACAGCGTGACTCGCTGGGCCAGCGCGAGCCCTTTGTCCGTACGCTGAAGTTGTTGGCGAAGTTGATGGATCGTGCGGTCTTGTTGTTTGGGTTGGGAAAGGTCTCGGATCAGTCCTATTGTACCGAGAAATCGGCGCAGGGGGTCGTAGAGTCCTCTGGCGTTGACCTCCGCCGTGAGGGTCAGCGGCTTGTTGTCTTGTGTGAGTTTCCCCCGCAAGGCCAATTCAGCGCGGCTGGTGCCCCGCGCTCCAGAGCGGCGTTCGTTGAGGCGATACCGAGCCACCGACTCCTGGCCGGGAGGAACAAGAGTCGAATAGGGCAATCCGATGAGTTCGTCTGGGGAGTAGCCTAATAGCGTGACAATGCCCGGACTGACTGCCACAAAACAGCCGCTGGCATCCAGTTCGTAGACAATGTCGCTGAGTGATTCGATGAGCCGCCGATGGCGTTCGTGCGCGTGGTCCAGGGCCACTCTCAAGTGACATTTTTCGATGGCCTCCTTGGCACAGAACAGGAGCTCCGTGAGAAAGGCCGGAGATTTCTTCGAGAGGAAAAAATCAACGTCGGCTTGGAGTGCTTGAAGCGCCGAGGCTGAGTCGGTGCGGTCACTCTGCAGAATAATACCCACATACGGTGTGCGGTGTTTGAATTCGCCTGGTAGGGAGATATGGTCCCCGGCGAGGCATTGTTCGTCGATGAGGATGAGGGTCCATTCGTACGAAGAAGCCCATGCACGGGCTTCTTCGGCGGAATAGGCGACGTCCACGCGGCAGCCAGGAAAGAATCCGCGCAGACTGACGGTGACGAGTTTAATCGATTCAGCGTGTTCGCTGATAATCAGGATGGTGACCGGCTCACTCTGCGGCATCAAGATATCCCTGTGCTTCCCGTGAATTCGAGCAAGCCCAGTCCCAGAGCGATATCACAAGGTTCGCCTTCAGGTGATCTGAGACACACCAGCCCCGATACTTCTGCTGCAAGCGATTTGGGGCACGTGCCTGAGGATGCAGATGTGAATAGCACAGGCAGAGGGGGGAAACCCAGTCTACATGCGATGGAATAGGCTCCTTCTTTGGTAGGGGGAGCCCTCAAGGACTTCGGTGAGGAACAAAATTGAACGGAATCAGAGGGGAACGGGCGCGGATTAGATGAGGAAACGTCGCCCGCTGCCGAATCTGTAGCGGGCGACGTAGGGGTGGGTGGTCACTACTTGCTGGCGAGTGGCAGAGACGGTGTCGTCGGACAGGCGCCAGGAGTCATGTACAGCAAATAGTTTCCCATCCCATGCTGGGCTTCTTTTTTCTGCAGGGGATGGTGATGGACCATGACCATCTCATAGTCATCAGCCTTGGACACGGGAAACCCCTGACTATCTTTATAGACTTGATGTGGCTGAAATTCGAGAAAAGTTCCGTCCTGGGCGACGTCGGGGACCGTCCGCAGCAGGGTCTGGTTCTTGGTCTTATTATCCAGCCCGATCATTAAGAGTTCGTCATGTCCATGTGGATAGGCGAACTTCACACAGCCATCCATCGAGAATTTGAGGGGCGCGCTGTGGACCTTCACTCCAGTTGTGACTTCAATCCCCTCATCCGTCTGGTCTGGGCCGCGCTGGGAGAACTTGCTGAAACACACAATATTCACGCCCACCTGATACACATCCATTTCTTTGATGGGGGCGCCCTCGGGCGCCATGTACATGGTGAAGGTAGCCATCACATCCTTGGTGATCGGTGCCTTATGATAAAACGCGACAATTGACGTGAGATGATCGCCCTTGGCGAGCTTGACCCCGTAGCCGTCAGGGAAACGCGTCTCGGTCATCTCCAGTCCTGCTCCTGCAAAAAACAATGGTTCGCCCTCGCATGAGACGCTCGGTTTGCTGTTGTTGAGCATCAGGATGTGATGAAGATAGTTCTTGGGGAGAGGCATTCCTTCTTTGGTGAAGACCGCAGTTTTATACCCCACCATGTACATATCCTTGGGAAGCTGAAAGTTGTGTTTAGGCATTGACGCCGCCAGTTCTCCCTCGTGAGCGGCCGGGAGGTCGATAGGACCAAACAAGAGGGTCACGACATTGTCCTGAACCGTCAGGGTCGTAGCCGTTTGATTCTTAAGCGTTGGAACGGCATGGTGGTCGTGATCGCCGTCTGCGAGGACAGGGGTCACAAAACAGATAACTGCGAGCAGAGTCAGAAGCACTTGACGCATAAAACCTCCCAAAAATGAGAAGCAGGCACATGAATAGGTGGTGCGATGTTCGTAGACGGCTGTGGGGTATGGAGGTGTCATTGCGCGGTTGGTAGAGGGGATACCCGTTTCCAGACATAGGTCCCGCCGTGCTCGCGCGGGGGAATATTTTTCTGGGTGCCGACCCGCGAATACCACCACACACCCTTGGCCTGGGTCCCGTCCTCGGAGAGGAGAAGTTCAAATCCCCCCTCGCGATCGTTGCCCGGCTGCTGCCAGGTGCCTTGCCAGAGACGGTCGGCATACTTCGTGGTGACGAAGCGTCCACCGTGCTGGGTATAAGGGCCGTTGCCGGTTTTGTCGAGTGTGGCCCTGTAGCTCTTGTCGTCCTCCACTTCGAGAATATCCCATTCCCCACTCAAGTCAGGGATGGAGGGTTGGCCGGTTGATGAAGCCACGGTGCGTGGTGCAGCAGTTTTCTGCCGATCATCGACCGGCAGCGCGCCGCTGGCATTGCGAAGAGATTCATGCCAGGACAAGAGGATCCAATGGCCGTTGCGACGCTCAAGCACACCGGTTTCCCGTAACGGCAGGACGGCTCGTTGCTGGTCCGGTCCCTGACCGAGGACGCGCACATAGTCCAGTTCCATCGTGTACCACCCAATATCTCCCTTCGACCACACTTTGAGTTCGGAAATGGGAAGGTCGAGCGCAGTGACTTTCGCAAACTCCTCCTTGATATCTCGCTCGAGGTCATGCCATCCCACGTATTTCCGGCCTCCGATGGAATAGCTGGTGATATCGGCATCGTGGGCCATGAGCTTAGACATGGCGGGCAAATCCTTTTCGGCATTGGCGCGCACGAGGGCACGGACTGTCGTTTCGAGTTCGGTGGTATCGGCGGTGACGCTCATGGCTGCAGGAACCCAGCAGGCTCCACTAATGACCATGTATACGATGAGACGAACCACTACGGACACACGCATGCTGATGCTCCTGTTAGGTTCACAAGGGAAACGAGAGAAAAGACTATCTGGCTGGAAGCTGAGGCTACAGGGCCGATAGAGTCTTGTCAATGGTTAAACTGCTGTAACGGCAGGCGGCATTTGTCCCACGACGATGACGGTTACATTATCTTCTCCCCCTCTGCCCAGTGCTTGCTCGATCAGGTCGTGGCAGGCTCGGTGGGGATCGCCGTTTGCACGGAAGAACACCGATGCGATGGCGGCGTCTTCCAACATTTTCGTGAGCCCGTCGCTGCACAATAGAATTAGGTCCTGCGGCGTCACCGGCGTCGAAGTCAGCTCCGGTTTCATATCAACGCCCATCCCCAGGCCTTTGGTCAAGATGTGCCGCTCAGGATGTGTGCGCGCCGTGGCCGCATCGATCAGGCCACGCTGCACAAATTTCTCGACGAGAGTGTGATCGCGCGTCAATTGCTGGAGTTGTCCTGCCCGATAAAGATAGGCGCGACTATCTCCCAAGTGGGCGATATGGGCAACCGGCATCGATGCCGGCGTCATCACCAGGGCGACGAAGGTCGTGCCCATCCCTTTCAAGAACGGTTTCGCCAAGATGACGTCATGGACTCGTTGATTGGCGTTTGTCACGAGGTCTGCCACGAATTCGGCGCCCGCATTCTGGTGCGCGCGGAGCCAGGCCGCTCGTTCTCGCGCTCGCACTGTGGCCGCGGCCACGGCGGTTTGGGCTGCGAGATCCCCTGCCGGGTGACCACTCATCCCATCTGCCACGATCCAGACACCGTAGTCATTCAGGAGGGCCAGCGCATCTTGGTTCGATGCGCGAACATGACCCGTCTCGGTTCGACCGACGCCGGTCCACTGTTGGGGCTGTGTCACGGAGCAACCTCGGTCGGCTCTTGACGACGATTCGGCGGAAATCCAACAGAAGAAGGGCCGAATCGCGCAACCATCTGGTCGTAAAGCAATGCTGCGAGCGGTTCGAGATTCCGGGTGTCAGCCGCGTTATACCTCAACAACAGATTGCGTGCAGCCTCATCTCCCGCTGACCACTGGTGCCACAGGCGAACGGCTTCCCATCCGTCAAGCCCCACCACATCGGTCTCGCGCTCAATCTGGAGTTCGTGCTCGATATGTTTCAGCCCCCCCTGCATGCCGAGCCTGCGCGCTGCGAAGCACAGATCGAAGTGCGGTTTCTTGAAATTCAACCGAGGGAACTTTGCTTGCAAGTAGGGAATGTCAAATCCGCTGCCGAAAAACGTAATGAAGAGGTCAGTCTGCTCCAGTTCCGCGTGCAATCGTTCCTCCGTTAACGTTTCCCCTCGGACCAGGCTCATCATGTGCCCGTTGCGATACAATCCGACTACCGTCACATGGCCCTCGCGCGCAGATAGTCCTGTCGTCTCGATATCCAGATAGAGCGTACGATGGCGAAAGGTTTCGAAGAGGCGCCAGTGCTCCCGACTCTTCAAGCATGTGCCAAAGAAGTGTGCGTCACCTTCTTCCAGGCGCGATTGGGCGGTGGCGAGATCGCGATCGTACCACTCTTTTCTGCTCGAGGAAATGCCGGGCAGGGTCGGAGATCTGAGGAATGAAGCCCAATCGAGAATGCCCTCCTGCCAGAGACGGCGTTCGGAGCTTTGGCCGATACCTTTGAGAAGAACGAAGGACGATGCAAGCATATGATCGCGGGATTGTAGCCTTGATTTCACCGAATAAACAAGCTAAAGTCCGCTGCCTGAGCGGGTTTTCATCTGATTGTTGCCGTGAGGAGACCGATTGGAACGCATGACTGATCTCCCCAACAAAATTCGCATCACCGTCGGCTCTGTGCAGCTCGACGTGGAACTCAAGTCAACGAAGACGGCACAGGAAGTCTATGCCGCGTTGCCGGTTGAAAGTCCGGTCAACACGTGGGGCGAAGAGTTTTATTGTAAACTGGCCGGGGTAAAGGACCATCGAGAGACGGCGACGAATCATGTCAAAGTCGGCGATGTGGCCTTCTGGGGGGCTGGGCAGGTCCTGGCCATTTTCTTTGGACGTACGCCGATGAGTATGGGACAGGATCCGGTCCCGGCCGACCGTGTCAATGTGATCGGCCGCATTCTCGGGGATGCCACGATGCTGCGGCGTGTGATGGATATATCGACCATTCGAATCGAACGGATCTAACCGCATGCTGAAAAGGGGGCGGGGTAGCTGGGACGATTCCCGTGCTCGCGCAACGCGCGGCCTCCGAAGACCCTCGTTGAACGCGCGCAGTTGGGATCATCCCAGCCACCCCTTAAAAGGTGATAGCTCGCTGCGGCCTTGCTGGACGACCTTTTTGACCATCCTGCGGGAATGTTTTCAGGTTGTGTGCACACATAGTTTTTCCATGGACTGCTAGCCATGCGACTGTCGAAAGAACGCATTCGCCACATCTCGGAGTCCCTCGCCACCAGGCTGCAGCAGGAGGGTCAGGTAGCGATCGTTGGGGATCGCAAATCGTTCATCGAGCAGATCGATCACGCCATTATCGAGGAACTGTCGGTCGAAGACCGCTTGAATGCCGAAGTGCGCCAGCTGTTGAAGGCCTACGAGCAAGATATCGAGCGGGGACACGTGGATTTTCAGCGGATGTTCACGATGGTGAAGAGCAAGTTGGCGCGAGAGCGGGGTATTATTCTTTAAAATGGTGAAGGGTAAGGGGTATGAGATAAATGGGCCGTCTAGTCGAGAACTCCTTACGCCTAAGCCCTCACCCCTGACGAGTTTCGTATGTTGAGCGAAGATAAAATCAGCCACCTCTCCCACATCATTCTTCAGGCGGTCAAGAAAAGCCCGTTGGTGACGGTACAGGCAGACGAGGGGCGGGTCCTGAAAGAGATCAAGCGGGTGCTCGCATTCGAGTTGGCACAAGAGGAAGAAATCGATCGAAAGGTCAAGGCGAAGTTGGCTTCCTACTCGCGCGGGATCGTCGAGGGCAGTGCGGAGTGGGACGTGCTCTATCGGAAAGCGTTCGAGGAAGAGACACGGAAACATGCGAAGGCGTGAGAGGCTGATGGAACGTGGTGGCGCGATGAAATACCTGTCCCTGCTAGGAGTGATCCTCTTGCTCGTCGGGGCAGTCTCCTGTTCCAAGTTCAGGGCGAAGCCGTTGGTCCCGCTAACGCTCGAGCCCGGAGTGCAACTGCAAGCGGAAACTCTGACTGAACAGGGGACGCAGGCCTATCAAGCGAGGCAGTTCGACGAGGCGAAGAAATATTTTTCTCAAGCGGTGGCCGCGGCTCCTCAATCGGGGCCCGCGCACTATAACCATGCCTTGGCATTGCATGCCGTGGGAGACGCGGAGCATGCGCGACACGAGTTTATGGAAGCGGCCAACCTGGCTCCGGGCGACAAAGTGATCTGGGATTCGCCCGCGCTTAGTCCCTATGGCGACCCGCAGTCTCCTAAGAAAAATTACAAACCAACTATTCCCGGGACTCGGCCGGGCGTTGGCAGCGGACCGCGATGATCATTGCAAGATGCTCAAAGAGTCTGTCCTTGTCGATCGTGAAACGTAGAGCGTGAAACGGCCGAATCCGGTAATGTGCAACGCTTCACGAGATACGCTTCACGGAATCGCGTACGCCGCAGGAGAACAGGCGCGGTTTGGCGCGCCGGGGTCGGGTGGGTGAGTAGAGCGGCTTCTTCAACATTCTGCTATGCAACCGGAGAAGGGGTGTACTGAGATGGCAAAGGAACTCGAAGTCGGTGATAAGGCTCCTGCCCTGTCGCTTCCCGATCAATCGGGAGACCCTGTCAGCCTGAAAGACTTCAGGGGCAAGCAGGTGGTCCTCTATTTTTATCCCAAAGATGATACCCCTGGCTGCACCACAGAATCGTGCGACTTTCGGGATGCCAGCGCGCCGATCAAGAAAGCGGGGGCCGTGATTCTCGGTGTGAGCCTGGACGGCAAAGAGTCTCACCAGAAGTTCATCAAGAAGTTCGACCTGCCCTTCACGCTGCTCAGCGATGAAGAGGCCGCCGTCGCAAAATCCTACGACTGTTATAAAGAGAAAAATATGTATGGCAGAAAGTATTGGGGCATCGAACGCAGTACCTTTGTGATCGACCAGACTGGCAAGTTGAAGGCGATTTTCCGCAAGGTCAAGGTCACCAACCACGTGGATGATGTGATAGCGGCGCTGACGGTGTAATCTTATGGCAGGATGCTGAAAAAGGAGAGAGGGGGGTGGCCAGGTGCCCTCCTTGCTCGCAGAACGCGCACGGTGAATCTGTGCTCGTTCGATGCGCGCAGTTGAGGGTAGCCTTGGCCACTCCCCTAAAGGGAGGTATAGGGAATTGAAAGGCCCTCGTTCGGGATAAAGCGCGGCGTGGCGCGCGGAGGGCTGGGTGGATGGAATGTTGCGCGCAGTTTGGGATCATCCCAGCCACCCCTTATGAAGTGATAGTTTGCTGCGGCCTTGCTGGACGGACTTTTTGAGCATCCTGCTTGGTGTGCTCCTGTTGCCCTAGATGTGCAGGGCAGTGAATCACGCTGTGTACAATAATTTTCTCCGCAATGCCGGTCTCCTCACTCTTCTCTTCTTCTGGACTGTACCCACAATCCTCGCCGCGGCGGAGAAGATTTCCGTCACCTTGACGGTTCGCGATAGCCTCACCTCGCCCAATCAGCCGGCCACCATTGAGGCGACACTCACAGAGACGGGTCTTCTGACGAAGACCGGGTTGGGAGGCCAACCCATCGAGTTGCTCATCGCCGGCAAGGTCGTCGCGACTGCGACGACTGATGGCGATGGACGGGCGGTCTTGTCGTACCTGCCGAAGGCCCAAGGGGCGATCCCGCTCACCGTGCGACTTGGAGCGACTTCGCGCGTCGCTGAGACTGAGGCTAATGCGAACCTGGCCGTATGGGAGCGCCGCGGTCCGATGATGGCGGTGGAGATAGCGGCGCTCATGGAAGACGCCGAAAGCAGACACCCGATGACCGATGCCGCAGAGGAGCTCGGCAAGCTCACCCAGTTCTACTACAATGTGCTCTATGTGGTGACGCAGGATCTGACGGTGGGGGCGTACGATCAGGTAAATGAACAAGCCAGGCAATGGCTCAAGGATCATACGTTTCCAGTCGGACACATTCTCGTGTTGCCATCCGGCCCGGAGGCGTTAGGGACGAAACTTGATGAAATGCATGCTGCCGGCTGGACGACGCTCAAAATAGGGGTGGGGCGCACGAAGGCCTTTGCCGAAGCGTTTCTGCAGCGGCGCCTCGACGCCGTGATGGTGCCGGAGCCGGCCCAGGGCGAGGCGCCGCGCAAAGCGAAGGTGGCAAAGGAGTGGAAAGATGTGCGGAAGAAAATGTAGCGGGTAACCGGTTGCCCTTCTTGCTCGTGCAACGCGCGGTCTCAGAAGACCCTCGTTGGACACGCGCAGCGGGAGACCATCTAGCCCGCCCTCAAGAGAAAAGATAGAAATGTGATGGTCGCTCAATGCGCGCAGTGAAGGACAGTCCAGTCACCCGCTCGTTTCGGAACCATTTGCGCACGAGTGGGAGGGAGGCGAATAAGTTTAAGATATCAGACTACGCGAACCGCATTGCGCTGGTTGCAAGAAGCGTTAGCAAAAACTCTCCTGGCTCAAGATCCTAGCGCGACACCCGTAGCTTCCATTCATCTCTTCTATCCTTTAGTATAAGCCTCAGATTTCCTTCTTATTGAGGCTCCTCTAAATGCGGGCGAAAACGAGTTTTTCCTGCCAAGCTTGCGGCCACCAGTCGCCACGATGGCTTGGTCGCTGCCCTGATTGCAGCGGCTGGAACACGATGAAAGAGGAACGGCAGGCGCCGACCGGTAAGGGGCGGCCTGCGGCGATGAAGTTGGCGCCGCAGGCAAAGGCCACGCCGATTGCTGAGATCGAGGTGGTTGGAGAGGACCGGCGGCTGACACATATCGGCGAATTCGACCGGGTGCTGGGTGGAGGAGTTATTCCCGGCTCGGTCATCCTGATTGGCGGTGATCCCGGGATTGGTAAGACGACCTTATTGCTTCAGGCGCTCCCGCGTCTGTCTTCCAAAGAAGAACCGGTGCTGTATGTCTCTGGGGAGGAATCTCCTAGGCAGATCAAGATGCGGGGGCAGCGGCTCGGTATCGAGCATCCGAATCTGTTAATCCTGGCTGAAACCTCACTCGAACAAATCCTCAAAGCGGCACAAGAGATCCAGCCAGCCGCGATGGTCGTCGACTCGATCCAAACGGTGTACACGGAACAGATTACCTCCGCGCCTGGCAGCATCAGCCAGGTGCAGGAAGTGGCAGGCCAGTTGATGTGGTACGCCAAGCGCAGCAGCGTGCCGGTCTTCATCATTGGGCACGTCACAAAAGATGGAGCAATCGCCGGACCGCGGCTGTTGGAACATATCGTGGATACGGTGCTCTATTTCGAAGGAGATAAGGGCCACAGCTTCCGTATTCTTCGCGCCGTGAAGAATCGCTTTGGCTCGACCAACGAAATCGGCGTGTTCGAAATGAAAGACTCCGGGCTGGAGGAAGTGCGTAATCCCTCTGAGTTGTTTTTGGCGGAACGGTCCCTGCGCACGACGGGATCGGTGGTGGTATCCAGTCTCGAAGGATCGCGTCCAATTCTCGTCGAACTACAAGCATTGGTGTCTTCCACGAGTTATGCAATGCCAAAACGAATGGCGAATGGTGTGGAGCAAAATCGGGTCTCACTGTTGCTGGCAGTCATGGAGAAACGGCTGGGTATGCATCTGTCCGGACAGGACGTTTACGTGAACGTTGTCGGTGGGATGCATATCGATGAGCCGGCTATCGATTTGGGTATTGTGGCGGCGATCACATCGAGTTTGCGCGAAGTACCGATAGAGCCGGGGCTGTTGGTGTTGGGCGAGGTGGGACTCGGCGGTGAAGTGCGCGCGATCAGTCAGGCTGAGATGAGGATTCGTGAAGCGGCCAAGATGGGTTTCAAACGTTGCCTGTTGCCGGAACGGAACCTGGCCAAGCTGGAGCCCATCGGTGGAATCGAATTGATCGGCATCAGGGAAGTAGGGGACGCATTAGATGTGGTTCTGGCATAGCCAAGGGACAGGTGGACGAGCCTCTGTGCTCGCGCAACGCGTATGTTCTCACCCACCCACCCCCGGTGCGCCAAGTCGCACCGATTGCCTCGTAGAAGGCCCTCGCTCGGGAACAAGCGCGTCTTGGCGCGCTGAGGGCTGGGCGGGTGAGATATTGCGCGCAGAGGCTCATCCACCTGCCCCTTTCACTGTGTTGGGTGGGGGGAGAAGAGGGAACTGGGGGCGTTCTTTCGTTAGTGCCATTGCCGTGACTATATTGGCCTTTACCCTCTTATCCGGTTGTGCGCTGTTTGCACCACGCGAAGAAGTCAGGCTCAAGCAGGCGACTATGGAGGAGTTGACGGCGTTGCTAAGTCAGCGGAAAGCAGCGATCCAGACGATGAAAGGTCTATTCAGTGCGAAGGTGCGTGGAGGAATCATTCCTATCGCGTCACGGGTAGAGGGGGCGTTGTACTATCGTCGTCCGAATACCCTGCGCTTGCTCGGGTTTACCGCGATTGGCAGCGAACTCTTTGAATTTGTGCAGGCAGATGATCGGTTCCGGTTGCGATTGCCGACGATGGGCCGTGTCCTGTCCGGCAGTCCGTCTGACATGGGCGAGATGGGAAAGCTCGCCCGACCGTTTCAATTGAGTGTGTGGGCGATGGGTGGCATGTTGGGCACCGGCACGATCGCGAAAGACGAGACGGTCGCCCTCGTGGAAGAGGGGGACCGCTACCGGCTGGAGGTCTTCGGCCCGTCTCCCACCGGCGTGCCATTCATGCGTCGGCGGCTGTGGTTTGAGCGGCAGAAACTGCTTGTTGTTCGGGAAGATCGGCTCACAGAGTCCGGTGCGGTGGAAGCCACTATTCAGTACGAGGACTTTCGTGCAATTGGCGGGGCCGAGGTACTTGCAAGCGCCGACGATGGACGGCTGCTGAAACCATTTAAGATTGTGTTGGAAGATGGGAAGGGACAGGGGAGTGTACAGGTAACGTTTCACGAAATGATTCAAAATGTCCCGTTGAAAGCAACCGACCTCGGGCAGGTATAGACGGATGAAAGTTTTGGCAGTCGAGACAGCAACCTCGTGGCAGAGTGTGGCGATCCTCGATGACTCCCGCGTCCTTGCCCGTTATGACCAGTTGGCGGCCGGATCACATGCCAAGCTGTTGTTGCCCACGATCGACCGGTTGTTTCGTGAGACGGGTTTGACACTGCCGCAGTTGGACGGCCTTGTCGTATCGATCGGCCCCGGATCTTTCACAGGACTTCGTGTGGGCCTGGCGACGCTTCTCGGATTCCGGACAATCAGTCAACTCCCATTAGCGGTGGTGCCGACGCTGGAGGGTATGGCCTGGAATCTCAGAGGAAGCTCGGCGTTCCTCTGTCCCATTCTCAATAGTCGGCGTGGTGAACTCTACTGGGCGCTGTTCCGTTGGACCAGCGAGGGTCGGCTGGAGCGAGTGGTATCAGAACAGGTGGGTACGCCCGTCATGCTGGGGAGTAGTCTCACAGGATCGGCTCTCGTGTATGGCGAAGGTTGGCCGGTCGAAGCGACAGCCATTCGTGCGTCGATATCGCCCTCCGCCACGATCGCCGAGGCGCCGGATGCTGCCATGAAACCCTCGGCCGTCTCGATCGGGTTGGCAGGGATTGAGTTGCTCCGCCGAGGTACGTATGCAGGAGCTGGCATCAGTCCGCTATATGTGCAACGCACCGCCGCTGAACTGAAGTACGAAGAGTCCGGCGGCCTATCGCCGGTGATCCTGCGTCAGAACCGGGTGGCAAGAAAAGTGACTGCGCGTGAGAATGCACAAAAAACCCGTCGTTCGTGAAGCGTGAAGCGTCTCGTTTCGGGATAAGAGCTAATGGCTAAAAGCTGACGGCTGATCGCTCGATTTACGAACGACGAGATACGAAATGCGAACGACGTACGAAGGGGATGGCCTTGTTCGGCATCTTGCCTGAGGGGAGCGGCCATGGGCGAATGGATTATCGAGCCTGCGACCGTCGAGGCTCTGCCGGACATTCTGCAGCTCGAAGAGGCTTGCTTCTCGGCCCCTTGGACGCGCAAAATGTTAGAAGCGGAACTGAGCGGCAACCCTTTTGCGCATTTTCTGTTAGCACGGCGGGTGCCGCAAGGCGAAGCTGGTTCCGTTTCGATTGTCGGGTATCTCTGTTTCTGGGTCGTCTTCGAGGAAGTACGGCTGATGAACCTGGCGGTCAATGAGTCGATGCGGCGCAAGGGTATCGCCAGGGCCTTGGTCATCCAGGCCCTGGAGGCGGGGCTGGCACAAGCAGCACTGCGCGCCGTGCTCGAAGTGCGGGCTTCGAACCATGCCGCACATGCGCTCTACCGAAGTCTTGGATTTCACGACGTGACGACCCGACCAGCATACTATACCAATCCCATAGAAGATGCCTTGCTGATGGAACTGGACCCGATTGTGTCGGAGTCGGGTCGTTTGACACACGAATTCAGTCGCGAGGGAGGACATATCAGGCCGCTGCAGTAATCTCATAACCAGGAGGTGCGACATGCTGACAGACAGTATGATTGCGGAACGACTGCGCCAATCCAGTCACGAATTCCGTGTACTGGAAGAGGCTCACCACCGTCTGGACCTGGATTTGATCCAATTGCAGAAACGCCACGTACTGACTCCTGCCGAAGAACTGTCCATGAAGGATTTGCACAAAGAGAAATTGGTGAAGAAAGACAAGATGGCCGAGCTGATTCGTGTCTCTCGAGACCACGAGCTGCAGGCCGCTCCACAGTGAGGAGCATCGTCGTGGGGGTGGCGTCAACCAGCAACCTGGACCGGAGTCATGGCACAGATTCTCAATCCCCTTGCCGCACATATCCGGACCGTCAAGAAGCGGCTGATCATCATCGGGGTCACGATTCTGCTGGCCATGATGGTGGCCTTTGCCTTTTCAGGGGATATGGTCGCGTGGTTGAATCGTCCGTTTCCCAACCAATTGGTATTCTACGGACCGACGGAAGCCCTGTTCGCTTCGATCAAGGTTTCCTTTCTGGCGGCGATCCTGGCGAGTCTGCCGGTCATCTTCTACCAGTGTTGGAAGTTTATTGAACCAGCGCTGCTCCCCAAGGAGCAACGCTGGGGCATTCCGCTGTTTGCGCTGGCGGGGGCGCTCTTTGCCTTCGGTTTGATCTTTTGCAATCTCGTGATTCTCCCGCTGGTCATCGATTTTTTCGTCAGTTTTGGCATGGATCACGACGTCACCCCGCTCTTGAGTGTCGGGACCTACATCGACTTCAACGTCAAATTTCTCCTGATATTCGGTTGTGCGTTTGAATTGCCGCTGGTGCTCACCATCCTGGCGCGGGTCGGTGTGGTCTCGGCCCAGGTGTTAGCGAAGTATCGGAAATACGCGATCATGGCCGCGTTGATCCTGTCGGCCATCGTCACGCCCGATGCGACCCTCTTTACCATGCTCTTGATGGCCGTGCCCTTGATGGTGTTGTATGAGATTGGAATCGTTGGCGCACGCATCTTTGGACGGGACGCACCAACCGAAGTCAGTTTGCCGCTCGATCCGGATTTGCCGATAGGGCCAGCCGGGCAGCGGGTCCGATAGCAGAATGCTGAAAGGGAAGTGGGGGAGCGCCCAGGCACCCTCCTTGCTCGCAGAACGCGCACGATGAAACTGTGCTCGTTCGATGCGCGCAGTTGAGGGCAGCCTTGTCCGCTCCCCCGAAAGAGAGGTAGAGAGAATTGAAAGGCCCTCGCTTGAGATAAAGCGCGTCTAGGCGCGCTGAGGGTTGGGCGGGTTGAGAAGTCTGGTTTTTTTGAGCATCCTGCGGGGGTAACTGGATAGATGATGATGCGGGCTCGAACTCTATCGACAGTTCTTGCGCTGAGTATATGGAGTGCCGGCGGAATATTGGGGGCTGCCACTCAGGCACCCTCAGCGGTCCCGCCATCTCCGCAGCAAGCCCCAGGCCATGGGGAAAGTCAGCCTCGATACGATTCCTTCGGTCAACAGGCTGCAAGCATTCAGGCCCTCACGTCTGTCGGGAACGACCTGGTCTATGCTGGCTCGTTTGGCCTTGGCCTATTTCACAGTGAGGATCGTGGCGCCATCTGGACGAAATCGGGCCAGGGTGTGACCGATCCGTTTATTCTGACGCTCACTACGGGGAAAGACGGTGCGATCTACGCCGGAACCTTCCGTGGTGGGGTCTTTCGTTCGCGCGATCGAGGGAAGAGCTGGCAGGCGATCAATAGGGGTTTCAAGCGCTTGGAAGTCAAAGCCCTTCTTGCCGTGGGCCCGGGGATGTACGCTGGAACGGCCGACGGGGTCTATCGACTTTCCGCCGACGACCGTTGGTTGGTGGTTACCACCGGCCTCGACGATGTCCTGGTCCATGCGTTGGCCCTCTCGTCTGACGGGACGCTGTTTGCCGGAACCTCAGGAAAAGGCATCATGCGATTTAAAGCTCGCTCGACCGGCTGGGTGCGTCAGCAACAAGGACTCAAAGATCATGAAGGTATGACGGAGAATTTTATTCGCGTGTTGACGATTGATCCTGAGGGTGGCATGTATGCCGGTACGTTCGATGGAGGCGTCTTTTGCAGTACTGATGGGGGCATTACCTGGCGGCCCATCAGTCGGGCGCTTCCGAACGATTCGATTCGCGGGATTCTGTTCAACAGCCGGGGGCTTTTTGTGGCGACGGGGCACGGCATTTTCAAAACGACTGACAGGGGACGTCAGTGGGTGCCGCTCAATAAGGGGTTGATGAGTATGGCAATCCAAGTCTTAATCGAGTCCGGCGCCGGAGTGCTCTACGTTGGTACAAGCGACGGGGCGTTTCGAAGCGATGACGACGGACAGTCGTGGAATGCCATTAACCAGGGACTTGAGGGAGAGGCGGCCCCGTCCCCCTTCCGTTTTCGCTAACCAAGAAAGGGTAACGCACGATGTCAGAGCCGACTGAGAACACACGAGCCAGCATTTCCGTCAGCAGCAAGGGGACCCATCTGGGCGAGATAGTGTTGCGATTGTTTCATGATGTGGCGCCAGGGCATGTAAAGAACTTCACAAAGTTGGCCCAAGAAGGTTTCTATAATGGCACGACCTTTCATCGGGTCATTCCCGGTTTCATGATCCAGGGCGGCGATCCCAACAGTAAGAACCCTGATCGCGCATCGCACGGCATGGGGGGGCCGGGCTATCAGATCAAGGCCGAGTTCAACAGCAAACCACACAAGCGCGGGGTACTCTCCATGGCGCGCTCGAACGACCCGGACAGCGCTGGTTCCCAGTTCTTCATCTGCGTCGCAGACGCGAATTTTCTTGATTGGCAGTACACGGCATTCGGTGAAGTGGTCAGCGGGATGGACGTGGCGGACAAGGTGATAAACATGAAGCGGGACGGCCGTGACAATCCCCTCGAACGAGTCGAGATGACAGTCACCGTCACCGAGTAACGGAAGGCACGATGCGACAAGTTAAAAGTAAAAAGTTCAAAGGAAAAAATTTAGGGTTTTTCATTTTAGCCTTTTTACTTTTACCTTTTGTCTTGCTCCTATCGGCCTGCGCCATTCCTATGGTGCCCTATCGTGCGGTCTACGAAGATCCGGTGAACTTTGTTCGATTGGAAGTGGATTATTCCGTCCTGCCGGAGTGGCCTCCCAGCGCGCATGCGCATCCGAAGGCGATGCGTGACGAGGACGTTGCGCGTATCCTCGACGGCATCTCAGTCAAAGAAAATCGGATTTGGTTACAGAAATGGCTGCTGGGCGAGGCACCGCTGACGCCGGCGTTTCGGCCTGAGGAAATCGCGCTCTTATCTCAGCAGATCGCAGAGGCCTTTGCCCTGGCTCGCCCGGACGAACGCGTGACGTTTTATCTCAGTCAACCGCAAACATCCGTCAAGCGCATCATCACCTCGGGCGGCATCTATCTCCACGGCTCAGAACTGCATTTCATTTTGGGGAATTGGCGGGTCCTCTACGGTATTCCAACCTATGGCATGATCTACGACCGGCGCTATCCCATGCGACCGACAGCCGCCAAAGGATTTTACTTGTTTTTCGATCCAAGTGAGGCGTCTATCGCACAGCATCACAGCCTTTGGGATACACTGCTGGCCAACACCAATGACGAACTCGTGATCGATCTTACAAAAACCGTCGCTGGCCCTGTCGCTTCTGTAGCAGGACGCTGAAAAAGTCTGCCAACCCAAGAAGACCGTTATTTGGTTTGTTTGGTTTCTCTCGTTTATTTGGTTGAACCAGACTAACCAGATGAACCAAATAAACAAAACAACCAGTTTGAGTATCCTGCCAGCCCCGCTTGTCGTGCCCATCGCTCGCACGCAGACGTTCTCTTCATCCTGCCGATTGTTGAACTGAAAAATCTGATATTTCCCTGTCAGGACACAGACTTAGTAGATTTGACTCAGGGGATTCGGTAAGATGCCACACGCGTGGCAATGATACAGTTTACCCACCGAGCGTAATCGATCCAGGGAGCAGTAGTGACCCGAACTCGTGTTGTTGTCGCCTTGATTGTCATTCTGCTGATCGGAGGTGGAGCCTTTTTCATTTTCTCTTCCTATCTGACCGGCAACGATTATCTCAAAAATTTCTTCCTCCAGCAGCTGGAGCAGAGTATCGGACGCAAGATCGACGTTCATCGCATCAAGCTCGTTTTGTTACCTCGCATTCGACTGGAACTGACACAAGTAGCAATTCATGATCGGGATTCCGATGACATCTTGTTGTCGGCCAAGAAGCTGGACCTGGTCTTGCGGCTGCTCCCCCTGTTTCGCAAACAGGTGGTAGGGAAACGGCTGCTTGTCGAAGAGCCGACCTTAACGCTTCGTCGCGATCGCAGCGGGCACTGGAATCTCCTCGATCAGGTCGTCCAGGGGGGCTCAGCTGATCACGATGCCGTACAGATGATCAGCCAGATCTTCCGCATACGTGAAGCAACGTTGGTGAACGGTAAGCTGATCATCATCGATGACGCACGGCCTGATGGGACTCGATCGATGACCTGGGAGTCGGTGGAGGCGGCACTCGTCATCCGAGCGGAGCGGGGCCAGGCGGATCTGCAGGTCTCTACCGGTCATGTGGGTGACAAGGGCCTGTCTGCCATCTCCCTGGCTGGGACGATCAGCACTGCCCAGCGGCAGACGTTGGTGACCGACGATGCCTCTGGTTCACCTGGCACACTCCAATTCGACGGCACACTTGAAGCGGCCAATCTCAATTTACGAGAGCTGGCGGAATTCTTCGGGCCACGCCCGCTTCCGGAGCAGTTGCAGGGCACCATGAATGTGCACAGTCACGTTCGGGCTGTACCTGGCGTAGCGGGCTATGATGTGGTGTTGTCCGATCTGTCCGCAAATCTCGAACAGCTGCGCCTTGCAGGCCAAGCGAGCCTCTCCGGTCTGTTGACACCTCAGCCCACGTTTGCGCTCACCTTTGCGGCACCCCCGATCCAATTGAGCCAGTTCTTCTCCACCGTGCCGGCCGAGTGGCTGCATCCGCAACTGCCGGTGGTGCTCAAGGACCGGGAGATCGACGGGATAGTGGAGATTGTCTCAGCCACCGTCACAGGGTCGGCAGCGGCAGGGCCGCAGTTGTCAATGACTGGTGAATTTCGCGTGAAGCAGGGACAAGCGCTGATCGGAGACCGTCGTGTCCCTGCCAAGGACTTGGCGGCGGTGGTAGCGGTCGAAACCGGTCGTCTCAGGGTGTCGAATCTGAGTGGGCTCTATGGCACGATCCATATGAATGAGAGCAAGGCGCTCGTCTCATTTTTGGAGGCGGGGCCCTGGCTTGAGATGGATATTACCGGGGCGATGGCCGCTGCAGACCTGTTGCAATTTCTCTCGAAGACCGTCAAGTCGGAACAGCTGTCGCGTCTGTTGGCTGCCACGCATGATGTCGAAGGCGATGCCGCTCCCACGTTTCGTTTGGTCGGCTCGCTCAATCAGCCGGGTGGTGTCACCTTTGCCGGGGGAGAGATTACCGTTCAGCGTGTCAGTTTGACCCATCCATCGTTGCCCGAACGACTAACGGAGCTGCAAGGCCGGTTCGTGCTGTCGGATGGCGGGACTCTGTTCGATCAGGTGACAGGAAATTTCGGCGATCTGGCATTACAGGTTAGCGGTGGTATCACGGGGGGCAGTGGCAGTACCTTTCAAGATTTTTTGATTCGGATCATGGGCGATGCGAACCATATGGCCAAGTTGCTGCCCTCGAAAGCTATTTCAGCCGGGGTGATCGAGGGCATGGTCAATGGTGCCGTGGTCTTGACCGGGCCGACCGTGTCGCCACACATACGGGGTGAGGTCGTCCTGACCGAATCGAAAGTGACGCTTCCAGGTCTGGTCGAGAAACCGATCGGCGCCCAGGTGACGGTGGAATTCGAGGGAGTGATTCCACAGGGCTCTGGAGTCTTGCTCGATCGGCTCGAGCTGATCGTGCCGCCGATCCGGCTGCCGGTCAAAGGCAAGATTCAACTCGGTGAACGATTTTCCATCGACGCAGCGCTTTCGACCAGCACGCTCCTATTGTCCCGCGTGCCAGAATGGATTGCAAAAGGTGGGTTTGAGGCGGGGAGTATCGAGCTGTCGCTCGACATGAAAGGCAAGGACCTCGATTGGAAAGCCTGGAAGACCACGGGGTGGCTCGCGTTGACTAACGGTCTGATGAACGCCAAGGGGGCCGAGGGACCGATCCAGGATTTGCATCTGCGGGTCCACTTCGTGAAGAACGGCGCGGAGATCAAACGGTTGTCGTTTCGCATGCTCGACAGCGACGTCTCGCTGGAAGGGACGATCCGAAACTGGGCGGCAAAACCCACGATTACCGCCAAGATTGAGTCCAATCAGATGGATCTCGACCTCCTCATTCCGAAAGGTGCGCGGTCACCCATTCGAGATTTTCTGGAAACTCTCGCAGCCACCAGCAAGGTTAATGCAACCGCGTCGATGGCGCGCGGCCACTACAAACATCTCAAGTTTGGAAGCCTCTCCGCCCGTATCATGATTCAAGACGGCGTGCTCGATGTGGATCGTGTGTCCGGCCAATCGACCAGCGGGGAAGTGGCCGGACGCATTGTGGTGCAATTACCGCGCAATGAGCCAGCCGACGCTGAACTCTCGGTTCGGGCGACGGGCTTGTTGGTGGAAGATGTGCTGAAACTTTTTGGCCCGAAAGCGGGGATGGTTACGGGGGAAGCTCGAGTAACAGGGACCATCCGCGGCCATGGTAATAATCCGCACGGGCTGTACCCCACGTTGAACGGTAAGGTGGATGTCCTGGTTGAGAACGGACGTATCTTTAAATCGCAGGGACGGGCGGTCTGGAAAATCATCAGCATTTTGAATCTCCCGGCCGTGCTCCAAGGGAAAGTGGATTTGGAGAAAGACGGGTTGCCCTATAACAAGATTTCTGCGGCGGTTCTCGTGCGGAACGGACTCTTTGAGACCGAAAACCTGGTCATCGATAGCCCGATCGTCAAGATTACTGCTGCCGGAAACTATGATCTGCCGACGGATCAAATCGACATGGTCTGGGCCGTCAGCCCGTTCGGATCGTATTCACAATTCCTGAAAACGATTCCACTCTTCGGGCGGCTCTTTGCCGGTGATCGCAAAGGCATTGCCACTGCGCTGTTCTCCGTCAAAGGGTCAATAGAGGATCCGGAGGTGACGTACCTGCCGATGAAGTCGTTCGCCACCGGCGTGACAGGCCTGGCGCAACTTGCCTTCGATATCTTGAAGAACACGGTCATGCTGCCCATTGATCTGATGAAGCCCGATGAGGAGATCGGTGCGGGCAAGGAATCGATTCCTGCGCCTGAACAGGTTCCATCCACGCCTTGACCGACCTTCCCCCCCGTGCTAGATTCCGATGACTATTCACCATGCCGCCATCCACACCTCAATCTCAACGTGCCACGGTCTTCATCGCTGCCAGCGAGGCCGACGCCAATTTATATTACGCGACGAAGTTTATTGCGCCGGACCCCTTCATCTATTTGGAGATTAAGGGGGAGCGGATTCTGGTGATGAGCGATCTCGAAATGGATCGGGCGAAGAGCCAGTCGTCCGTCGATCAGGTGCTTTCGTACTCCACGGTTGAAGCGCGAGCAAAGACGCAAGGCATCGCCGAGCCAGGCATGGTCGAGGTCGTCCATATTCTTCTGCGGGAAGCCGGCATTACGCAGATCCTGGTCCCCGCAAATTTCCCCTTTGCGCATGCCGCCAAACTTCAGTCCTTGGGATATCATCTGCAGCCAAAGCGTGATCCGTTCTACGAACAGCGTGAGGTGAAGACCGCCGAAGAAGTTCGCTTTATCGAAGCAGCTCAGCGCGCGACCGAACAGGCGGTCTCGGCCGCCCACGATCTGTTGCGTCAGGCCTCGATCAATCAGGATCAACTGTGGTTCGACGGGGTACCGTTGACGACTGAACGAGTGAAGAAACTGATCAATGTGGCATTGATGGAGTCTGATTGTGTTGCCCAGCATACTATCGTTGCCGGGGGAGAGCAGGCTTGCGATCCCCACAATGAAGGCAGTGGGCCGTTACCGGCTCATCGCAGCATTATCTTCGACGTGTTTCCTCGTTCCGCCGGCAACCGGTATTTCGCCGACATGTCCAGGACGGTGGTACGCGGGACCCCAAGTTCCGAGCTGAAGCGGCTGTACCAGACAGTCTTGGACGCACAGGAAGAGGCCATCACGAAAATCAAAGATGGGGCGGACGGAAAAAGAATTCATCAAGGCATCTGCACCAGGTTTGAAAAAGCCGGGTATAAGACCGGCCTGGTCAATGGACGGATGCAGGGTTATTTCCACGGTACCGGCCATGGGGTGGGTCTCGATATCCACGAAGCACCTCGCATCAGCCGCACCGGGTCGCTGCTCCAAGAAGGCCATGTCGTCACGGTCGAGCCGGGCCTCTACTATCCAGGTCTCGGTGCCGTGCGCATCGAAGACATGGTGCTCGTCACAAAAGACGGGTGTCGCAATCTGACGAATTTTTCAAAGACCTTCGAGTTGGGCTGAACTAGACGTTAGGCGTAAGGGACAAGAAGTCTCCCCACATTGTACGCGTCACGGTTCACGTCTCACATCCTCTATGCGCCTGACCTTCACGATTCAACGATTCAATCCTGAAGTCGATTCCTCACCCTATCCCCAAGATATCCGGCTCGACGTCGGGCGCGGGATGACCGTCCTCGATGCACTTGTTCGCATCACGCAAGAGTGCGACGGCAGCCTGGCAGTCCGCTATTCCTGCCGCTCCGCTATCTGTGGGTCTTGTGCGATGACGATCAACGGCAGCGAGAAACTGGCCTGCCGTACCTCCCTCCGCAAAGAACTTGAGCGACACGGGCAGATCACGGTCGCGCCGCTCCGCAACTTGCCGGTAATCAAAGACCTGGTCGTGGATATGGCGTCGTTTTGGGAGAAGATTCGCGATGTGCATCCCTGGCTGATGTCGGAGGCTCGGCCTGCGCAGGAGTGCGTGCCTGTTCAGACGAAGGAGCGGGACCTTGCCACGTCGCAGTTTCACAATGTAGATGCCTGCATCATGTGCGGCGCCTGCGTCGCGGCTTGTACAGTGCATGAAGTCTCGAAGGGGTTTGCCGGCCCTGCTGCCTTGGCGAAGGCCGATCGCTTCCTTTCCGACCCACGCGAGTCCCCTTCGACGACCAGCGCCAGACTTGCGGCTCTTCAAGACGAGGATGGGATCTGGGACTGCACCCGTTGCAACTTCTGCGTGGAGGTCTGCCCGAAAGATGTCAAACCAATGGAGGCGATCGTCCGGTTGCGGCGGGCCTCGCTCGAACGTGGGTTTACGGCGACCGTCGGCGCGCGTCACATTCTCGGCTTTACCGATCTGGTCGAACAGCACGGGCGTTTGAACGAAGCGATCATGCCGCTGAAAATGGTGGGGTTCTCACCACGTGGTCTTTTGCGTATCCTGCCCCTGGGCCTCAAGATGTTGCTCAAGGGGAAAATTCCCAATCCCTTCGGACATGCGATTCCTGGGCTCGGCCACCTCCAGGACCTCATACGACGAGTGCGACGTGCTTCACCTCCAGCCTGATGCCCATGGCCTGGACCTTTCGCTTTCTTGAGGAGATTGCCCTGGCCGATATCGCCTTCGAAGCCGAGGGGAAATCGCTCGAGGAGGTCTTTCGAGGCGCGACACAGGCCCTCCTTGAGTGCATGGCGAACCCTGCCACGGTGTCGAGAGAATGGGAGCGCGCGATTGAACGGACCGATGTGGAGCCGTCGGCACTGTTGTTCGATTGGTTGTCGGATGTGGTGTACTGGAAGGACGCCGCAGGGGTCGTCTTCCAAGAGGCGCCACTGACCGTGACGAGAGAGAGGGACCTGTGGCGATTGCAAGCCTGTCTCATCGGCGCGCCGGTGGATCAGCAGACACAAGAACTCCACGCCGATGTGAAAGGGGTCACGAAACATCTCTACGAGCTCAAGCAGACTGGCGGTTGCTGGAAGGTATGTGTGGTGCTGGACGTGTAATGGTGGACATGTGGTGGAGTCTGATGGTCTGTCGATCTGTTGACTTGCTGGAAACGTGCGATGGGAATGTAGCGGTTGCAATCTTTATTTTTGGAAAATCGTCAGATCAATAGATCATTCGATCAACAGATACAACGTCACGAGTCTCTATGAAGCTGAATACCAACATGCAGGTAAACCGGGTTACCGATGAAATCTGGGAAATCCCTATGTCTGAAAAACCTGGCATGCTGGTGCCGGCCAGGATTTACGCAACCAAGGGGATTCTTCAGGCTATGGATTCCGGGGTCTTCGATCAGGTGAGCAATGTCGCTTGCCTGCCCGGCATTCGTCGGTATGCGCTCTGTATGCCTGACGGCCATTGGGGCTATGGGTTTCCGATCGGGGGTGTCGCAGCGTTCGACGTGCAGGACGGCATTATCTCTCCCGGCGGTGTGGGATACGATATTAACTGCGGCATGCGGCTAATTCGAACAGATTTGACGCTGGCGGACGTGCAGCCGTATCTCGAGAGGCTTATGACCGAGCTCTTTCGGAAAGTGCCGGCCGGCGTCGGGGCGAGTGGATTCGTTCGGCTCTCGAGGGAGGACTTTGCTCGCGTGATGACCCATGGGGCCAAGTGGTGTGTGGAGCGGGGATACGGGTGGCATCGGGATCTCGTCCGCATCGAAGAAGGTGGCTGCATCGAAGGAGCCGATCCATCGACTGTGACCGATCATGCGGTCCAACGTGGCATCAACCAGCTGGGGACCTTGGGATCGGGCAATCACTACCTCGAAGTCCAGGTGGTCTCGAACGAGCGGATATTCGACCCGGTCACGGCTGCGGCGCTCGGAATCACCGGCCACGAGCAGATTGTTGTGATGGTGCATTGTGGTTCGCGTGGGTTCGGCCATCAGGTGGCGAGCGACTATCTCAAGGTCTTTGAAAAGGCCATGCGCCGCTACGGCATCACTGTGAAGGATCAACAGTTGGCCTGTGCGCCGTTTCGATCTCCCGAAGGGCAGGACTATTTTTCCGCCATGAACTGTGCCGCGAACACGGCCTTTGCCAATCGCCAAGTCATTACGCATCAGATCCGCGAAGCCTTCGCGACGGTCTTCGATCGGTCCGCCGAGGCATTGGGCATGGAGCTGGTGTATGACGTGGCGCATAACATTGCCAAGGTAGAACGGTATGCGGAAGGGGAATTGGTGGTGCATCGCAAGGGAGCGACCAGGGCATTGGGGCCGGGGAGTCCGGAGCTAGCAGAACTGTTTCAACAGACTGGCCAGCCGGTTATCTGTGGCGGCTCGATGGAGACCGGATCATATCTATTGGTGGGAACAGACCAAGCGGTGCGTGACACGTTCGGGTCGACGATGCACGGGGCCGGGAGAACGATGTCCCGCGCGCAAGCGAAGAAAACAGTTCGCGGCGAGCAGCTGCAACAGCAGATGAAAAAGCGCGGCATTGTGGTCAAGGCCGTGTCGATGTCGGGCCTTGCTGAGGAGGCTGGCCTGGCCTACAAAAATATCTCTGACGTTGTAGAATCGGTCGCGCGTGCGGGAATTATACGAAAGGTGTTGGAATTGCGCCCGATCGGGAATATAAAGGGGTAACAGTGTGCCGGGTTGCGAGGCGCGATGATGGAGCAACGAAAGAACCTCCGGTTTCACGTCCAATTTCGCAGTTCGTTTTCCTCCATCGCTATGGTCGGCGGGGAGGGCAACGTCGTCGATCTTTCCATCAGGGGTTGTCGTATCGAAAGTCCCATCGATGTTCAGCCAGGAGCTTCGCTCGAGGTCCGGATCGCGGCGATAGAGCACGAACCCCCAATTCAGATTCAACAAGCGTTAGTTCGGTGGAGTCGAGGGCGCCAATTCGGCCTTGAGTTTGTGACGATGGCTCCGGAAGAGTGGGCTAGGCTGCAGCACACCGTGAGTCAGATTGAAATGGAGCCCTACGAACGGGACAAACAATCTACTGAGCGTAACGAATATTCTTGAGTCAGTGAAGGATCACCCGCGAGACCGTCGTGAGGTGGACGCGCGAGGGCCGCTTCGGCATCGAATGCCTCTCCTTGGTTTCTGAAGAACGGACACGTTTCTAACCCACCCTCACGCAGTTGAAACTGCACCCTGCCAAAAGAAGCCGACTGACGAGATGACCGCACCGGCGTAACATTACTGGGCCACGCGGGCTCAGTCGACAGTCCATTCTCACAACGTGTGGGGCCCTGTGCCTGGTGACACCCCTGTCTGTTCCCGCTACGCTCCTTGACCAAGACCCCCCTACATCGCGAACGTCAGAAGCTGGGCCGATCACTCCTTGTTCGAGTTGCTTTGAAGTGGCCTCGGTTGTTTGGACAGAAGTTCCGTCTTCATAAGTATAGCCCTGCGGTTGTTTGCCTACGCTGTTTGAGACAGTGCAGGCAGGTTGTCGAAGTAGACCTCATCTGGTGTTTTGTCGGCAAGTGCCGTGTGCGGTCTTCTCTGGTTGTAGAACGCAAAGTATTTGTCTAATCCTTTCCTGGCATCGCTGACGCACTCGTAGGCGT
>Ga0163153_10000440_pt1 | contig 74173 bp, 71 predicted proteins | sample OliLakLV19MP6IB1_FD_148629 | JGI IMG/M metagenome (GOLD analysis project Ga0163153, IMG submission 148629) | Freshwater microbial mat bacterial communities from Lake Vanda, McMurdo Dry Valleys, Antarctica - Oligotrophic Lake LV.19.MP6.IB-1 | ecosystem: Environmental > Aquatic > Freshwater >... | reverse complement strand
ACGCCTACGAGTGCGTCAGCGATGCCAGGAAAGGATTAGACAAATACTTTGCGTTCTACAACCAGAGAAGACCGCACACGGCACTTGCCGACAAAACACCAGATGAGGTCTACTTCGACAACCTGCCTGCACTGTCTCAAACAGCGTAGGCAAACAACCGCAGGGCTATACTTATGAAGACGGAACTTCTGTCCAAACAACCGAGGCCACTTCAGTATTGTTGGACCACCCGTTAGACCGTACTGTGAGGGTCCACAGGCCAGAATCCTGTGTGACAGGTGGTTCAACCAGGGGCAAGAGGTATTAGATGATCCGTCGAACTCGCGAAAGTAGCCGACAGCTGTTATGGGCGATGAGTCTAGGCCTGGGAATGCTCCTGGGGGCCTGTTCGTGGGTTCCTAAGGGGGCGTCTCAATTGGACGTAGGGATTGAGGATCGTGGGGTGGCCTCCTGGTATGGCGGGTCGTTTCATGGCAAGCAGGCGGCCAATGGCGAGCTGTTCGACATGGAGGCATTGACCGCGGCCCATCGGACTCTCCCACTCGGCAGCGTGGTCCGGGTCGTGAATTTAGCGAACGGGAAACATCTCCACGTACGGATCACTGACCGAGGTCCCTATGTGAACAACCGGATCCTCGATCTTTCCCGTGGCGCAGCGGCTCGGCTCGGGATGATGGAAGGGGGCCTATCCGTCGTACGAGTTCAGTTGGTTGGGGAACGCCGGCCCGCAGCGCTACTTTCTTCTGAGGCCATGGAGACGGTATCGATCGCCCTCATTCTCGGCCTGGAGCAAGCTCACTCAGAGGCCTCTGAGCCCTTCCACGCAGCTTGGGAAAAGTCGAATCCTCTGCTGGTCTATCCCCTTCGACTGCCTCCTGGCGATATCTGGGTTCAGCAACGTGCTCGACGTTTGACAGGGATGCAGGCGGCAGATCATACCGACCATACCGAAATTGCGACCGTCCTTTTTACCTAGCTTCCACAGCGCATCAGCCCGGTCGCCGAAATTTCACTTTTCAAACGGTTGTGTGTATTGCACGACTGGACTGAGAAGAGTCTTCCCGCGCTGTAGACCGTGGCGGACGCGACTATTGTAAGCACGCTGCTACACCCAATCGGTGGGCCCCTGAGTCGGTCGTTCAGTCACCTGCCCAGAGAGCGCCTCACGAATCGTTCGACTCACCCGATCGATTTCTTCCACCTCCGAGGCAGAAACGAGCCAGGCATCTGCCGGTTCCAGTTCGATGCGATAGTGATTCTTCCTCGTCGAGAACCATTCGATATACGGATGCGGCATGAGGTTCGGATGGGGGTCGAACGAAATCAAGTTCACATCCCCGATCTGTGGGTTTTCCATGTCACCAATCACCTGCCCGGCGAGATCCTCGTCCTCAAACCGACGATTCCGAAACTGGATCACCTGCCCCACGATATCGGCCTTGAAGTTTCCCCGTAAATACACATCGACAGGACCGACCACCGCAAACACGATCCGTCCCACAATCGTTCCGTCAACGCGATTATCAAGAAACCCTTCCTGCACCCAACGTCCATTACCAAATTTTTGTGCCATCTGACTCCCTGTAACGGGCTAAGCCGCCTGGACCGTGCCAACTGAGGGCGATGACGACTGAGGGCCGTTCCCAAAGGCCCCCACCAACACCGCCAACAGAATGAGTCCACTTCCAACCCATCCCTGGAGATCCAATGTTTCTCCGAGAAAGTACCAGGCGAGTCCAGCCGCGTAGGCCGGTTCTGACGCAAAGATCAATGCCACCTGTTGCGCGGGCACAATGCGCTGCACCCACATTTGCACGGCAAAGGCTCCGGTCGCAAGTCCTCCGGTCACCCCAAGCCCAACAAGCAACAATGCCGTCGGCGCATACGCCTGGGCCGGTGCCTGTTCAACCAGAAGGGTGGGAAGCAACAGGACGACCATGGCCACCATCTGCCAGGCAAACAAAGACGGCGCATCGACCGCGCGCGTAAACCGTTCGAGGCAGGCAATATGCGCGGCAAACGCAATCGCACAGCCAAGCGTCAAGAGATCGCCAAAATTCCCGGATGCACTGGGCTTCACCAACAGCCAGAGCCCCACCGTAGCGATCCCGGTGGCCCACCACACGCGCCGCTCGAAGCGGCGCAGGACCAATGGCACAATGACGACATACAGTGCCGTAATGAAGGCGGAATTCGATGCGGTAGTATAGTGGAGTCCGACCGTTTGGAGGATATAGCCAAGAAACAGCCAACAGGTGGCGATCGCACTTGCCCGCAAAACTGCCGAGTCGCGGTGCAAGCGCAATCTCCACAGCAGAAACACGCCCCCGACCAGCAGTGCTCCCAGGAGAAATCGGAGAAACAGAAACGACAGTGGTGGAATTTGCTCCAACGCCGCTTTGGTGGCGGGGAACGTGGCGCCCCAGATAAACGTTGTCAACAGGAGTGCGAATCGTGGCATGGAATCGAAGCAGTGCTGAGTTTTGAGTTATGAGTTCTGAGTATTCCGGCGAAACCGAAGCAACCGAGCTGTCCTCAACTCAGCACTCAGAACCCAGAACTCAGAACTTCGCCTTTTTAGGCTTTGCACAGCGGACAACGGCGCTGCTCGGTCGTCCCGGCTTGCTCCATCGCCGCTAGCGCCCGCTCTTTATCCGGGTAATCGAACCACCCACCTTCCCAAAAATCGCTCGAGGAGCCGATCGACGAAGACGGCACCTCAGAACAACGTTCCTTGTGGAGGGTGACCCGATCGATTGAGCGCGCGATGTGAATCCAATAGGCCATAAAAACAGCGCCTCGCAGGCAGACCGCGGCACGGCCCCTTTATCACGATGTTGGGCTCGACCGCACTCACGACCAGCGATCAGATTCCGATTCAATCTGCGATGGAGTCTCGCCGACGATTAAGACGTGTGACACAGCTTAAGGCAGGAGTTGCCACTCATCCTTCTCAATAAAAACCTTTACGCCCGTCTCGAGCTTCTTAATATCGTCCTTATCAAAGAGCTTCATGTACCGCTCGATCCGATCCGGATCGTCGATCCGCTCTTCCTGCATCATTCCACCGGCACTCTTGTACTTCCGAATCAACAGGGACATCGAAATCCTCCTCTTATACCGCTAGAAGTCCTATCACCAAGGTGGGTACAATAAGGCAAAGCTCAACGGCCGGTCAAGAGTGCATTCTCTCTCTGCCCGGTTTTCATCTAGCTTGAAGGATACGAACCATGCCGATCTATGAATATCGTTGCGGACAATGCGAGAAGCACTTCGACGCCACCCAATCCGTCCATGCCAGAGCGGAAGACACCGTGTGCCCTCACTGTAATGCCCAGAGCGCCACGCGATTACTGTCCGCCTGCACAACACAGGTGAAAGGAACGCGCAAAACGGGGTTCGCCGAAATGAAAGCCTACAGCATGTTAGACGAGCGGATGGACAAGTTCGCCAAACTCCCGCCACTGATGGGCAAGCGCGCCGCCCCCGACGCGGCTCCACCTGCCGATCCCTCTAGCGACGGCACAACGGAGCACTAACAGGATGCTGAAAAAGGGGGCGGGATGGCGGGGACGATCCCCGTGCTCACGCAACGCGCGGCCTCCGAAGACCCTCGTTGGACGCGCGCAGTTGAGATCATCCCAGCCACCCCTTAGTAAGTGCTAGTTCGCCTGCGGCCTTGCGTGGGACAAGCCGCGTCTTGGCGCGCCAGGGTTGGGCGGGTGAGAAAGCTGGCCTTTTTGAGCATCCTGAGGATTTTTATCGGCACCATGATGTAAGATTCCAATGGTGTATTGTGTATAAACTGAGTTTTTCCACAGCCTGCTAAGTGAGATTCGTGAACGGCAGGGGACAATACGTCGCCCCTTCCCAACATCTACCACAACCCCTTGGAGATCGCATGACCGCGAGACTCGTGCTTCCGGTAGGCCGCAGCCTTCTGTTCAGCTGGGAAATGGGCCTCGTCGCCCTTGCGGACGTCGCCGGGAGGTGTCGCCTATCGACAAGGTCGAACCGGAGAACCCCACCGTCAACAATGGACGCCATATACTCCAGGGCCCCGTTCTGCTCTGTCCAAGAAGGAGCCGTATCCCCTGGCTGAGACATTCAGCCGGTTCGTCATGTCCCCGGCCAGCCACAGCTCATTGCCGGGGCGTATATTCCGATCGAAGAGAAATAATCGTGCGTCGTAGTGATTGAAGGAGGTACCTATGCAGACATGGCGATCATCAGTGTTCATGTTACTGGGACTCATCGGGTCCATGGCTTCACCCATAACCGTATCCCACGCGGAGGAGCCCGGCGCAATGGTTGATGGCGCTGGATTCACCCTCTACGGTACCGAATCGATCAAGGGGTTCGATGCAGCAACAATCGAACGGGACCCTATCTGCGACCGAAGCAAGCGCCCACGGATCGCCAAGGTCGAACCGGACGAAGCCAAACCGGGCGACAAAGTAATCATCGCTGGAGAGAATTTCGGCACGAAGGAGTGTTTTCACACTGTAACCTTCAGCGCGGCCTCAACCACGCCGGTGGACTTCAAATTCATGAGCGATTCGACGATTGAAGCAACCGTGCCGGACGCGAAAGCGGGCATGTCGTTTATCATCATCGTCGCAGGCGGCGGAAGCGCCCAATCAAAACCGGTCTTGATCAAGTCCAAGTAGGCTTGCTTCCCTGGGAAAGCTTACTGGGGAAGGGCGGTTTGTCTGGTTATCTTGGTTGTCTGGTTTCTATTGCTCTTCGAACCAAACAAACGAGACAAACGGTCTCGCACATCACGGGCCAGTGCCGCCGACAACCGTGTCAACATCCCGCAAAGAACCGGTCCATACTGCACCCTGCTTCCCTCGACAAGACTCCTGATCTTATGCTAGTTTACGCGCTCATTTTCGCCTGATAACTCTCGCAGAATCGCGAACGATCTGAGGGGAGAAGGACTGGTATGTTCAAAAAAATTCTGGTGGCCAATCGCGGCGAAATCGCCATGCGGATTATCCGCGCCTGCCGCGAATTGAACGTCGCCACTGCAGCCATTTACTCCGAAGCCGACTCGACCGGGATCTACGTCAAGAAGGCGGACGAGGCCTACATGGTCGGCCCGGGACCAGTCAAAGGCTTCCTGGACAGCCAACAGATCGTGGACCTGGCCCGACGGATCGGTGCTGATGCTATCCATCCAGGCTATGGATTTCTCTCGGAAAACTCGCAATTTGCGCAGCTGTGCCACATCTCAGGCATTACCTTCATCGGCCCGTCGCCGCACGCCATCGAGTTGATGGGAAGCAAGGTCAAAGCCCGCAAGCTGGCCCAACGAGTCGGCATCCCGATCGTCCCCGGCACCGAAGGTGGCATTACCAACGTCATGGACGCCCTGTCGTTCGCAAAAGACACCGGCTATCCCGTCATCATTAAAGCCAGCGCTGGCGGAGGCGGACGCGGCCTCCGGGTGGTGCGGTCGGATGCCGAACTGCGCGAGAACATGGCCGTCGCGTCACGGGAAGCCCAGGCTGCCTTCGGCGACGGAAGCATCTTTCTCGAAAAGTATATCGAGCGACCGCATCACATTGAATTCCAGATACTGGCCGACCGGCACGGCAACATCATCCACCTGGGCGAGCGCGATTGCTCGATTCAGCGCCGACATCAAAAGCTCATCGAGATTGCGCCATCGTTGATTCTGACGCCAGATCTTCGTGCCGAGATGGGTCAAGCAGCCATCACCATCGCCAAGGCGGTCGATTATGACAATGCCGGCACCGTCGAGTTTCTCCTCGATCAGGACAGCCGTTATTACTTCATGGAGATGAACCCGCGGCTCCAAGTCGAGCATACTGTGACCGAGCAGATTACGGCGATCGACATCGTGCGCAATCAGATCACCATCGCAGCCGGCAAGCCGCTCGACATCACGCAACAAGATGTCACGCTCCAAGGCCACTCCATCCAATGCCGCATCAACGCCGAAGACCCCAAGAACAACTTCCTCCCTTGCGCCGGCACCATCACAGCCTATTTCTCACCGGGCGGGATCGGGGTGCGCATCGACGGAGCGGTCTACAAGGACTACGAGGTACTGCCCTACTATGACGGCCTCTTGGCCAAACTCACCGTGCGCGGCCGTACATGGGAAGAAACCGTCAGCCGCATGAGACGGTCGCTCGAAGAGTATGTCTTGCGCGGGGTGAAGACGACGATCCCATTTATGATGGAGATCATGCAGGATCAGGATTTCATGGCAGGTCATTTTGACACCTCCTATTTGGAAACGCATCCTGAGCTGTTCAACTACGACGATTTTGAGCAGCCGGAGGACCTGGTGCTGGCACTCTCCGCCGCCATCGCCGCCTACGAAGGGCTGTAGCAACACAGCCACCTATCAACCCCAAAGATCCGATGACAAGATAACGAGCATATCTGGACATCATGGCGACAAGACGATCCTCACGAACACAGGCCCCCAAGAAGCGGAAAGCCGGACCAGCCGTCCGGACGTCAAAGACACGTGCCCGCAGCGGCCCAGAACTGACGATCCAACCGGCGGCAGGTAAGCCCATCCTGATTACCGATGTCGCCTTGCGCGACGGACACCAGTCGCTCTTGGCCACGCGTATGCGGACGGAGGACATGCTGCCCATCGCCCAAAAGCTCGACGCCGTCGGCTATTGGTCGCTCGAGGTCTGGGGTGGCGCCACCTTCGACACATGCCTCCGCTTCCTCAAAGAGGATCCCTGGGAACGGCTCCGCGCACTGCGTGCCGCCATGCCCAATACCAAACTCCAGATGTTGCTCCGTGGGCAAAACTTGGTCGGATATCGGCACTATGCCGACGATGTGCTGGAGCGGTTCATCGAACGCTCCGCCGCCAATGGCATCGACGTGTACCGCATCTTCGACGCACTGAACGATATCAGGAATCTCGAAAGGGCTATGCGAGAAGTGAAAGCCTGCGGAAAACATGTTGAAGCCGCCATCTGCTACACCGTCAGTCCCGTCCACAGCATAGACCGTTTTGTCGACATGGCGAAACAGCTGGAGGATTTGGGAACCGACACGCTCTGCATCAAAGACATGGCCGGGCTCTTGGCGCCGCTCGATGCCTATCACCTCGTACGCCGTATCAAGGCGGCGGTAAAGGTTCCGATCCACCTACATTCACACTACACTTCTGGAATGGCCTCGATGACCTCTCTCATGGCGATCCTCGGAGGTCTCGACATGCTGGATACAGCCATCTCACCGTTGGCCGGTGGCACCTCGCATCCCTCGACGGAAACGCTGATCGCCACGTTGCGCAACACCCCGTACGACACGGGACTGGACCTCGCCTCGTTCCTTCCGATCACCGAACACTTCCGCACCGTTCGCCGAAAATATCGGCAGTTCGAAAGCGAGTTCACCGGGGTCGATGCCGAGATCCTCACCTCGCAGATTCCAGGCGGCATGCTCTCGAATCTCGCCGCTCAACTGACCGAGCAGAATGCGCTCGATCGGATGAAAGAAGTCCTGGATGAAGTGCCGCGTGTCCGAAAGGAAATGGGCTATCCCCCGCTCGTCACCCCGACGAGTCAGATCGTAGGCACCCAAGCTACACTCAACGTCCTGACGGGCGAACGGTACAAAGTCATCACCACGGAAACCAAGAACTACTTCCTCGGACTCTACGGGCGGGCACCGGGGCCCCTCGATCACGACATCATGGCCCGCGCGATCGGGGACGACCAGCCGATCAAGACGCGGCCCGCCGATCGGTTGGAACCTGAACTCGAAGCCCTCAAAAATGATTTACCCGCCTCGGCCGTAACGGTGGAAGATCAGCTCTCGTTCGCTCTGTTCCCCACCATCGCGCGAGACTTCTTTGAAGCGCGCGAGAAGGGGGACCTGGCGCTGGAGCCCCTCGAGAGCTTCTGGCCCAGTGGACCGGCAGCGTCCACCGAACTCCATTTGGCCCCCGCCGAATTCAACGTCACGGTCCACGGCGAGACCTACCATGTGAAGGTGTCCGGTTCAGGACGGAAGGTCGACGGCCGTAAACCCTATTACATCCGGGTCAACGACAAACTCGAGGAAGTCTCCTTGGAGCCGATCCGGGAGATCCTGGCCAACGTGCCGGAAGCTCTCGACAGTGGGACCGGGGCCAAACCCAAACGGCCCAGGCCATCCAAGCCAGGAGACGTAGCCCCTCCGATGCCCGGTCGCGTCGTCAAAGTACTCGTCGCGATCGATGCCGTGGTCAAGGCCGGTGCCCCCCTCCTGATCATCGAAGCCATGAAAATGGAAAGCCAGGTCCCGGCACCGATCGACGGGACAGTCACCGCCATCCTGGTCGCCGAAGGCGACAACGTGAAGACGGATGAAACAGTCATCCAGCTGGAGTAGTCCGATAGACCCAACTGTCCCCGGTCGTGCATACAGACAGCCGCTTGTGGCGCTGTTTATTGTTAGTTTGTTGTGTCACATCATGACCGCCTGCTCGCCTCCGTCTTCGATTCCAACGCAGTTCGACGCCATTGAGCGCATTGCCATCAGAACCGTCCTCGTCCACGACCAGCGGATCGCCTTTCTGGATGTGGGCGCTGGTCCCCCGGTCATCCTGATCCACGGCTTCGGGGGATCGATGTGGCAATGGGAACATCAGCAACACGCGCTATCGCAGCACTTCCGTGTCCTTACACTTGATCTGCCAGGCGCCGGGCTATCCGATAAACCCGAGATCGACTACCGACCAGATCAGATGTTGGACTTCTTTGTCGGGTTCATGGACGCCGTGAAGATCCCACAGGCCACGTTAGTCGGCAATTCCATGGGCGCCGGCTTGGCCATCGGCATGGTGCTGGCACACCCTACCCGCGTCGCCAAGCTCGTACTTATCGACGGGCTGCCTCAACACGTCATGGAGAAACTCACCAGTCCGTCAGTGCGGCGCGCCTTAGAAACCAGTGCACCGTCCTGGCTCGTTACATTGGGCAACTGGCTATTCGGCGGCCTGATGATCGAGTCTGTCTTACAAGAAGTCGTGCATGACCCGGCACTCCTCACACCGGCCGTCATGGAGCGATCCAATCGCAACCGTCAGCGCCCAGGACTCATCAAACCCATTATGACAGTCAGAGAAAATCTTCCACTTTGGGAGTCAGGATTTGCCATGCGCATCGGTGAAATCACCCACCCGACGCTGGTGATCTGGGGGGAAGAAGATCGGGTGTTCCCAATCGCCGTGGGCGAGGAGCTCCACCAGATTATTAAGGGGTCACGATTCATCCGAATCCCCAAGGCGGGGCACATCCCGCAGTGGGAACGACCGGATTTGGTCAACCAGGAACTCATGACCTTTGTTCAACCGTAACAGGAGACTGAAATAGTCCGCCAGCGCAAGAAGACCGTTGTTTGGTTGGTCTGGTCTGTCTGGCTTTTTGGTTGAACGATAACAAACAGATAAACAAAACAAACCAGATTAACCAGAGAGACCAGACAGACCGGGCTTGTCACACACGTGCGAACCACCGAATTTCTCCTATGCCAAAATAGTTTTTCAGCATCCTGCAAATGACACATGCATAAGCCACTGTATTGTTGATAGAATGGTTACCATCGCTTTACCAAGGAGGGCATTATGAGGGCAGCTCATCGACTGATCATTGGGGCCACCATCTGCATGACACTCGGGCTCACCGGATGCGGAGGCATGGGCCACTCCACCGGCTCCGCCTTTCTTTACAAGAACATCACCGTCGCTGGCGGCAGTACCATGGCAGGTGAAGGCCGTACGGTCCTCTACAAGGGGAACCCCCTAACCCTATCGGGAAATGGCATTAAAGTCGGCGACTCCCTCCGGGAGGTGCAGCTGACACAGGTGGACCTGTCGCCGATCACTATCACCGACACAAAGGGCAAGGGTAAGGTCAGGATTATTAGCGTCGTACCATCGCTCGATACCCCCGTGTGCGAACAGCAGACCCATTATCTGAGCGAGAAGAATAAGGGCCTGGACAAGATGGTCGAACTGGTGACCGTGAGCATAGACACCCCCTTTGCACAGAAACGCTTCTCGGAAGAAGCCCATATCACCAACGTGACCTTCCTCTCGGACTATCGAGGTGCCGAATTTGGCAAGACCTACGGGCTCTTCCTCGAGGCCCCCCATATTCTGGCGCGGACCGTCATGGTCATCGACGCCCACAACACCGTGCGGTATCTGCAAATCACTCCCGAGCTGACCCAGCTACCGGACATGGATGAGGCCTTCGCAGTGGCCAAGTCATTGATCACCTCGAGCTAGACCCAATAAGGCTGAGGTCGAGGTTGGGACCAAAGCCATGTTATTCGAGGTTCGGCGTTCGAGGATTTGAAACTTCGAACACCGAACCTCGAACTATTCTGTCAGAACCTGAACCGCAGCCAGCCCTTACAAGGAACTCATGGCGCACTATGACATGCTGGTGATTGGGGGCGGGCCCGCCGGCCAGAAGGCTGCGGTCCAGGCTGCCAAACTCGGCAAGACGGTGGGCCTGATCGAGCGCAAAGAAGTCGTCGGCGGCGTCTGCATCAATACCGGCACCATTCCCAGCAAAGCCCTCCGCGAAGCCGTTCTCCACCTGTCCGGGCTTCACCAGCGCCATCTATATGGAGTTGCCTATCGGGTCAAGAAGACCATCACGATCGAGGATCTCGTCTTCCGCGCCAACCACATCATCAAAACCCAAGTACAGATCGTCGAAGGCCAAATGACCCGCAACCGAATCGATTTGATCTACGGGACCGCCAGCTTCGTCGATCCGCACCGCCTCCACATTCAGCAAGCCGACGGATCTGTCGAACATGAGGCCGATTTCATCGTCATCGCAATCGGAACAGAACCGGCCAGACCGCCCGACATTCCCTTCGATGACGACTCCATCATCGATACGGACGGCCTCTTTGCACTGAAACGAATTCCGTCATCCATCGTGATCGTAGGCGGCGGCGTCATCGGAACGGAGTACGCCTCAATCCTCGCCATGCTGGACATCCCGGTCACTCTGATCGATAAGCGGCCTCGGCTGCTGGAATTTGTCGATACGGAGATCGTTGAGGCACTGCAGCAACACATGCGAGTGACTGGCATCACGCTCTACCACAATGACGAAGTCCTCGAGATCAAAAAACAACCGGCCGGTCAGGTCCGTCTTCGATTGAAGCATGCCGAGCCGATTGAAGCGACGATAGTGATGTATGCGATCGGTCGAGTCGGCACGACCAGCCGGCTCAACCTCGAAGCCGTGGGTCTTAAACCGGACAACCGAGGCCGCATGACTGTCAACGAACATTTTCAAACAACGGTTCCACATATCTATGCGGCAGGCGACGTCATCGGCTTTCCCGCCCTCGCTTCGACCTCCATGCAACAGGGCCGACATGCCTCCTGCCATGCCTTTGGCCATCCCGACCACACCGATACGGACCTTCTGCCCTACGGCATCTACGCCATTCCTGAAATCTCCCTGGTGGGGCGGAATGAGGAAGATCTGGCCAAGGCAGGAATTCCCTATGGAGTCGGCGTCGCGCGGTATCGCGAGATCGCGCGGGGTCAGCTTATCGGTGATGAAACCGGCATGCTGAAATTGCTCTTTCATCGCCAGACCCGGGAGCTATTGGGTGTCCATGTTATCGGAGAAGGGGCCACGGAGCTTATCCATATCGGGCAAGCCGTCATAGCCTACCGCGGAAAAATTGATTACTTCATCGACACCATCTTCAACTATCCGACACTCGCGGAATGCTATAAAGTTGCCGCGCTAGACGGCATTAATCGTTTGCCGAGGCCCTGGCCGCCGCACTAGTGAAATCCCTGAAGCATCGCCCGTGACGCGTACCCCGTAGGAGGTTCCGGAACTTGCGAAGTACGCGTCACGCCTCACGAGTGGCCACTAACTAAGGAGACGGGTTTGTATGGCATTTTCCGACCATCTGCGTAAGCTGGCCCAACCGGTGTGGAACGCGCAGCTCACCCATCCGTTCGTCGCGGCGTTAGGCAAGGGAACCTTGCCGGAACGAAAATTCAAGTACTACATCCTCCAAGACGCCAGGTTTCTCGGTGACCTCGCCCGTGTGTTTTCTGCCGGAGCGCTGAAAGCGCCTGATTCAGAGTCGGCCCTGCGCCTGACGAAGCTCGCCGAAGAAACCATTGTCGTGGAACGCAGTCTCCACGAAAGGTACGGGTCACGGTGGAAGATGAGCGCCAAACAGATGTCGTCCGTACCCATGGCACCGACGAACTATGCCTACACCAGGCACATGCTCGCCGTCGCCCATACAGGCTCGGCAGCGGAAATCACCGTCGTCGCCCTCCCCTGCGCCTGGATTTACTGCGTCGTCGGGCAACATCTCTTGAAACAGGGCCCACCGAAAAAGAATCATCCCTACCGGGACTGGCTCATGCTCTACGCCTCACCTGAGTTTGCCGAAGTACAACGCTGGATGAGGAAGAAAGTAGATCAGTGGGCCAAAACGGCGGGCAAGGAAGAGACGCGACGGATGGAAGAGTCGTTCGTCATCAGCTCGCGGTATGAGTGGATGTTCTGGGAGATGGCGTGGAAAGAAGAGAAGTGGCCGGTGTAAGAAGGCGGGGCTGCAGGTGGAAGCCCCTGTGCTCGCAGAACGCGCACGATGAAACAGTGCTCGTCCGATGCGCGCACGATGGGGCACCCCACCCACAGCCCCTTTGAGTTCACGTCCACTGGAATGGGGAGAGAAAGGGAAGATCCTCGTTGGACGCACGCGGTTTGGGACAGTCCCCGCCTCTTACATTCACATACCGGCCACGGCTAGAAGATGGGAAGAAAACCTCGCCGAATCTTAGCGGGTATGGGGTGCTGATTGCCCTGCTGGGCTACCTACTTACAGCATACAGACGAAGCTGCCGACGGGGTTGGGATGACTGAATTCATCCGCTGGACAGGCCCGGCCTACCAAGTATAATCTGCGCATCTGAGTAGTACTAATTCAGGAGCCCTCATGACATTGAAACAAGTCTTGACGATTGCCGGATCTGACTCCGGTGGAGGCGCGGGGATTCAAGCCGATATCAAAGCCATGTCGGCCAACGGCGTGTTTGCCATGTCGGTAATTACCGCTGTCACGGCGCAGAATACGGAAGAGGTCACCGAGGTCTTCGAGTTACCGGCCTCGATCATCGCGGCGCAAATCGACGCCGTGTTCGACGACTTTGACGTCACCGCGGTGAAAACCGGGATGTTATCCTCGACAGCAATCGTCGAAGTCGTCGCCAAACTCCTGAGACCTCAGAATGTCGCGAATCTCGTGGTGGACCCGGTCATGATCTCGAAGACCGGCCATGCGCTGCTCAAGCCGGAGGCGATCGACGCCGTGAAGACACAGCTCTTCCCCTTAGCGTTGCTCGTCACACCAAACATCCATGAAGCCCAGCAACTGTCCGGTATTGAGATCAAGACCCTCGCGGACGCACGCCGCGCTGCCAAAGTCATTCACGGATTCGGCTGCAAGCATGTATTGATCAAGGGTGGTCATTTGCCAGCAGAACGAGCTACCGATCTGCTCTATGACGGCCGGTTCTTCAATGTGTTCAAGGGAGAGTTCATCGATACGCCCCACACGCATGGCACCGGCTGCACGTTCGCCTCGGCAATCACAGCCCATCTTGCACGAGGCAAATCCATGAACGACGCCGTGCAGACAGCCAAGACCTATCTCACCGAGGCCCTTCGCCATAGCCTGGCAATCGGTCATGGAACTGGACCGACAAATCACTTCTATTTTCTCCAAACATAACAGGATGCTGAAAAAGGCTGTCTTTTTGTCCGTCATCCATGAAGCAATTACGGAATCTATTGACCTGTTGATCTGTTGAAGGTATGGAATTCGTCAGATCATCAGATCGACAGATATCTTCCACTTCACGCATCACGGGTATCGAAAGCGCTGCTGGCGAACGTTTTCAGCATCCTGCGAGGAGAATTCCATGGGTCGTGTCACCTGCCAGCCACTGACCTTTCTGATCACAGGGTTTAGCTGGCTCCTGCTTTCCTCGCTGATGGGATTGGCCATCCTAATTGGATTGGTCCATGGCACACCGCTGCCCTCTTGGTTGAGAGTGGTCCATGTGCATGCCACCCTCATAGGCGGCATCCTGCAACTCATGATCGGCGGACTATTCGCCTCCTTGTCGCAGGCTTCCCAAAGCGACCGAACCCCCTCGAACTCCCATCCAGGGCTGTTCGTAGCCCTGAACGCCGCCACAGTCGGCTTGCTCGTTGGATTCGGACTCGGGAACATGAAGATCGTCGGTGTGGCTGGGATTGTCGTGATTGGAACAGTCGCCTCCATCGCCGCGGTCGCCTGGCAGTATGCGCGACCAACCCTGACGCAACCAGCCAGTCCCTCCTGGCTGTATCGATTCTCACTGCTCGCCCTACTCGGCGGATTGGCGATGGGCGTCGCGATGGCCTTTCGACTCATGCCAGAATACTATGCCCATGCGAGGCTTCTTCATCTGCATGTGATTCTGCTGGGTTTCGTCACGATGGCGATGATCGGCGCCACGCATCGCCTCTTGCCGATTATCTTGAATGCCGAGCTATACAGCCCGCGACTCGCTCGCCTCGTGATGGTATTGCTTCCTGCCGGCTTCGCCGTCTTGATTGGTGGGTTTATCACCTCGGCCCTACACCTCGAGCTCGCGATCGGAGGGTTGCTCGTCCTCTGCATCGGCCTTTACGCCTACAACCTACTGCGCACCTGGGTGGGCTCCGGCCATCAGGGGAATGCCGCCTCGGATCACCTCCTGGTTGCGACGTTTTTTCTGGTCCTTATGATGATCATGGGCGTACTCGTCGGAGCCAACTATTTTCCACAGTCGCCGATGCTGCCGTTTGGATCATTGCACCTCGCAGCCTATACCCATATGGCCTTGATCGGGTTTATCTTGCAGACTGTCTTAGGGGTATTGTCCTATGGTATTCCTGAGATACTGGCAACTAGCCGAATCGCGAGCCGGAAAAAACAGGGGCCCTATCGAGATCAACTCGCGGCCATCATGAACCGGGGGCGAATCATTCAGCTGACTGGCTTGAGCTTGGGGACGATGGGCTTCGGCGTACTCGCTACGATGACCTGGAGTTTCCCGCTCAGTTCGCTTTCCATTCAGATCGCGACCTGGGTCACCGTCGGCCTGCTCCTTGGCAGCTTGACCCTCTTTACTGCCAAACTCGCCTGGGTCTTGGGGATTCGGCCTTCCGACTAATTGTCTAGCTCCCTAATGAGATGCTAAACCATCAAACTAGGCAGAACAGTAGTCGATAGTACATCCGTCTGGGACACGCCTGATCTCTCTGATTCATCTGGTTTATCTGGTTCGACCAAATTAGTCGAGACAGACCGGAGAGACCAGACAGGCTGGCGGACTGTTTTAGCATCCTAACTGATCGACTATCTTATGGAAGAAGCTCTGACCTTTCATGATCGCCATGGTCACGGCATTGCCGCGATCCTGAGTACGCCAGACGGACCAACGACGCGTCTTGCCGTGCTGTGCCATGGGTTTCTCTCCAGCAAGAACAGTATGACCAACAGGACCTTGACCCGCCTCCTCAAGGAACGGGGCCTGGCGACCTTTCGATTCGATTTTTTCGGCCAAGGAGACAGTGACGGACCGTTCGAAAAGATCACGACCACCCTGGCCGTGCACCAAGCCCAAGCCGCTCTGGATCTGGTGACCGCCAGGGGATATGATCGAATTGGACTCGTCGGCTCAAGCTTCGGAGGGCTCGTCGCCATCCTCACGGCAGCCCAGCGTCGCGATCTCGCCTGTTTGGCCCTCAAATGTCCTGTGGTGGACTTTGCGGAAGAGCTTCGCCTCACATTCGAACCTGAAGAGTTAGCACGGTGGCAAGCCACGAACACGATTCCGAACATCATGGGAGGGCCGGATCGGGTCCGTTTGCAGTATGCGTTTTACGAGGACTGCCTCAGACAGATTGCCTATGGGCCGGCTGAACGAATCACCGTGCCCACACTCATCGTCCAGGGTGAGCAGGATGAATGTGTCCCCCTCCATCAAAGCCGGCGATTGCTTAACGCACTGGGAGGGCCCAAGAGGCTGGATCTTTTGCCAGGCGCCGATCATCAATTCACTCGCGGGGAGGACTTTCGCCAGATGACCACCTCGATCAGCGATTGGCTCACTACCCATCTCACAGCAAAGACCTAGTAGCCTGCCGCACCCTTCTTCTCTTATAATTCCGATCAACTGCGGCTTGTTTACATTCGAATTTCCCCAGACGCTGGTCTGCTTCCCGCTCATCGTAGGAAAAGTTCCCGTAGCATCATGATTGATTCACGACTGACGATGGGCACACCCTCCGGTATAAATTGATATTTTTCTGGCGCACCATGCAGGGTCACGACACAATGCAGAGGTAGCACAGACAGAGGGCGGACACACACATAGCACAAGACGTCTCCGCCTGACTGAGTATTGTATGGCCTGCCAGGAAGAATGCTCGTGAACGATAACTCGACACTTCGTAACCAGATTCTCTGCCTTGTGACGGTCCTACTCCTGGACCTTCAATTTCTCGCGACACCCGTGATCATCTCAGCTGCAGAACAAGAGATGCCACGCCGTCATAGCTTGATTCACCGGTCAGCCGTTGAATCCGCTGCTCTGCCTGCCACGACTCAAGGAACCATGCTCCAACCTCCCGGCCATGAGCCAACTCGCATCACGAGCCCGACCGGACCACCCCAAACTTCGATTTCTCTACCACCCAGGCCCTTGGCGCATCATCGAACGTTGGCTAAACGTCCGGCCATTGCCTCGACAACTGCTCCTCCGACCTCATCCCAGGCGCTCCGTGCAATCGTGACATCGGGCCTCGCAGCCGGACAGGTCCCGCAGACGACAGCCGATACCGCCAAAGGCACAATTCCCACGACAACGAAGCCCCTCACGAAGTCAACGGCTGCGCCTCTTGCGGGGCTCACCTCGATTGGCACTGCTGCGGTCGCGCCGACTGCTCCCCCTCCATACGCCAACGCGGCAGCCGGCCGCCCTGTGGCATCGGCAGGAGGCGGTTCAGCTTCCTCGTCTGGCGGTTCGCGATCGGCATTGAACTTACTCCAGAACTCTGCAATCGCGAGCTTGCTGCAACCCCCGACTCCTGTTGTCACCCCCCCTCCTTCAACTCCTCCCTCAACACCTCCTCCTAACCCATCGACAGGGATCGTGACACTCACATGGACGGCGAATGCGGAACCTGATCTGGCCGGTTACAAGATCTACGTCGGCACGGCTTCCGGCACATACAGTTACCCTGGGTCGGCCTTCGTGACAGGAAAGGTCACGACCTATACCGTCTCCAATCTTCCGAAGGGCCAGACCTATTTCTTCGCCATGACAGCCTACGACAGTGCCGATAACGAAAGTCCACTTTCTGCGGAAGTCAGCAAGACCCTCTACTAGCGGCTGCTGAAAACGATCCCCAGCTTCGTTCTCACCTTGCCAGCATCCTCAACGTAGCCCGGAGGCTACGCCTCCAGCGTTGCCATCGGCTGCGGCCTCGCTGGGGATTGTTTTCAGCAGCCTATTATGATTTGGCGCAGCGGAAGCCCGTATAACTATTCTGAGTTTCAGGAGGCAGCTTGAAACGCCCATAGGTGAGAAGATATTTCGGCAAGTCGGACCACGATCCACCGCGTAGCACTTTGAACTGTCCTTCTTCGGGTCCTTGCGGATTTCGTTCAGGCGAGATTTCGTAATAGTTCGCCGCGTACCAATCCTGCACCCACTCCCAGACATTCCCAGCCATTTGATAGAGCCCGTATGGACTCTTCCCTTGCTCATACGACTGCACGGGCATTAAGACTTGGCTATAGCTGAACCGCGCACCCAACGCAAAATTGGCCAGATCCTTCTGTGGGATCCGATTGCCCCAGGGATACAACCGTCCATCCGTCCCTCTGGCCGACTTCTCCCATTCCGCTTCAGTGGGAAGCCGCTTCCCCTTCCACCGACAAAAGGCATCAGCGTCCGACCAGTCCACGCCAATCACCGGCCGATCGCTAGGCTGCGCCAGATCTATCGTGGTCCATTGCGAGGGCGCGAAACGGTTTGTAGTAGCGAGAAACGCCGCGTACTGTGCCGTCGTCACTTCGTGAAGATCCATTGAAAAGTTACCAACCAAAACCCGGTGCATGGGACGTTCATCCTCTAACGCTTGTCCACCATCTGATCCCATCGCAAACTCACCGGCCGGAATCTCGACCATAGGAGTTTCGGCGATGGACGGCTGCTCCAGAGCCTTTGACCTCCTGAGCCGATCAAGTTGAGCGCTTGCACTGTCATTGAACATGAGAAGGATGGTCAAAACGATCGATATTCTCACCCACCCAACCCCGGCGCACCTAGACGCGCATTTCACCGTGCAAGGCCGCAGGGAGTGTGAATACCGAGGCGTGCGCGGAAGGATACTCAAAAAGACTATCCAACGCGGCCACAGGCGAGTGGAAACCGAAGGCGTAGTCTCTGGGCTACGTTGAGGATGTTGTCGAGCCGAGAACAAAGTTGGGAGCCTTTTTCAGCATCCTGCTTTCAGTGGATGATTCCACTGACGACCCAATGCCGATCATCCACCACATCGACGATCAATCGGCTCAGATTCATCTCCGCCAACTGCGCTGCCACTTCATCTTCGGTAAACGCCGCCAGCAGGGAACGGTAAAAATCACGCCGCAGAATATCCGGCTCCTTTGCCGCGTAGCGATCCACGATGACCTGCGCCTCTTCGAGCGAGCCTGGTCTGAGCAGATCCATCACGAGCACAGGGGAACCTGGCTTCACCAGTTGCCGCAGACGATACCAAAACTGCAAGGGATTGGGTACATGATGCAACAGACTGTTGGCGACTACAGCATCGGCCGGTTCAACAAGCGAAACCGCCTGAAAGCGCTCGCAGCGGAAAGTAATCCTGTCAGCCAGGCCTGCCTGCTTCACCGCCACGCCGGCCAGCCCCATCATCGGTTCCGACGCATCGACGCCTGTGATACGACAAACTGGCAGCGCGCGCGCGAACCGGACAGGAATGTCGCCAGGCCCACAGCCCAGGTCGATGATATGACCCTTGGTGAACTCCGGAAAGTATTCGCGGAAGCGATCGATAAATCCCTGGTTCTCCTTTTCGAAATCCGCCCGCGCATACACGCGCGCCTGCTCAGGATCATCCATCAGTTCTGGCTCCAAAACGCGCGGCATCATGAGTAAGCTCCTTTAAGAACAGATAGTCGATAGCGAATAGCGGGAGTGGAAAGGACAGGATCCCGGTCTATTGCTCTCGCCATACACCATCAGCTCTTTACTACAATCTCGACTGCATCCCCCGGTCGTACTACTCCTTCAATAAGCACTCGGGCATAGAACCGACTCCATCCTGGATTCACTTTCTGGGAGATGCGCTTGAAGTCTCCGTCCCGAAACCACCGGGCATTCTTATCGCAGGGAGTCGTATAACTCATGATCTCAACTTGGACGTCTGGCCCGACCTGGATTCGATCACCCGGTTTCAGCTTCTCCCACTCAAGCCCGGCGAGCGTCAGGTTCTCTCCGGAGGAACCGGCCTCGATCGAATGGCCCTCGTCCTGCAACCGCTCGATTAGCTCTTGCGAGAACAGACAGAGGGCCCGATCCGGTCCGCCGTGTACCTTGAGGTTCTGTTGCCGGTCACCCTCGACTCCGGTTTTGGCAATGACGGCCTCCAGCACCGGATATTTTGGGACACCTCCGTCTGACAAATTAATCTGATACACATGCGGATAGGGTGGTCGTCCAGTTGCGGTCATGCACCTACTCCTTCGCAGGATTCCACCATCAGCAATTCCAAGGCCACCCAGCCCTCTTGTTCACGCCGTTGAGACAACGTGACGCCGGCCTTGGAGAACGCTTCGACAATCTCTTGTTCTTGCTCGAGCAAAATCCCGGACAGCAAGAGCCGTGCACCGTGGCTCACGTACTGCGCCAGTTCATCGCACAGCAGCAACAGCGTTTGGCGATCAAGGTTGGCGACCACCAGGTCTGGCCGCAATTCGCCTTGCCGGTCAATTTCCTCCAGCGTTCCGCACCGGAATTCGAGATTGTCCCCAAACCCGTTCTCTGCTGCGTAGTCGCGCGCGCAATCCATCGCGACAGGGTCACATTCCACTCCCAGGGCCGAGGCAGCCCCAAGCCGCACCGCGACCATCGCCAGAATGCCGCTCCCGGCCCCCACATCCAGCACGAACTCGCCGCCGTGAACGAGATCCTCAAGCCATTCAAGTAACATCCGCGTCGTCGCATGATGTCCGGTTCCGAATGCCTGCTTCGGGTCGAGCACAATCTCAATGTCCTGTGCCTGCAGCGCCACTGGAGCCCAACTCGGTCTGATCACAATCCGCCGACCGATCCTGATTGGCCTGACTGACTGAGCCCACTGCCGATTCCAATCCTGATCGGGCAATTCCTCAACACGAATGTCCCTCTCGGTCGAGACAGCCGGATCGAGCCTCTGCACAGTGGTGCTCAGACGACCACATGCCTCCATACTCCACTGTGGTTTCGGCCAATAGAGATGAACCACCCCGTTCTCCTCCCATCCGCCTTGAATCACAGGATCCTCCAGCATGCTGAGCAACTCTGCCGCATCAGCGGTGGTCCGAATCTGGACATCAATCCATCCCTCTGGTTTCATGATGGGCTAAGATCCTGCGGAAAACTCTCTAGGCACGCCGAAGTTTTAATTTTCAGCACGCATACGATAACAAGGATACACCACGCAGGATGCTCAAAATGGCCAGACGTCTCACCCGCCCAACCCCGGCGCGCCGAGACGCACCGTTCCACGGGCAAGGCCGCAGTGAACGAAGAGGCGAGGAGGTAGGTACCGCACTTCGTGTGGGCCGTTCGCCCTTTGAATGAATCTTGGCGAACGGAAAAGCCCCTCCAGTAATTCCGACGTCCGAGAGGCTCTGCTCGGTACGTTGAGCCTCTGAATGATGCGAGAAGGCCGCTGACGGACCTTTTCAGCATCCTGCTAAAGTTGACGCACTCTCCCCCTTCCAGTAAGGTCGGCGCTATGCTCCAGCAGCAGCCCGTGACGCCTGTGATGAAAGCCCCTTCGCTAACACGCCTGGTGGCGAAACTCGACCGGGTGATCGCCCTGGCCACTGCCTCTAGTTCCGCACTGACCCGCTGGCGGCTCATCCTGTTCATCGTCGGAGCGATCTGCACAGTAGCCCTCTACAAAATGGGGTGGTATCAAGCTGGTAATGGGGCGCTCGCTGCCTTCGCCAGCCTGTTTCTGATTGTGGCCGTCTATCATAACAGGCTCGAAAGTCGCTTGCACCGGCTCCGTCTCTGGAAGCAGATCAAGCTCGTGCACCTGGCACGTCTCCGGCTGGATTGGCCTCACGTTCCCGCTCGTCCATCGAACGTTCCCGAGCACCACCCTTATGCCAAAGACTTAGACCTGGTCGGACCCCACTCGCTCCTCCATCTGCTCGACACCACCGTCTCCTCGCACGGACAGGCGCGGCTGCAGTCGTGGCTTCTTGAGCAGCCGCCGGAACCGGACCAGTGGCTCCTGCGCCGCCGCCTCGTGCAGGAACTCATTCCGCGATCGCTGTTTCGAGATCGGCTGGGACTCGAAGCTCAGCTGATCGGCGAACAGGAAATCAACGGCCGACGACTGGAAGCCGTCCTGAATCATGCCGTCGGGTTCCCTCACCTCACGACCGTCTTAGCGATTCAAACCCTGCTCGCCGCCACCACCATCGGGCTCGGGTTGGGTGCGTTGCTCGACTGGCTTCCGAACTATTGGATGTGGTCTTTCGCAGCCTATGCCTTGATCTATTTCTGGACCGATCAGGGCGAAGAATTATTGGAGCATGCGGTGGGTGTGCACTTTGAACTGGAGAAACTGGGAGCCGTGCTCGGGTTTGCCGAACGGCACGCCCGGCCTCGCCACACGGCGCTCGCCGCCTTGTGGGCGCCACTACTTGCACCAGGCGTGAATCCACCCCGACTCGCCCGGCAAGCAGCCCGCACCCTGCATGCAATCAGCGTCAAAGCCCATCCGCTCATCCATCTGGCCGCCAATGCGTTCTGCCCCTGGGACTTGTGGTTCACCTATCGACTCCAACGGATCCAGGCTCAGGTGACCGCCCACCTGCCGACATGGATGGATCGACTGGCTGAGGTCGAAGCTGCCTCGGCACTCGCCACGTTTGCCGCGCTCCATCCTTCGTACCGCTGGCCGGACCCCCTCACCGCCGATCCCCGGCGTAACGGAACGCACGCCAGGCTTTCGGCCAAAGACCTCGCCCATCCGCTGATTCCTGCGACGCACCGAGTTCCAAACGATCTCGCCCTCGAAACCGCTGGAACCGTGCTCTTGGTGACGGGGTCCAACATGTCAGGGAAAAGCACCTTCTTGCGAACCCTGGGCATCAATCTCTGCCTCGCCCAGGCAGGTGCCCCGGTCTGCGCCGGCTTTTTCGAATGGACTTGGGTGCGCCTCGCGACCTGTATCCGCGTGGATGACTCGCTCGAAGCGGGCCTGTCTTTTTTCTATGCCGAGGTGAAACGTTTGAAAAGCCTGCTCGACGCGACAAAGGATCGATCCGACGCACCGGTGGTCTTCCTAATCGATGAAATCTTCAAGGGGACCAACAATCGTGAACGGTTGATCGGGAGCCGTTCCTACATTTCCGCTCTCTCACAAGGCAATGGCTTCGGCTTGGTAACGACGCACGACCTGGAATTGACCGATCTCGACAAGACGGTGCCTGGATTGCGAAACGCCCACTTTCAGGAAACAGTGGCCGCCGGCGCGCTGCAATTCGACTACAAGCTCAGGCCGGGCCCCTGCCCCACGACTAATGCGCTGCGAATTATGGAACTGGAGGGGTTGCCGGTCTCAGAAACATCACCCGGCCTGATCACCTAAGGCGCAGTGTGACGACACCCATCAGCACAAGCCCACGCGCCACACAATATCCCCTTCGCGGACTTCTGATCGCGCAATTCTTCGGCGCGTTCAATGACAACGCCTGGAAGCTCATGGTGGCCTTGCTGGCCATCCGGCAGGCCACCGCACAGATGATGCCTGGCCCTGAGCTGGAAACTGCGACACAGACGCAAACCGCGCTCATCTTTATCATCTTCACCTTGCCACTGGTGTTGCTGTCGTTGGTGGGCGGCACCTTGGCCGATCGCCTGAGTAAACGCACGGTCATCATCGCGATCAAAATCGTCGAGGTGTTCCTCATGAGCGCTGGCACCGTTGCGCTCTGGTTGAACCCCAGCGGCGGCATTCTTCCGTTGATCGTCCTAGGCGGAATGGGTGTACACAGCGCGCTCTTCGGCCCGTCGAAATACGGCATTCTCCCCGAGCTGATTCCGCATGAGCGGCTCGCCGCCGGCAACGGCCTGTTGGAGATGTGGACCTTTGCCGCCATCCTGACTGGTACGGCAGCGGGAGGCTTCCTCTTGCAGACCGCCGGTGACCGGATCTGGATGGCACCCCTCACATTGGCCGCCTTGTCGGTGGTTGGCCTGGTCGCAGCCTTTGCCGTTCCCCACGTCTCGCCTGCGCGCACGTCCGGCGGCGTCGGCTCAACGATCCGCGTCGCCTGGGCGGCCATTCGGACAGAACGATTGCTGCGCCTTGCCATTCCAGGAGAAATCTTTTTCTGGACGATCGCAAGCCTTTTTGCCCAAAACATCCTCGTCTATGCCAAAGCTGTTCTGCATCTCTCGGATGCGATGTCGGGCCTCCCACTCACGTTGTTGTCTATTGGCATCGGCATCGGCGCCATGCTGGTTGGACGACTGTCTCAAAACAGGATTGAATACGGACTGATCCCCCTGGGAGCCACGGGTGCGTCCATCGCACTGTCTTTGCTCGGAGCACTCACCCCACAATTATTCGGCACGTTTCTAATATTGGGATTCCTCGGAATCTCCTGCTCCTTCATCTTCGTGCCGCTGAACGCCATTCTCCAATGGAGATCACCGCCAGACCGGCGCGGCGCTGTCATCTCGTTCTCCAATACCTGCGTCTTCACCGGAATCTTATTGGGCTCGCTGGCCGGGAGCTCACTCGCCAATGTCGGTTACTCAACAAGCAGCATTTTTCTTATCACCGCAGGAGTGACCATCGGCGGCACGCTGTGGGCCCTCTGGCTGATGCCCGATGTGTTCCTGCGACTGTTGCTCGTCATCTGTACGAACACACTCTATCGCCTCCGCATTGTCGGCCAGCAGCATATTCCCCAATCAGGCGGGGCGCTTCTCGTCCCGAATCATATGTCGTTCGTTGATGGCTTCTTGCTCATGGCCAGCGTTGATCGGCCCATACGTTTCGTGGTGGATGCCGCCTATGCGACGCACCCGCTGTTCAAATGGTTGATGACTGCCATGAAGGTTATTCCGATTACTTCGGCAGGCGACACCCGCATGATCCTCCGGGCGCTGCGCAGCGCAGGGCAGGCACTCGACGACGGAGAGATCGTCTGCATCTTCCCTGAAGGACAAATCACCCGCACCGGCACGCTGTTGCCATTCCGTCGCGGCTTCGAGCGGATTGTGAAGGGACGGCAGGTGCCCGTCATTCCCGTACACTTGGATCGCGTATGGGGCAGCATCTTCAGCTTTGAGCGCGGTCGTTTCTTCACGAAGTGGCCAGAGCGCATTCCCTACCCGGTCTCGGTGTCCTTCGGCACCGCGCTGCCATCGAACACGCCGGCGCACGAGCTGCGCAACGCGATCCGCACACTCGGAGAAGCGGCCTGGCGCCTGCGCAAATCCTATCGCCGCCCGCTGCACCGCGAATTCATCCACGCCATGCGGAGACATCCGCTCCGCTTCGCGATGGCAGACCAGACCCGGCCTCATGTATCGTCGCTCCAGGCCCTGATCGGATCCATCGTACTCGCCAGGGTGCTTCGGCCACATTGGGAAGGCCAGCGTCATGTCGGCATCCTGCTCCCACCGACTGTCGCCGGCGCATTGGTCAACGTGGCGGCGCCATTGTGCGGAAAAACCAGCGTGAATCTGAACTACACGGTCGGCAAAACCGGCCTCGAAGCGGCCGTGCGACTCGCCGGCCTTCGCACGATCGTCACCAGCCGAACCTTTGTCGAGAAGGCCAAACTTGATCTACCAGACGGACCGTCGATAATCTGGCTGGAGGACGTCGCCCGCACCATCGGCACAGGGCAGAAACTCATCGCGAGCCTCCTCGCGCTCGGCGCCCCTGCTCGGCTGATCGAACTGGCCTGCGGACAGAACATCCCGCTGACAATGGATGACCTGGCCACCATCATCTTCAGCAGCGGCAGCACAGGTGAACCAAAAGGCATCATGTTGTCCCACTTCAATGTCGACGCCAATGCGCAGGGAGCCGGTCAGGTACTCCATCTCTACCAGGACGAGCGAGTGCTTGGTATTCTTCCGTTCTTCCACTCGTTCGGCTATCTCGTCTTCTGGTTCGTCATGTTCAACAACGCAGGGATCGTCTTTCATCCCTCCCCGCTCGACGCCTCCGCCATCGGCGAACTCGTGCGCCGCTACCGCATCACGTTCCTCGTCACCACACCGACTTTTCTCCAGCTGTATCAGCGGCGCTGTACCCCGGAACAATTCAGCTCGCTGCGCGTGGTCTTGACCGGTGCCGAGAAACTTCCGGCGCGGTTGGCCCAGGCGTTTGAAGATCAGTTCGGCATCGGACCGATCGAGGGTTACGGCATCACTGAATGTGCTCCCGTCGTCTCCGTCAATTGTCCGGACTTCCGAGCCGCCGGATACTTCCAACCGGCCTCTAGGCGGGGAACTGTCGGCCAACCGCTGCCCGGCGTGTCCGTGCAAATCGTCGATCCCGACAGCTTCACCTCATTGCCACCAGATACTCCTGGCATGTTGCTGGTCAGGGGTCCCAACGTCATGAAGGGGTACCTGGGGCGTGAGGATCTGACGGCCAACGCCATGCGTGATGGCTGGTACATTACAGGAGACATCGCGATGTTGGATGAAGACGGATTCTTGACGATCACCGACCGGCTCTCGCGCTTCTCCAAGATCGGTGGTGAGATGGTCCCACATGGCCGCGTGGAAGAGGCGTTGCAGCAGGCCGCCGGCTCCGACACGCAAGTCTTTGCCGTCACCGGCATTCCGGACGAACGCAAGGGCGAGCAACTCGCCGTCCTTCACACCCTGGAGGAGTCCCAGATTCCCGGCATCGTGGCCAAGCTCACAGCAAACGGCCTACCGAACCTGTATATTCCGACACGCACGAATTTCATCAAAGTCGACACCCTGCCACTGTTGGGCACAGGGAAAATGGATCTGCGAAGTTTAAAACGAATCGCGCTGGAGCGACTCCAGGAGCGTGAAACGTGAAACGTCATTCTCAAGCGTATCTCGCAAGATACGAATGACGAGATACGAGTGACGACGGCCTAACGATGACTATTGATCAATGACCGGAAAAACCCTGATCGACTGCCATGTCCATCTCGCCGCGTTGCCCGACGGGGACAACGGCTGTTACATCTCCCCGAAGATGCTCAAGAGTCCGTTGTTTCGCTTCCTCTTGTGGAAACACCAACTGTCTCCGTCTAACCCACGGGAAGCGAACCGGAAATACCTCGACGATCTGCTCTCAGAATTGCGCGAGTCACGTCACGTCCAGAAGGCCGTGCTACTCGGAATGGATGGGGTCTACGACCAGAATGGCCGCCTCGATCAGGCCCAGACGGATTTTCTCATCAGCAACGACTATGTGCTCAAAACCACGAGGGCCTACCCGAATGAATTCCTCGCAGGCGTCTCGATTAATCCCCAACGACGCGACGCCATCGACGAAATCCATCGTTGCGCCGATGCCGGAGCCACATTAGTGAAGGTCCTCCCAAACACGCAGCAGTTCAATCCGGCTGATACCCGCTACAAAGCGTTCTACCAGACTCTCGCCGAGCGGAGGCTGCCGCTCCTGAGTCACGTCGGCTACGAGTTTACCCTCATCGGAAAGGACCAGTCCCTCGGCGATCCCGACCGGCTTCGCACTGCGCTTGACGAAGGTGCCACCGTTATTGCCGCCCATGCCTGCAGCTACGGCTTGATGCTGTATGAGAAATTCCTGCCGACGTTTCAAGAACTGGCTGCGACGTACCAAAATTTCTACGCTGACATCTCCGCCCTGACCCACCCCAACCGCTTTCGTATGTTGCTGTACCTTCGCCGCCTGCCGGAAGTCCATACGCGCCTCCTCTTCGGCACGGACTACCCGCTCCCCGTCTTCCATTTCTCCTGCTGGGGCCGCGTGGGGATTCGCGCGTTACGCGAGATGATTCGCATCAAGAATCGTTTCGACCGACAAGTGGCGGTCTGTCGAGGCTTAGGGATTGGGTTTCGCTCTCTCGATGAGATTGTCACGCATCCCACGTTACTTCATAGGCCTTGAACCGTGAATCGAGATGAGATACTCAGCAGCCTGCGCGAAAGGATTCTGGCTTTTGCGACATTACGAGTATCGAGGGCACAGGCCGAAGATCTGACTCAAGAGGTACTGGTGGTCCTCCATGAGAAATACTCTAAGGTTGCAGACTTGACCGAACTGGTTCCCCTGGCCTTTCAGATCTTACGTTTCAAAATGCTGGACGCCCATCGCAAGTCGCTCAGACGAGGCGAGTATAATCAGGAATCGGTTGAGGACCTTCCGCTCGCCGACCCAGGCGACGACCCGGCCACGCAACTAGATCAGAAACAGCGAGTAGACCGGCTGCTGGCTGCCATAGTTCAACTCGGCGAACGCTGCCGCGAACTGTTCAAGTGGAAGTTGGAAGGAAAGAGCTTTCCAGAGATTCAGAAGCTGATGGGCCAGAACTCGATCAACACCATTTATACTTGGGATCTACGCTGCCGAAAGCAGTTGTTATCCCTCATGGGCGGGAGTTGGGAGTGACTGGAGAAGTGCTGAGTTCTGAGTTGTTTATGAGATACGCTTCACGAACGACGGTCTCTAATGTCAGAACATGAATTAGAAAAACTGCTGGGCGGAGTCGCAGCCGATACGCTGACGACGGAAGAGAAACAGACGCTCTATGCCGCCGCCCTGCAAGACCAACAGTTATTCAATGCGATTGCGGACGAGCAAGCGCTGAAAGAGCTGCTGGCTGATCCAGTTGTACGTCGCAGACTTCTCGCTTCATTGAAGCAGAAGAGTACCTCAGGCGCCGGCGGTTCTCTGTCATGGCTGGATTGGTTCCGCCGCCCAGCAGGCCTCGCCTTCGCCGGCGGCCTTGCGGCAACTGCCCTCGCAGTTGTGTTGGGCGTTAGGATTTATCAGGACAGTCTTAGACAGGCGGCACAATCCATCGCAACCGAAGACGCGAAGCCCACTGCTCCACCGCCCCCGGCCCCTTCAACATCCCACCCTGCCCCGCCGCAAGTTGCTGAGCCACAGGCGAAAGCTAAAGAGGATAGGGAGCACGCAATTGCCCCCGTTAAAAAAGACATGCTCCTCGACAAACTGGCCAAGCAAGAACGGTCTGCACCGCCTTCACCGCACGAGCAGAGGGCCTCAGATCCCGCCCGCGATACGGTCAAAGAACAAACTGAGCAAGACGAAGTCCGCGGACAAGCCAAAGTGCCCGTGGCTGCACTCAGCAAGTCCGCTGAGGAAGTGACCTCGTCGGCAGATCACAAACTCGCAGCAAGCTCTGCACCGCCAGCCGCCGCGCCAGAACCCAAACAGCTACAGACGCCAACCGCTGGACGACTTGCTGCCACCGTCACGCCAGGGCTCAGCGCTCGTGCCCTATTCTATGGAGAAAAGCCCGGACGAACTGATTCGCGAGCAATGGCCAAAGAGCAAGCGCAGGGCATGAAACCCCTGACCGAGTCGGCGCCCCAAGCAAACCGGCTTGACCGACCACAGGAAGGGCTTTCACAACTGGGCAAAGCGGCAGACACAGCCACGCAACTTAAGCCCCTGGGCCTCCGCTACGGCTTTGTCGTTCGTGGAACAGATGGGCAGGAGCGAGATGTGGACGCTGCAACAGCTATGAAGAGCATACAGCCGGTATTTATCACCGTGGAAGTGAATCAGGACGCTTATCTGCAAGTCTGGAAGACGGTTGGTCCCTCAACACCGCAACTGCTATGGCCCGAGAAAGAAACCGGTCAGATCTCTCTGAAGATTGCCGCTGGTCAACGGCAACACATTCCTCTGCCGCTGGAAAGCGAGCCCGTCACCCTGACGGTTCGTCTCTCCCGAATCCCGTCCGGGCCAATCACGAGGCATGAAGCCGCCATATTCGACCGGCTTTCTCCCAACCAACTCCAAGAATCCATCACCGCAAGTAACCAAACTGGCGTACAAGAACATGCCACCTACGTCGTCAACCACGATCCATCCACAACCGCTCAGATCGCTATCGATATTACCCTCGGTCGGTAGCCGCAATCGCACGGCATCAACAAACAAGAATGTTCCCCTTCATTCTCCCCTGCAGGACGGAGACCGGCCACTTGTAACCCACCACGGCTTCGAGCGTCCGATAGATGACTCGCCTAGAGGCAATAATTTTCCTATTGCATTCTTTGTCAGATTCTCAGTACGCTACTTCAACAGGTGGCTGGGGAACCGACAAGTGCCGGCTCCCCCGAGCTTGGTATTGTTTCTACGCGGTTGTAGATACGTTAATCACCACAAACCGTCACCTTTGAAAGGAGACTATGATGAAAACTAAAGCAACTTTCTACCACGCGGGATGCCCAGTGTGCGTCGCAGCCGAGCACAGTGTCGTCAATGCACTAGATCCGACGAGATATACCGTGGAACTCGTCCATCTCGGCACGGATAAATCCCGTGTGAAAGAAGCGGAAGCGGCCGGTGTCAAGTCGCTACCGGCTCTGGTGATGAATGGGACGCCATTTCACATTAACTTTGGCGCCAGCATTGACGCAGTGAAATAACCGTTTCCGTCATCTTACTGGTTTGAGCTCAGGGGGCGTGTCTGACGGCACGCCCCTTTTTTTTGCCGCCTAACGACCAGGCGTAGACTGGTGGCCTTGCTGCAAGGACGTCAACTTTCTCGCTGGACGGTGGTTTCGAGAACAGCTCATTAGACTGTGCCAGAAGCGCCGCTTCAACCTGGCTTTAAAGATGAGTCTGACGGCCTGCCTCATTCGGGAAGGCGTCAAAGATACCGAAGATGGACGGCCCCTAGCGGATTGCGAACCAAGCCTTGGTGGCTGGCTCTCCTCCCTGCACGATTTTAAGGCTAGTCAAGAGAAAGTTCTCTACCTCTTTCTCTTTCCCGTGCTTTGCTTCCAGACGAACAAACAACACTGCTTTGACCCTGACGTGCCTCCTGTTGTTTGTTGACGTCGCCACCACCATACGCCACGCTGTACACTCAACTATTGAGTATGTTGACCGGCACAATATGCAAAACCGGCCTACAAATTCCTCTGTGACTATTGTGTCAGTTCAAAGACTTCTTCACTGATTCTGCGGACACAGCGCGTCCTTCCGTTCCTCTAAGGCCGTAAGTGCTTGTTTCCGAACGGAATTGTCTGCCGCTTTCTCACCATCAGGAGAGCTCTTGTCCGCGTCTAATGCTTCTGCATATAAGCGGGCGGCCTCAATACACGCTTTCGAAGGCGCCGAGGCTACTTCGCAAGCCGTAACAAAGACTGCGCAAGCTAGAACAGCGATCGTAGGTATGACAAAGCGTGTGGTCATTGTGCACGTCCTCCAACGTTAAACGCCCAACCATTGAGCATTCTGACCGGCATAATACGCAAAACTTGCCGGCAAATTCCACTGTGATCGTCGTGTCCGTTCAAAGACTTCTCACCGGTATTCACATAGCCGGATTGGTGTACTACTGTCTAACATTTCAATTCAGCGCTTGCCGAAGGTAGTCCACTGGATTCTCTGGTTAAGAGAACTTCCTCACATCCAGCACTTCGCCGTTACCGGTTCCTTCGATGCTTTCCCTGTAGCTCGGGGCAAACTGCGCGGCAGGCATTCCCCGTGCGTTATCCATTCCCATCATAGCCATCGTTTCTTTCGCAAACACCGGGCTGACAACGTTGATCCGCACTCCGCGCTCCATCTCAAGCGCAGCCGCTTTCACGAAACCCTCCAGGGCGGCATTCACCATGCTGATCGATGCGCTCCCCGGCATTGGCTCCTGACTCAGCACGCCACTGGTGAGCGTAAACGAACCCTTGTCATTGATATAGTTTCGACCGGCGCGCACGAGATTCACCTGGCCCATCAGCTTGTTCATCACACCGACGACTTTGTTTACCCAAGCCAGCTACTTCTTGGATTCACATCCGACAATGGGTTCTGGGACATTTTTCTGATCCCTGAAGAGCACTATCGATCATGGAGCCGTCCAAGTGTGCTCTCGACCGACCGCTGCAATTTTCCTGCGGCTTCCGTAACAGCCAACTCGATAGTCGTTGCTTGATGGCTCACCGCAAGAGGCTGGAGGCCGGCAAGTCTGGCCTCGAGCAGGCACCGTTTATGGTCACCCCCGGACTTATGGCTATTCGCGTCGCTGAGATGGGCTTCCACGCGGGTAATCCGGTCGGCAAAACGACCTACCGCACTCTCCACGCAGGACTGAACGAGGCGCACGACATCCTCTCGCCCCGTAATGTGGTTGTCTGTGTTGACCTGAATTTGCATGCTTCCCCCTTTCGCAGCGACCATTCATCCAGCCGATCGAACCCTAGCCACCAGGCTAATAATTGTCAATCGGTTGACGCCTCACCCTAAGAAGAACTCCATGGTAGACGCTAGCTCCACGCAACTTTCTTTGTTCTTATTGTCCAAGGCCGTAGCGAGGAAACAGGGTAGAAATCCAACGGCGCCCGCCACAAACCAGGGCCGAACATGTTTGAAAGGCAATCAATGGTTCCTGGAACCTTTCTTGTCTTATCAACCAATGGCTCCTGAATCTATTGCGGCTCCAGCCCAATCTAGTCAGATGATTCTATTTCGCTGAATACAGTCATGCGTGCAATAACCGTATCTTCCATTTTCCCGGACGCCCCGCGATCGTAATGGAATGAGATGCCTCGGTACTCAAGAACATCCTCAGGATTACCGAGTGATAAACCGGCCACCATCCTGGCAGCGGCCTTCCTCGCGGTTCCATGATTGAAGGTCGCCGTGATGGGGGATCCAAGTGTGGCACCTTTCTCAGTTGCGCCTTTGTAGAACGTCCCCTTGAACTTACTTCCTTTTCCGACAGAAATACTGGAGAGCGTCAGATCCCGGCACCCTGGATGTCTTTCCAAATACGCGTCGAAGTCATTCACAGAACTTCTCAAGTCCCTGGACATGGAAATTTCCTTCTCGCACGTACCGTTCACAAGAAATTGAAACGCCATCTGGCCATCCCTGATATCGAACTCAAACGCCGATTCATCGCCTACGACAAGAGCCATTCTTTCCTTGCCGATATTTCGAATAAATCAGTCGAGCGTGGTTGTTCCCAGCAGAAGATCGCCTAATCCCGTCCCGGCTGTGAGCGTCGCATTCGCGTATTTCTTGAGCGACCGCTCCTCCTGAGAACAGCCAACAGTCAGCCACAGTCCGAGTATGCACAGCATTAGAACAATACATACCCTCGGCATGACTGCTCTCTCCTTATGCACAACGTTGAAGTCGAATATTCGCACCGCTCGTAGCAATCCATGAATCTTGCAGTATTTTTCCGTAATTGTCTCGTTCAAGACAATGATGGGGAAATGGAAGGGTTCAAGCCTCTATGCTTCCACTGGATTGACGCGCGTAGCTGACCGTCAAAATCTCCCACTGATGGACGTCAGGCTCATTCCAGTACAGATTGCGGCCGCCATACTCGCAGTTGATCTTCATGTCTACTGGACCATGTACAGAACTGCGGTACATGATGCCTGCGGCCTTGATTCTTCCGAGGATCGCGTCGAACTCCTGATCGCTCACTCGAAAACAGTAATGCTGAACCGGATAGGCCGAATCAGCCTGATCGAAGTCGAGGGTCAGACCGTCATTGACGTAGACCGGCGAGAACGACCCGACTCCTGTTTCAGCCCAAGGAACGCCAAGTAGCGACGCAAGGAGCCTAGCAGAGGCCACTCTGTCCCGAACCGGAATCAATATGTGATCAAGGTGAATGGGCAACTCTTCTCTCCGTCCGTGGAATCGCTATGGCTCAACAAGCTGCGCGCCAAACCTTTGACTCCAGAAACAGCCTTACGGGGTCAACCCCATTGGCTTCTCTCCGACGCCTCATTCTCCCTCAAGCTGCGTGTAACCGTCATCGAGCAGGAAATCAACGAGCGTAGATTCCCCGCCGCCGACATCAATAATGATGCCCGCATCCTTGCCTACGCCAGACGTGGCGATGAGCGCCAGCGACAAGTCAGGCCGGCGCTAATACCAACTGACATCCTGCGACCCCTTGGTCTGATACACCTGATTCCACTATTCCTGACGATTCATCTAATCATCTCAATTCCGCTGAGGACCAGGCGCCTTACGAGTAATCAAAAGTTTCTGGAAGATTTTTCAGCTCTCGCAGTAGACCTCAGTATTGAGCATACCGACCGGAGCAATCAATGGTTCCTGGAAGCCTCTTCAGCGCTGAAACATTTTTCAGCTCCCATGCAGACCAGAGCTCCATTTTTATCCCCCTTGAGGGCAGGCTAGGTGGTCTTCCTTTGCGCGTGTTGGGCTAAGGCTTACTCTTCACCTGCATTCAGCGAGGTGGCTGGGGTGGTCTCTCACTGCGCACGTCGAACGAGCACGTTACTATTCCTGGTTCCGCGCGGACAAGGGACCAACCGCACTCTCTGCAGGATGGTCAAAATGGCCGCCTGCAAGGCCGCAGCAAGGGAGGGGGTGAGGCGTACATTTTTGTGTACGCTGAGCCTCCGAACGCGGTGAGAACAACGCAGGAGGTCATTTTCAGCATCCCGCGTGAAAGGATTCCCTCTCTCGCCCCATATCCTCTCATGAAGGGGGGATATCATGGAGCAAGCCAGCGAAAAGACCCAACCGAACCAACCCGTAAGACGGCTCGACCCCCGCCTTTACCAGATTGCCAGCCTGAGCACGTTACTGTTGTATGGCCTGGTCTGGCTGCACTTCGATGTCTCCGTCCTACAAATCATCATCACTCTCGGGACGGCGCTCTTGACGCAATATGCCGGCACGCGCCTCTGCAACCTGCCTTCGTTCGATCCCCGCAGTCCGCTGATCTCTGCCCTCTCCCTTTGCCTGCTGCTTCGTACCGACAATCTCCCGGTCGCAGCGCTGGCAGCCTTCATTGCGATCGCCAGCAAGTTCGTCATCCGCTGGAATGACAAACATCTCTTCAATCCGACTAGCTTGGCGTTGGTCGTCATGCTCGCCTGTGGGTTCGGCTGGATCTCACCCGGGCAATGGGGACAAATCGCCTGGTTCGGGTTTCTCATCGCCTGTCTCGGCAGCCTCGTGGTCACCCGCGCGGCACGTGCAGATGTGACGCTGGCTTTTCTCGCCTTCTATATCAGCCTGCTCATCACGCGAGCGCTGTGGCTCGGCGATCCACTGACGATTCCGCTCCATCAAATTGAAAGCGGAGCACTGCTCATCTTCTCCTTCTTTATGATCTCGGACCCGAAAACGATACCCGATTCCAGAACAGGCCGAATCATCTTTGCGTTGATCGTGGCGCTCGCAGCCCTCTACGTGCAGTTCGGTTTCTTCCGCCCCAACGGGCCACTATGGGGGTTGATCGCCTGTGCCACGCTGGTGCCGCTACTCGATCGTCTGCTTCCCGGCTCACGCTACGACTGGTCCAAGCCTTCGACCGGCCAATCGTCCGCAACTCGTGACAATCCTGTTCGTGCTCCGTTGTCCGTCGGTTCCCTGTCTCTTCACCAACAAAGGAGGTTCTCATGAGACGCGCATTGGTACCCTCACTCATACTCTTCATCGGCCTGCTCACCTGGGGCGGAGATGCCTCGGCCTTTTGCGGCTTCTATGTCGGGAAAGCCGATACGAAACTCTTCAACAATACTTCTGAAGTCGTGATTGCCCGGCACGATAACAAGACCGTCATCACCATGGCGAACGATTTCAAAGGCGACGTCAAAGAATTCGCAATGGTGGTACCGGTGCCGACCGTGTTAGTGAAGGAACAGATCCATATCGGCGACCCAGCAGTACTGAAACACCTGGCTGATTATTCCGCGCCGAGACTCGTGGAGTACTTCGACGAGAATCCCTGCATGCGCTATGAGTTGATGGAACGGAAGATGGATGCCCTGAAGAGCATGGCGCCGGCGTCAGCCGTGACCCGCGAGCGCGACCGTGCATTGGGCGTGACGGTCGAGGCTCAGTATACCGTGGGCGAGTACGACATTCTCATCCTCTCGGCGAAGGAGAGCGCCGGTCTCGAAACCTGGCTAACCGAAAACGGCTACAGAATTCCGGCTGGAGCCTCGTCCGTGCTGCAGAGCTATCTGAAACAGGGCATGAAGTTCTTCGTGGCGAAAGTGAATCTGGGCGAGCAGGCAAAGCTCGGCCTCGCGCACTTGCGTCCGCTCCAGATGGCCTTCGAATCACCGAAGTTCATGCTGCCGATCCGGCTCGGCACGGTCAACGCCGATGGAGCGCAGGAACTCTTCATCTACTTCCTGACGAAGCAGGGCCGCGTCGAAACGACGAACTACCGAACCGTGCGTCTGCCTGAGGCGCAGGAGATCCCGCTCTACGTGAAAGACAAATTCGGCGACTTCTATCGCGACCTCTTCACCCAGCAAGTGAAACGAGAGGGCGAACGAGGGGTATTTTTGGAATATGCCTGGGACATGAACTGGTGCGATCCTTGCGCAGCCAATCCGCTTTCAGCCGAGGAGCTGCGCGGGCTGGGCGTCTTCTGGCAAGAGAACATCGGGCGGATGGGCAAGGGCATGGGCCAGGCGCAAAACGTCTTCCTGACCAGGCTACACGTTCGCTACGACGCGGCGCACTTTCCTGAAGATCTGATATTCCAGGAAACACCGGATCGGGCCAGCTTCCAGGCCCGCTATATTCTCCGGCACCCCTGGACCGGCCAGGATGAATGCCCGGCCGCCACCGCCTATCGGCAACAGCTGCGGGAGCGCTATGAACGGGAGGCACAGACGCTGGCGACGCTGACCGGCTGGGATATCGGCGATATACGCAGGACGATGAACATCGAGACGGCGTCAGCCCCGATCGAAAAGCCGTGGTATCAGCGGTTATGGAGTAATTGAATCCAGCCTTGCCGGTGCGGGAAGCTGTACAGCGCTTCCCGCACCATTTCATCCGTCCGACCTATCTCAACAGACAACGCGCGGTACCGTTCTGCTCAGTGGGATAGTGGAACAGGCCCGCACCTGCTATAGTTGAGACCGCGACGTGTGATGTCACCCCCACTGGATAGCAAGGAGGACGACCATGCGACAGATCCGCACCAGGCTCTCAACCCTCATCTGTATGACCGCGCTCCTGGTGCTCGCGTCAGGCTGCACACTGAAGGCCACGGTCAAACAGACCACGGATTCCACCTCCAACGTCACGGGTACGACCTCCGGCCGCACCTGGTTCACCGAAGACGGCCTCTTGCATCTAGAGCACAAGCTCACCGCCTTCATGGCCTTGAACCAGACGAATGTGGAGCAGGACCTGGCGCGAGGACAGGGGGAATATGTTACATCGCTCAGTACCCTCTTGGGACTATCGGACAACCGACAAGCGGCCTTTCACGCGAAGGCGCAGGGGGTGTTCGAGACGCTCATTACGTCCGATCATGAAAGCCGGCTCCAACAGTTGCGGATGCTGGCTAGGTGACAACTGACCGCGCTCGCCACACTGATGCTCCCATTTCGCCAGATTTTTCATCCCACTAATTTCTCCGCTGCGGACTCAGCGGCGTTCGCCCAATACCGGAGCCGGTCGGCGCAGCAATCAGAACATCATCCCCCGATTGAATGGCAGGCCAAGCCTGCTCCTGGATATCGGTGGGTGTGCCGACGTTCGAGCGGAACCATTCAGCAATGAGAGGATGAAATCAGGGAAGGGACATGGCACGTGATCGTACCACGCCACCAGAGGAAGCTCTACCGGCTAGGGAAGCGCCCGGACGTAGATATCGGAGGATGCTGACGGTGGGGTAGTAACCAGATTGGTGGCTGAAGAGGAGAAAGCAACGAAGCTTCCGTTGCTGTTCGCCGAAGGCCTATTACTCGCTCCCGATCCCGCCGCTGGGATGACGCTATTGTCCTTAGAAACCAAACTGGTGGTGCCGTTCGCACCAGCCAGGCGATCGTGACTGTAGATTTGCTGCCCGGCTAGCACCACCGGGGCAGGGGCCAACAGGTTCGTGGCAAGCGACACAAACGCAACATACCGCCCATCCCCACTGATCGACGGGGCGCTGCTGATGCCATTGCCAGGAATAGGTGTCACCGGATCATTATCCACGGACACTAGACTGGTCAGGCCTGCTGTCTGGCGGTCCCGCACATAGATCTGCTGCCCCGCTGGCACCGCCGCACCAGGTGCCAACAAATTCGTCGCAAGCGACACAAACGCAACATACCGCCCATCCCCGCTGATCGACGGAGCGCTGCTGACGCCAGTACCGGGATTCGGCACCACGTTATTATCCACGGACACCAAGCTTGTCAGGCCTGTCTGGAAGTCACGCACATAGATCTGCTGCCCCGCTGGCACCGCCGCACCAGGTGCCAACAGATTTGTCGCAAGCGACACAAACGCAACATACCGCCCATCCCCGCTGATCGACGGAGCGCTGCTGACGCCAGTACCGGGATTCGGCATCACGTTATTATCCACGGACACCAAGCTTGTCAGGCCTGTCTGGAAGTCACGCACATAGATCTGCTGCCCGGCTGGCACCGCCGCACCAGGTGCCAACAGATTTGTCGCAAGCGACACAAACGCAACATACCGCCCATCGGCGCTGATCGACGGAGCGCTGCTGACGCCAGTGCCGGGATTCGGCACCACGTTATTATCCACGGACACCAAACTTGTCAGGCCTGTCTGGCGGTCACGCACATAGATCTGCTGTCCGGCTGGCACCGCCGCACCAGGTGCCAACAAATTCGTCGCAAGCGATACAAACGCAACATACCGCCCATCGGCGCTGATCGACGGAGCGCTGCTGACGCCGGCACCCTCATTCACAATGCTCGGACTGTTATCCCGAGAGATCACTTCGATCTGATTCGTTTGTCGGTTATGGACATAGATCTGTGTGCCGCTGACCGTTGCCACAAAATTCGCTGATAGCGAGGCGAAGGCCACGAGGCTTCCGTCGCCGCTGATGGAAGGAGCCGAACTGGCGCCGTTCCCTGCCGTACCGTTGCTATCCACCGACACACGATCCGTCCTCGGATGGATGGCAAACAGCACTGAACCAGTCGCGGTCTTACCTATACTGTCCATCACGACGAACACCACAGTGGAGTTGTCTGCTGCGACCGGGGTCGGCGTACCAGTCACGACGCCAGTCGTCGTATTCAGCGCCAACCCATCTGGTAATACTCCGCCAAACACCGCCCACGTGAACGGCGCTGTGCCCCCAGTGGAGGCCAATGTCGCCGAGTAGGCATTGCCGACGACTCCAAATGGAGTCGCGGTCGTGCTGAGAACAAGAGTGACTCCGCCCACGCCCCCGGGACCTCCGCCGCCGTGATCAACCCCGCACCCGGTCACAAACACCAACCCGAGAACCAGATGCACCAGCATCAGTTGATAGGGTCTCATTGGCTGCTTCTCGTTCTTAGGAAAAAATATTCGCACATTGTCCCATGTTACTACACTATGGGAAGATGCCCGCTACTAGCCGAATGGGGGGGGTAAGGGACGTTCCTCCTGGCACAGGAGACTTTGGTGGGCCAACAAAACAATCGACACTCACCGACTGGCCCGACGGATCGGGCACTGATCATCCTCGGGTACGGTTACACCGGCCGGTCTATCATGCAGCTGACCCTCAAGCGAGGAACCAGCGCCTGGGCCACGAGCCGGAACCCTGCCCTGCAGCTCGGCGCAGTGCCTTTTCCCCAGCGCCTGGAGTTCGATCTGGCTCGCCCTGAGACCTGGGGGCATCTACCCACTGGTACCGATCTCATCTGGTGTTTTCCCGCCACTCCGGTCGAACAGGTACAAGCCTTCGCACGCACGCTTGACGCGCCATCTCGACGCATTGTCGTCTTAGGGAGTACCTCCGCCTACCAGGTGTCCGATCATTCCACCGAATATCCCCCGCCCTGGATTGGCGAATCAGCCCCCATCAACCTGACCAAGCCACGTGTACAGGGAGAAGAGTATTTGCGAAACGAGCTCGGCGCCATTGTGCTGCGCGTGGCAGGCATTTACGGCCCTGGGCGGAACCCGCTGGATTGGATCAGGCAAGGCCGCGTTGGCCCATCACGGAAGTATGTGAATCTGATTCATGTGGAAGACCTGGCGGCAATCTGCCTCGCAGCGCTGGAGCACGGGAAGCCAGGCGAGGCCTACAACATCAGCGACGGCCAACCTCACACCTGGAATGAGATCTGCGCAACAGCGCAGCATCGATGGGGTGTGACAGCGGCAGCAGTAAAAGAAGCGCCCGCATCGGGAAAACGAATCAGCAACGCCAAGCTTCGAACAGAGTTCGGCTACACTTTAAAGCATCCAGACTTATACGAAGCTCTCGACCTCATTGAATCAACCAGTTCACAATCGTAAGCAGGCTTGTCAAAACGGTCATCCAACAAGGCCGCAGACGAGTCAAAACCGGAGGCGTAGACTTTTTCACCCGCCCACCCCGAGCTGCCACGACAACTCGTTTCCCAAGTGGGGCACGTTGAGGATTCTGTCGAGCTGAGAAGGATGATCGAGTCAACGGACGGGAAGCAAACGCAGGATGGTCAAAATGGCTTCCAGCAAGGCCCGAGGCGAGCGGGAACCGGAGGCGTACCCTCTTGAGAGAACTGAAAGCAGTTGTTCCTCCCGCCAATATTGATATAACATCAGTCCTTGTTTTCTCTTTGCGGACGGTCAAACTGGCTCTCCAACTAGGCCGCAGGCGAGTTACAACCGGAGGCGTACCCTTTGGGTACGTTGAGGATTGTGGCGAGCCGAGAACGACGTTGGAAGCCAGTTTCACTGTCCGATTACCGGAGGAGGGCCATTACTGCTAAGCACACCAGCAAATTATTGATCGCGTGAGCCAAGATGCCAGGCAACAGACTCCCTGTTTTTTCATACATCCAGGCCCAGAGGACGCCACTCCACAGGACGCTGATGAAGCCGACCAATCCATAGCCATGGGCGGTGGCGAAGATGCTCGCGCTGATCAGCGCGGCCGGCAGGAAGCGGAACTTTCGGCGCAGGATGGCGAACAGGAGCCCGCGAAACGCGAGTTCCTCAAACACGGGCGCAAAAATCACATATTCGACTAAACTCATGGCCGTCTTGGAGGGGGAGGCCCAGACGAGATCTGCGTCGAACCATTCGACCCAGTGACTCGTCAGATGGAATGGCTCCGACAAGCGATCCATCACCCACTCGCCCCACAGGCCAGCTGCCACCACCGCCAATACTGCGACCATCAGACGCCCGACACGGACCCATCCGATTTCCAATCCAAATCCTTCATCGAACGTCATGCCGGCCGGTCGGAAAAGATGATGGTAGGCCAAGAGGAGTAACGGCGCACTCGTCATCGGAATGATCAACGCCCGGAGCCAGACATTGTCAGGTAGGGGATAGATCAAAAACATGGCCGTGAGCATCGCACCGATCGCGCCCCCGCGCAGCAACACCGCCGCGCCGACACCGCCTGGCCACGGCGGCGGCACGCCCGGCTCATGAAGCCTGACGAAACTGGACGGTTCATTCCGCCTGAACCAGAGCAGCACGCAGACCACGGTGCCGGCGGCCATCGCGCCGAGTTCGACGAGCATCAAGCGATGCGACCAGACAAACTGGCGGTCGACACGCACCGCAGCCTGTTCCTGAATCCTGGCCACGAGTGCGGCATTGTTGGCACGGTGTGCCAGGCGTTCAGCCAAGCGATCGTAGAACCAGCCGGCTGGCAACACCTCTGCAACCTCTGCTTGCCACAAGACGTACCGGTCAGCGTCATGAACCGGTCCTTCGCCATAGGCGGCCATCACCAGGTCGGCGAACTGAGGGAGCGGGTCTTCTGCCACGGCCCACTCATGCGCGGAGAGGAGCGCCTGCGAGAATTGACCGGCCTCGGCTTGGAGAATCGCCAACTGAAACGGTACCAACGGGTCTTCAGAAATCCCCGCCAGTTCTTGGTACCATTCAATCTCGTGCGCCCGTTCAGCCTCATTGTCGCCAGAGGTCCAGGCAAAGAGCCGTTGCTCCCACTGGGGCGCGCGCTTAAGTCCTTCCTGCGCATCCCTGGTCCGACTAACCATCAGACTGAGCGCTCGCTCGGGCGACTCGAGCTTATCCAGCTTGGATGCCGATGCCGACAGCCATGCAAGCGACGCCAGCGCCACTATGAGGAAGAGCGCGGACAACAGCGTAACCATGGGCGAGAACCGCCCAGAATAGATTCCGATCGTCGGCGGTGCGTCTGTTGCTCGCCACCAGGACTTGGGCTGCTGCGGCTCGTTGAGAGAAACAGCGGCTGATTCAATCATCGTTCGAACTATAACATGCTGTTTTTCTCCCTCGAAACCCCTCGAAGTGGCTAGCGACGAAGGAGACCGTTCAGAATACCCGTGGCTGAAGGGAACTGAACTCCGCTATACTGAGGAGTATTCTTGGCTGGCTAGGGTGCGAGGTCAAGGTTGAGCAAAAAGACCTGACCTTCTTCATCTGAGCCTCAACCTTAGCCTAAACCTCAGACTTCTCCGTGCTCTGGAGTGACATGCCAATTCAGAACTTTATCCCCCCGCGCCGGCTACTTCTTGGCCCAGGGCCGAGCATGGTGCATCCGCAAGTCCTGCGTGCGCTCTCAACTCCCCTGCTTGGCCACCTGGACCCGGCCTTTCTTGGAGTCATGGACGATATCCAAGCCCTGTTGCGCTTCGTTTTTCAGACTAAGAATCGCTTCACCATCGCGGTCTCCGGCACCGGCTCAGCCGGCATGGAAGCTTCGATCGTGAATACCGTTGAGCCGGGCGATGCGGTAATCATCGGAGTCAATGGCGTGTTTGGCACGAGATGGGCCACCATCGTCGAACGCTGCGGCGGTAAAGCGATCCGCGTGGAAGCCCCGTGGGGACAGATCATAGAGCCAGAGGCCATTGAACAGGCGTTGCGCCGATCCGGCCCGGTGAAAGCCGTGGCCATCGTGCATGCTGAAACCTCGACCGGTGTCTGGCAGCCGCTTGAGCCGATCGCCAACCTCTGCCGCGAACATGACACGCTCTTTCTCGTCGATGCCGTGACCTCGCTGGGAGGCGCACCGGTCGAGATCGATCGTTGGGGCATCGATGTCTGCTATAGCGGCACGCAGAAATGTCTCAGCTGTCCGCCTGGTTTGTCTCCCTTCACCCTCAGCGACCGTGCGCTGGCTGCCATCAAAGCCCGGCGCACCCCCTGTCAGAGTTGGTACTTGGATATGGCCTTGATCGCGGATTACTGGGCCGAAGGCACCAGAGCCTACCACCACACAGCACCGATCTCGATGCTCTATGCCCTGCGGGAAGCGTTGCGCCTCGTCGAAGAAGAGGGATTGCCGGCCCGCTTCGTTCGCCATCAGCTCAATAGCGAGGCCTTGATCGCGGGCTTGACCGAACTCGGCCTTCCTCCCCTTCCCCCGATTGGACATCGACTGCCGATGTTGACCTGTGTCACGGTCCCCTCTCATCTTCCTGAAGCCGAGATACGGACAAACTTGCTCTCGACCTATGGCATTGAAATCGGTGGGGGGCTCGGCCCCCTCAAGGGGAAGGTCTGGCGCATCGGCTTGATGGGTGAATCATCGACCGAAGCTCACGTCTTGACCCTGCTCAATGCGCTGGAAGGACTTTTTATCCGAGGCGGCTGGCTTTCCACTCCCGGGGTCACCCTCCAGGCTGCCTCTCGGGTCTATAGCCGTACGGCACCCTGACAGCAGAGGACATCGATACAGCATGATGAAGTCCATGGCCATTCGCTCGGTGCGCGTCATCGACGGGACCGGTCGGACGATCGAACGGGCTACGGTTGTCATTCGCGGTGCGACAATTGTCGCCGTCGGATCGGATCGAGATCTCTCCCTCCCACGTGGAACCACCAAGATCGATGGCCGGGGACTGACGCTACTACCAGGCTTGATCGACTGTCACGTGCATCTCTGCCTCGGTGCTGAACCGGATGTCGTTGACGCGATCGCCAACGAGACGCCCGCTCTGACATTGCTCAAATCGAGCCGGTCTGCGCAGCAGACCTTGGAGGCAGGCTTCACCACCGTGCGCGACGTGGGGTCGCGAGACCATTCCATCTTTACATTGCAACGGGCTATCGACGTAGGACTCGTTCCCGGACCTCGCATTATCGCGGCAGGCCTGGCGATTTGCATGATCGGCGGCCACGCCAGATTTATCGGTCAAGAAGTGGAAGGGGTCCAACAAGTACGCGCCGTCGTGCGCGCGCAAATCGCCGCCGGGGCCGCCGTCATTAAAGTCATTGCGTCAGGCGGCGTCCTCACACCCGGCACCTCGCCGGACCAGGCGCAAATGACCGTGGAGGAGCTCCAGGCCGCCGTAGAAGAAGCGCAACGAGCCGGGCGGAAAGTCGCCGCCCATGCCCACGGATCGTCGGGGATGAAGAATGCCCTCCGCGCCGGAGTTCATTCGATCGAGCATGCCACGCTCATGGACGAAGAAGCCGCAGTCATGATGAAACAGCAGGGAGTATTCATGGTGCCGACACTCTCTGCACTGGCCACCACTGCCGCCTGCCGACTCGGGTGCGGCATTCCCGAGAGCGCCTTGGACAAAGCCAAATCCATGACGAAGCGCCATCGAGTGAGCTTCAAGAAGGCCCTGCGGGACGGAATCCAGATTGCGATGGGCACGGACGCGGGAACGCCCTTTAATTTTCACGGCGAAAACGCCCAGGAACTCGAGCGGATGGTCGCTTTCGGAATGAGCCCGATGCAGACCATTCTCGCCTCAACCTCCGCTGCCGCACGCTTGATCGGGATTCAGGACCAGGTGGGAACTATCGAGAAGGGGAAACTGGCAGACCTCCTGTTGTTCGAGGGTAATCCGCTTCGTCGCATCGACCTGCTCCGCGACCGCAGCCGGATTATCGGAGTGATGCAGGCGGGCAAGTTTGTCGCAGGGCCTCTTTCAAAGACGTGAAACGATTTCCGAGCCGGACTTGTTACGTTTTACCTTTCACGTTTCACGTCTAACGCCGCTCGTAGAACAACTCCAGCGCAGCGGCGAAACCCTTCATCCGTCCTTTGCGGAACACCTCCTCAAGCCCTCCCCGTAGCGATCTGACGCCTCCCTCATCGCCTCGTTTGACCACGCCTTGGGACAACAACATCTCTGTCGCCACTTCGACGAGCCGCTGCTTGCGCCCCTCCATCTCAGCCGTGACCAGCTCCTCCATGACCTCCGATGCCCGCTCCCGAATCATCTCTTCCTTGAACGTGTCATACCCTTGATCCGCCACAGTTCGCTCACGAATCACGGCAAGCTCGGCTTTGATCCGCTTCACGTCTTTCATCAAAACCGCGAACACTTCCTTGCGCCCTTCATCGAAGAGCTTCTGCTCCATCTCGTCGAGGATGACGGCCGGATCAGCCGCTTCATCCCGTGCCGTTTCTTCCCCCCAATTGAGTCGGTCATAGCTCCGACGCTTGTCCGGGTCGCCGACGACTTCGTAGGCCGCATTGATCTCACGGATCTTGGGTTCGGCCTGCGTGCTCTCGGGATTACGGTCAGGATGGTGCTGAAAAACCAGCTTCCGGTAGGCCTTCTTGATCGCGTCGTCGGACGCGTCGCGCGAAACCCCCAGCACCCGATAGAAGTCGATTCGTGCCATGGCGGCGAATATACCATGCAGTTTTCAGCACTGCACCTTGACACCCACGCGCTAGCTCCGTAGCCTGGCGCGACCCCCAAGACATGAGGCGCGCCGCGAGAAGCAAGACGAGCGAGACGGGCCAAGCGCGATGGAAGCCCCATCTGTTCACGTCGCGCCTTTCTCGCATATCTCGCGCTTCACGCGCCACGGTCTGTGGCGCTGGCGGACTGTTTCAGCATCCTGCTAAAGAGACTGATGTTGTGAGAACACAATCATGGTGGCACGGCATCACACGGTACCAGTGGCTGGTCCTGTTTATCGCATGGCTTGGCTGGGTATTCGATGCAATGGACGCGACGATCTACGCGATCGTCCTCCACCCGGCGCTGCATGATTTGCTCCAGTCCCCCGGCGGAGCCGTCTCATCTGAGCAAGTCGGCTGGTACGGGGGGATCATCTTCTCCATCTTTCTCATTGGCTGGGCCATCGGTGGAATTTTCTTCGGCGTGGTGGCGGACCATCTTGGTCGCACCAAGACCCTCATCATCACAATCCTCATCTATGCGATCTTCACCGGATTCGCCGCGCTGTCACAGGACTGGTGGCACCTGGCCATCTATCGCTTTCTGACGGCACTCGGAATCGGAGGGGAATGGGCGGCCGGCGCGGCGCTCGTCGCTGAAACCTGGCCGGAAGAGAAACGCGCGAAAGCCGCGGGCATTCTCCAGTCGGCCTGGGCGGTCGGGTTCTTCCTCGCTGCGTCATTCAATCTACTATTGGCAGACTATGGCTGGCGAGTGATGTTTGTGATCGGCGTACTCCCGGCCTTTGTGTCATTGCTGGTCCGCTGGCATGTGAAGGAGCCGGACCGTTGGACCAAGGCCCACAACCGGGACATGACGATCAGTCCCACACATATGACCGACATCTTTCATCCCCCTCTAAGACGATCCACCGTCGTAGGATCCTCGCTAGCGTTCGTCGCCGTCTTTGGTTTGTGGGGGGCGACAAACTGGGCACCCACGCTCATCCGCGAGTTGCCAGATCTCAAGGGCTCCGATGCCACAACCCTGGCGGCCTCTGTGAGTTACGCCATCATGGCCCTCAACGGAGGAGCCCTCTTCGGTTATTTGGGGTTTGGACCGCTGGCAGATAGATTTGGACGGCGCGCGGTGTTTGCCTTTATGTGCCTCGGCAGCTTCGTGATGCTGCCGATCACATATCTGCTGCCGACGACCTATGCCGGAGTTTTGATATTGCTGCCACTACTGGGATTTTTCAACAACGGCATCTTTAGCGGATTTCCGATCTATCTCCCCGAGCTCTACCCCACCAGGCTGCGCGCCACCGGCGGCGGCTTCTGCTTCAGTGCCGGGCGTGTGCTGGCATCCGCCTCGCCGTTTCTTACCGGCTGGCTGGTGACGGAGCTCGGCACCTTTGGGCGAGCCGCAAGCACGGTGGCATTAATCTATCTGGTAGGATTGGTGGTCCTACTCTTTGCACCTGAAACCAAGGGCAAACCGCTGCCGAAATAACCGTTTCCGAGTCAACATCAAACACACCACCCCTTGACATCCCGGCAAAGCGGCTTATGTTGATACCATGACTAATACACCATCACCCAAAGCCCTGACCCACGACGAGAAGAAAGCCGCCGACGCGGCCTTCACAGGCCGCCCCTTCAATGAGGCATGGTCTGCTTCAGCCCGAGCGGTCTACGACGGTATCGTGAAGGTCTTGCCTCACACGGACGTCGTGATTCCCACTCCTTCCAATGTCGAAGAACCAGCGGAAGCTCCTTCCGCGCAGAGTGAACCTCTCCAGCCTCAAGAGCCTCTCGCGCTAGAGCATGTCGGAGGACTAGAGTTAATGGAGGGGAATGTGATGCCTCCAGCCGTTCGAGACCGAGAAGCTGCGATTCAGGCTGGAACCTTGATCGACGTGACACCGACCGCGCTGCAACTCGGCATCTCGTTCCCTGTCACCATCACCCGACCGCTCTGGGAAATGGGAATTGTCACGAACCACTCACTCCCTGAAGAAGATCAAACCAGCCGGCTGCGCGACATTCTGATGGCCTTTCGCTTGCGCCTGGCCAGTCTGACGACGGTGTCGCCTTTGCTCGACTTTCCGGTTCTGTTGGCCTTGCCACCGAGCAAGGTGCCTCAGCCGGTGCCGTTGTTTGCCTTTATTCAACCAGACCCTACACACCAGGCAAACGTGACGCTCTTGTTGCCAAACGAAGTGTCGTTGTCCATCACCTCGCTGAATTAGACAGGCTGCTGAAAAAGTCCGTCAGCGGCATTCTCGCATCGTTCAAATCCTCAACATACCCCAGAGGGTATGCCTCCGGTCTTCACTCGCTGCGGCCTTGCTGAACGGCCTTGTTGAGCAGCCTGTGGGCGAAGGCACGTTCGTCCGCCTCGGTTGTCACTACTCCATCAATGTGTGCGTCCAATAATTGGCCCAAGATGGTCCTATACTGCGGTCCCGGCTTCAGCCCCATGGCCTGAAGGTCCCGCCCCGTCAGTGCCGTCTTGACCGCCCTGTTCTTCACATATGATACAAGGTGTCGCTTCAGCAGGTTCAATCGCACCCCGGGCCGTCTGCTTACCTGCTTCGCCAGAAGCATCACCAGCGCCTCGTCCGAGAGATCTGCCAGGAGGCGATACACCTGCGAGGGCCGTACTGTTTCTTTATCGGTGAGTCTCTTCAGCGCACGATCGATCCGACTCCCTCCAGCACTCACATTCTTCGCCTGCTCTCGTGAAAGAGTTAACCGCCGGATCATCGCAGTCACCACGGCCGGGCTGGACTCGCTCGACAACGCCATGAGATAGACGATCGGCCTGTCGATCACAGAATCAGGGAATCGACGCGCCCACCAGGTGAGCGTCTTGGGAACCGCAGTGACCACTCGCTTCACGTTCTTCGTGTAGCACAGGCGGCGATGAAGGAACCGGAGCAACTTCAATTGGGCCAGCCGCGCGATGGCACGCACCGGATCGTGCTCCGAAAACAGCAACAGGATTTCGTTCTGCAATCGAGGGCCGGAGAGTCGCGCGATCAGATTCGTGGAGGCCGCTTGGGCAAGCAGGCGCAAGGTGGCCCGCTCAAGGCGGAACCCGAACCGATGTTCGAACCGGATCGCTCTGAAGATGCGGGTGGGATCGTCTTCGAAGCTGCCATCGTGCAGCACGCGGATCGTGCGCGCACGAAGATCGCGCTGCCCTCCGTACACGTCGCGCAAGCGACCGAACTGCGCGGCGTTCAGCTGAATCGCCATTGCATTGATCGTGAAGTCTCGGCGGTAGAGATCCCCTTCGATCGACGCCAACTGAACCGTCGGCAAAATAGCGGGCTGGGAGTAGGACTCACGCCTGGTCGTCGCAATATCTATCTTAAGCTTGTCCGGGAAGACCAGCCGCGCCGTCGCAAACCGTTCAAACACCGCCAGCCCAGCCCCATACCGGTCGGCCACCAGCCGCGCAAAGGCGATCCCGTCGCCCTCTACCGTGAGATCGAGATCCCAGATCTCCCGCTTCAGCAAGAGATCGCGGACGACTCCGCCGACGAGGTACAAGGACAGCCCCCCCTCATCCGCGAGGTCCCCAAGCTCACGAAGAAGAGAAAGACGCTCCCGAGGGAGACGACGCAACAAATCGATTCGGGTCATCCGATGCTTCATGGCACGCCATTGTAGCAACCTCCTGCTCGATGAGGAACAACGATCCTCATCAACAAAACGGAGCGCTCAGGATACAACCACGAACGCCCCGCTTGACCACCAGAACGCTTCGAATTACCGGTGTCGCTTCCCCTGATGATCGTGCTTCTCGCGGGCGATATGGCGCGAAGCGCGATCCTGTGCCGCGCCAATCCTGGCCCGCTCCCTTTTCGTCATGACGCCATCGGCCTTTGCCCTGTCTTCCATATTGTCGATATGGTCCTGCTGCTTATTCAGCCGGTTTGCTTCTCGCTCGTTCAGCTGTCCACTCGCAATCCCCTGATCGATCCGCTGTTCCTGATTCATCTGCCGCTGATCGATCACGGATGTTTCAGCCTCGGCAAAGGCCAACCCGGTCATCAACAGCGTTACCGCACTGACGGCGAGCAGCATCTTCTTCATCATCGCCTCCCCCAAATATAGAAGTTAGGTCCTCTTGCCACATACAACGCCTGTGGCAGCACTCGGCTGGCAAGACCACGCTCGGTAGCGCACCGCGCCTCCTCCATATCTAACAGGCCGCTCCAGATACGTCCATTCCTTGCAGGATTAGCTCGTTCGACTTAGGAGGGAATGCTCCGGACACCATCGCCAGACATCCAGCATGATGATTCGCGTGAGCCAGGAGAGAATATTGTCTGAGCGTGGATCTGTACCAGGGCACCCTCCCTCCGGCTTCGTCTGACTGGGTTAGACGAAGCAGCGGAAGAACGGTAGCCAGGAAAGGCGGACGCCCTACCGAATGTCCCGAAAAAACGCGCGGGGCAGGACCGGCAGGCGGAATTCGACGTGAAGGATGATGAGGAGCACACGCAGAAAGCTGCGCCAGACGCCCATCTTCAAGAACTTTCTGGCGTCGGTCACTACGGAGTAAGACAGGAGGAGCGGTCTCGTGACCTTGATGAGTTTTTCACAGAAGGCGACATCTTCCAGAATACGCTGGCTGGGAAAACCACCGAGCTGCTCGAACAATGCCCGGCGGACGAAAAGAGCTTGGTCGCCGTAAATGATGCGGCTGCGGATGCAGCGGAAATTGTCCAGGAACGAGATCAGCCTGAGCCGCCAATCGTCGCCGGAGAACTGGTGCATGAATCCTCCGGCTTGGATGGTCTGATCCGCTTCGATCTCGTTCAGCCGCTGAATCGCGCCGGCGGGCAAGACCGTATCTGCATGAAGAAAGAGCAGCAATTCTCCGGTGGCCTCTTTTGCGCCGGCATTCATCTGAGAGGCACGGCCTTTCGGAGCGACCAGAATTACCCGTGAAACGTGAAGCATTCCTCGTGAAGCATCTGACGAACGACGGGAGTTGCTCGCACTGTCGATAAATCCAAAGGATTCAACAATGACGCGAGTGCAATCAATACTGCCGCCATCGACGACGATCACTTCGTAGTCGCCGGACTGGCTGAGAAGCTCGCCCAACGTGTGCGGAAGCGCCTTCTCTTCGTTGTAGGCCGGGATGATGACTGTAACCATCGTTCCTTCTTCTGCTAGCAGGATGCTGGAAAAGTCCCCCGGATTCCTGGAAGGTTAAGGCTGAGGTCAAGGCTGAGAAAAATGAAGTCTGATCTTCGCTCAACCTTGACCTTGACCTCGGCCTACATCAGAGGTTGCGGCCTTGTTGGACGGTCTTTTTGAACATCCTGCGTGAGTATTCTACTCTTGCCCCAGACGTACCGATTATCGAAGTTCTGCTATGTGGAAATGGTTTTCCCGCAGCCTGCCAAACGCTACCTGCCATCAGCTCTATGTGTTCTCGTTCCAACCAGCCACTCCGGAAGAAACTTCCGCACATCGTTTGCCCAAGCCGTAGGATCTTCGGTAATCGATTCGAAGAGATCGCTTAGGTCCAGCACCATTCGATCGGTCAACGCCAGGTAATCCTGCGCGCGGAGGCGCAATGTCTCCACATCGATCCGGCCCTCAATCATGGCCCGCTCCAGCATGCGACGGCCAAATCCGTGGTGGGCTTCTTCTTGTTGGAGCAAAATTTGTCGAAGCCGAGCGAACGGCGCCCCCCGCTTAATCAATCCTTCTTCGATACGTGTCAGGATCGCTTTGCCTAATCCTTCAAGAATGACCTGCTCAGCCAAAAATGTTTCGAGCAGATCGTTCCGGACCAACGCGTCGTTCAGTACCTTCCGATACTCTTCCAACGCAGGCAGAAACGGCGCATCGCCCAGATGCTTCGGCGCCAGCCAGGCAATGGCCCCCTGGAAGACCAGCGCATGTGCAGCCTCCTGACGGGCCTGGCTGAGGAGAAAGCTCCGCGATCCCCAATCTGGCGCCAAAGCAGCCTGCGCTTTCGCGCATTCCTTCGCCATACGCTCGCCATGCTCAAGAAACGTCAGCAGGCGTGCGATCGGCACTTTCTCGTCATGACGCACCAACACGAGCGAGCTCCTTCGGGTGCATGCCGTTCAAACTCCAGTCATACTTGAGAAACTCAATGCGGTAACCAGGCTGAGCGAGCTCCTTCGCCAATTCAGGATCGTCGACATAGCCAGCGATATAGGCCAACACTGATCCAGCGGCGTCGGCGAAGTCCTTTTCAAACCATTGAAAGATCATCGACAGCGAGGCCACTTTCTGCTTTCGATCGAAACGATTGCGCGTGGGGTCGTTGATGAAGGCCTTCGCAACCTGAACAAGTTGTCGACCTAATTTCTCGGGCTGATAGGCCCAGGGTTGCAGTTTCGGACAAGAGGCTGACGCGCAGACAATGGCAAAGTGCATCAGCGGCTCATGGAACTGCTCGATCAGCACTTGCCGTTCAAGATCGTAGAGATTGATGGTGGTGCCACCGACCCTATAGTCCCGGCCGATGAAATAGCGATAGCGGCCCCAGAGCGTCATAGGCGAATAGTCCTCCAAGATGCCCTGGACGGCAAAGGCGTTGTAGGCGTTGATCCAAAACGCCAGCTGATCCTGGCGCCTTGGCAACCTTGTCGGATCGATGCGGTTAAGTTCACTTAGATAGCCATCGAGCTTGCCGCCAGCCTGTATGGCCGGATAGTCAACCTGTCCATTGTGGACGTGAGCTTGGACGATCCGGTCCCAGGCCTGGTGAGAAACCCGATCAGGTGCAATGGGATTGGCCGGCTGGAAGGTTCGCGGCATGATTGAACAGCCGGCCAGGGTGATGACGAGGAGGACCGCGCCGATCCAGCGACTCATGAGAGGACTCCTCGCGAGGTGAATGACCGCGCTGTGCGCAGCGCGACGATCGGATGGCGTAGAATTGTTCCGACGATGCGGCCGTCGAGCCTGTTGCACGACGAGTTATCGGAACAGATTTTGATGGCCTCTCGGTCGAACCGCTCCAGGATCTCGCTCAGCGACCATTCGAGCAGGCTCCCCACGGAAGGGAATGCCAGGCAAGGCGACACATTCCCCGATGCATCGATGGCAATACTGTACCGCCCCGCATCGCAGGGCTCCAATTTCTGTCCGCGCAACCAGCTCACGTTGTCTTCGACAAACTTCTGGAGGTATCCTGGGGGAATCAGCTCGTCGTCGAGCAGTCCGCTGAAAACGGCGGCAGCGCTCGATCGATCGTACATGAGCAACTCATCCGGTCTGCCGTAGATTCCGACGTTCCAATGATAGGCTCCCACCACCGGCAAGAATCCCTGCTCACGCGCATATCGCACGACTGCCGGCACCTCGGCTCGATTGACTTCGCTCACAATGCAAGTAAGAAATTTGGGGTGAGGAAAGTCGTTCAAGAGTGCGATGCCCTCTAAGACCTGTGTCAACTGATCGGCGCCGCGAATGTGCTGGTACTTCACTGGATCCAACGTGTCCAGGCTCACCGAGATGGCGACCGGCAGCCGACCCAGTCGTTCGACAAGCTGCGGCGTGACCTTCGTGCCATTCGTAATCAGCGTGAGATGAAAGCCGATCGCTGAGAGGTCTTCGAGAATCTCCGGCAAATCTCGCCGCAACAACGGCTCGCCTCCCTGCACCAGAACGAACCGCACACCGTCACGATAGAGACCTGAAAAAGCCCGCTGGATTTCTTCCCTGGTCATTTCGTACCGGCCGACATTGAGCGGCAGGTCGCAGTAGCCGCAGGCAGAATTGCATCGGAGATTGACCTGAAACGTAGCCAACACCAGCCGGCCGGCCAGGAGGTTTCTGAATGGCTTGAGGGCTTGGTTCAAGACCGTGAAGGGCGCTGTCATCATCTCTCCTCACATCGGAAGATATGGTCATAACGGAACACTGTCATCGAGACGACGCCTTCACCGATTTCTGAAAGACAATGTCGCCGTAATAGGCCGTGGCCTGTTCTTTCGTATTGTCCGTATCGCTCATGATCGCAACGCCGTTGATCATCGACGGCTCCTCCCCGAATGCATTCTTGTAGTCTTCGTAAATGTTCCGCTCTTCGTCGATCCACATGCCAATCTTCTGTGGCCCGCTTTCCACCACAACCATCTTGACAAAATCCGTATAAGCGTTGTCGATAATTGTGCCGACCGGTGTCTTCGTTTCCCAAACGTAGTTGATCGCCCCGATTGGAATATCCCCGAAGATCACCTGGCCGGCCTTGAACTTGAGCTTCTTGCCAAAACTCACCTTATCGGGATCATACTCGAAGGTAATATAGAGCCGGGCAGGATAATCGTCGCCGTCTTTTCGAGTGGCATCGCTGTGCTTGAGCAGATTGTCAACCTTCCAGCGCCACTGCACGACAGGAAACTCCTTCGGATCGATCTTGACCTCTTTGGTAAGTCCCGACGCGGACGCATCGCTCACCGCTTTGACAACTACGCTCTCACCATCCTTCACCAGTTCGTACGTGGTCAGTTTCGGTATCTTCTTGAACGTCAGTGGCTTCCACCCATCGGGTATCGCCTGCCCGACCGTCTCGCTCGAAAACTTCCCCACTTCGATCACCGAGGGGCTCTCGGCCATGATCGCAACAGGCGCACTCAACACCAGCAGCAACAGCAGCAGCAGCGACTTTATAGAGCCAACTTTTACTCCGGTCCCACTCTCGGAGGTGGACGTGGTTCGCCTTCTACTGCGCGCATTGAACGGGCACCTTCCGAGTGGGCGCGTTCTGCGAGCACGGAAGGCGACCACGTCCTGCCTCATCCCCTCCTCATCCACGCAAATAACTTCATCAACAGGGCCTTCGTGCGCGGGGTAAGGTGCGCCTTGCGCCAAAGGTTCACAACCTTCTTATTCACCTCGGCTTGCGTCGGATAGGGATGAATCGTGCCGGCAAGCGTCTTCGCTCCGGCGCCGGCTTTCATCAAGACAGAGAACTCACTAATCATGTCGCCGGCATGGGCGGCTACAATCGTCGCTCCCACAATTGTATCTGTACCTTTCTGAATGTGAATCCTCGCAAAGCCCTCCTCTTCTCCGTCGAGAATCGCGCGATCAACCTCATCAAGTTTATAGGTATAGGTTTCCACTTCGAGGCCTTTCCCCTTCGCATCCTTCTCATACATCCCGACATGCGCGACCTCCGGCTCCGTGAAGGTACACCATGGCATGATCAGGGATTCGACGCTGGCATAGCCTAGTCCGAAGGGATGCGGAAACAAGGCATTCTGAATGACGACCTGCGCCATGGCATCGGCGGCATGGGTAAATTTGTAGCGCGAGCAGATATCGCCCGCCGCAAAGATCCTGGGATTCGTCGTCTGCAGCCGCGCGTTCACCTTCACCCCGTTCTTGTCGTACTCGACAGCAACCGCTTCCAACCCAATCCCCTCGACATTCGGAGTACGGCCGGCGGCGACAAGAATCTCGTCGACTGTCACATCGTACTGCTGGCCGTGCGACCCCACGGTGAGCCGCTTTCCACCGGCGGTCTTTTCCACTGTCAGCTCTTTCCCACAGCAGAGCAGCTTGACCCCATCACGCAACATGTGCCGCTCCACGATCTCAGCTGCGTCGCGGTCTTCATTTGGCATGACACCGTGCAGCGCTTCAATGAGGTAGACCTGGCTCCCGAAACGGGCAAACGCCTGGGCTAATTCGCAACCGATGGGGCCGGCGCCGATCACCCCGATGCGTTGCGGCAATTCCGTCAATGCAAACACCGTTTCATTATTGAGATAGCCCGCCTCTTTCAATCCGGGAATGGGAAGGGACGACGCCCGTGCTCCTGTGCAGACAGCCGCCTTCACAAAGTTCAACGTTCGATCGCCAGCCGGCCCTTCCACCTGAATCGTCTTCCCATCGGTGAAGCGTCCGCTCCCGATATAGACGTCCACGCCTAACTTCGTATAGCGATGGACCGAATCGTTACGGCTGATCCGTGCGCGCAGCTTACGCATACGTGCCATGACTGCGCCAAAATCGTACTTCACACCGGGAGGAATATGCAGGCCAAACTCCTCGGCATTCCGCAAGTCGGCCCACGCCCGTGCCGCGCGAATCATGGCCTTCGAGGGCACGCAGCCGACGTTCAAACAGTCGCCGCCCATTAAATGTTTTTCGATCAAGGCCACTTTGGCTCCAAGACTTGCGGCGATGACGGCCGTGATCAATCCTGCTGTCCCTGCCCCGATGACCACAATATTGTAGCGGCCAGCCGGTTCTGGATTGACCCAGTTCGAGGGATGCACGTTGCTGACGAGCGTGCGGTTGTACTCGTCATCCGGGAGTACCAGATGGCTGTCAGATGTGGTCATCAACAGTATCCTCTCTGTCGGTGTCGTCATCATGGCGGAGGACTCCCTCGCGCTGTTGTTTAGCATGAGTCGCTTCTCGTCTCATGCTGGCTCGCTCGCGAACTTCTTGTAGAGGATGGGCACCATCGCCAGCAGTCCGAGCAATGTGAAGGCCAGCAACACATTCGGTGAGGCGACTTCTTGCAAGGAATTGATCGAAGCAAGCTGCCGTCCGGCATACGCAAAGACGAAACTTCCCGGGATGATTCCAATGGCAGTCGCAGTCATGTACGTGCCAAGGCTCACACGCGTGAGACCCGAGACCATGTTGACGAGAAAGAACGGAAAGAGGGGGATCAAACGCAAGGTCATCAAATAATTGAAGGCGTTCTTCGAGAATCCCGCTTGGATCGATCCGAGTCTGCTGCCGAATTTCTGCTCCACCCAATCACGGAGTAGATACCGTGCTGCCAGAAAGGCCAGCGTCGCGCCGGTCGTCGCGCCAATATTGACGAAAACCGTCCCAAAAACGCTTCCGAAGAGGAACCCGCCGGTAAGAGTCAGGATCACCGCACCTGGGAGCGACAGGCCCGTGACCGCAATATAGGCCACGATAAACAATCCGACCGCAGTCGCATAGTTCGCCTCCGTAAAGGCCAGCAGATGATCGCGATTCTCTTTTAGGGCATTCAGCGAGAGAAACTGCCCGAGATCGAAATAGAAAAACGCGCTCATCGCCACGGCGATAGCTGCCCCGATCATGATCTTGCCGGTGCTCGACCCGCCCGTAGGAATAGTAGGTGGCATGGGATTCGTCATGGCTGTATGTCAAGGTATCATGGGGGCTCCTACTGTCGCTGTCAATGTGGCCTGCGACACAATCTGTCTACGGCCTCCCCAAATTTCTTCCAAATCTTATAAACCGAGTGGCCATAGGCAAGGAATTCCGCGCACAGCATACCACTGACTCTACGAGTAATCAGAGACTTTGGATCGGGACAACGAAGTAGGCCGAGGTGAGGCGAACGCTGCGGTTGAGGCTAAGGATGAGGGGGGGGGCATTCCCACTTTTACGTCGGCAGGCTCAGCTTCAATCTGAGCCTGAACCTTCCAATTATTGCCGCTGATGAGTGGAGAGGTCGCGATCCATATCGAGCCGGCCGAACGCTCGTTCAACTGGGTCGATCTTCCCATCCTGGTTGCGATCGAGCTCTTGGAAATGGTCGTGGGTCAGTTCAGGAGTGTGTGGATCCGGAACACCTGCACCAAGATGATTTCGACGAGGATCGTAGCGCTGCGGGCTTTCCAGCATGCCGTGATACATGAGATCCGTACTTGGCTGCACAATGACTTTCGGCACCCCCTTCTTATGAACTTTCATGCGTCGATGGCGCTTCGGACTCTTCGGCTTGCGCTCAGTCGGTACCGGCGTGACTTGCGTCTGAATAGCCTCCGGTTGGCGCTCTGTGGCAGCGGGTATGGGGACCTTCCTGGCACGCTGGATAGCCAGGTTTTTCCCTTGCTCGGATTGTTGCTTGGTAGGCTTAGCTACAACGACGACCGGAGCCGGCTCTTTTGTTTTTTTGGTTGCCGCCATCGTCAGTCCAACCGTAGTCGCGAGCAAAGCTACAGAGCAAACTGCTCCGAGTACAACAAGTTCCAGGAGCCTGTTCGGCATTGCCTTCGTAACGAGAGGACCGCGGTGCGGCCAGATGCGAGGCCGCAGGCCCGGAAAAACCGGAGGTGTATTCGCTGGAATACATTGAGGATTTTTTCGGGCCAAAAACGAAGCGGATGATCTGCGTATCATCCGCCGCAGTAGAAAGGCCCCTGTCGGACAGACTCCTAAGATCCCCCTCCTCATACCCCTCCCATTTGTGAATTCTTTCAAGTGTAGCAGGTCTGGCCAATTGCTAAGCATTGTAGCGAGTTAGACGACGTTGTCTATCCCGTATTCAGTGGCCTCATACTTGTAAGACGAGACCTTCTTGCCCTACTCTGTGCGTGGGAGGCCAACCTATGGATGAAGCTAGTCGTTTAACCAAGACGAAAGAACAGTGGGCGAAGGCCCGGCGTGGCGGTGAAGAACGGGAAGTGTTTTACGAAGGGGACGCCCGCCTCCCACCGGGACAGCATCTTGTCGAGACCTGGCCTGTGCTCGATCTCGGTCAAAAACCTGCCATTCCACTCTCGGAATGGAAACTTGCCATCGGCGGATTCGTGGCTCATCCCATCACGTGGACCTGGGAAGAGTTTCTCTCCCAGCCCCAGTTCAAGAATGTCTCCGACTTCCACTGCGTCACGAGCTGGAGTCGGTTCGACAACGAATGGGAGGGAGTCAGTTTTAAACACATTCTGTCCGTGGTACAGCCGCTGTCTTCGGCGAAGTTCGTCCTCTTTAAATCGTTCGACGACTACACAACCAATTTGCCGCTTGAAGCCTGCGACGATCAGGACGTGCTGCTGACCTACAAATGGAACGGTAAGCCTCTCACGAAAGAACATGGCGGGCCGGTACGAGTCATCGTACCAAAGCGCTATGCCTGGAAAGGCGCCAAGTGGGTGAAAGAAATTACGTTTTTGGACAAGGATGAAAAGGGGTTCTGGGAAGTACGCGGCTACTCGAACAGTGCCTTCCCCTGGGAGAATGATCGATATGGGTGAGACCGTCTAGCAGGATGCTCAAAAAGGCCGACCAGCAAGGCCGCAGGGGAGTCGAAACCGGAAGAGTACCCTTGAGGGTACGTTGAGGATTTCGTTGAGCCGAGAACGATGCTGGCGGACTTTTTCAGCATCCTGCGTGGTGTTCTTCCGTTGTTCCAAACGTGCAGGTCCGTGAAGTTCCGGTCTGCCACCATAGTTTGTCCGCGGTCTGTTAGCCCGTTGCCTCCATCGCCTTCCTGTGATTTAATCCATACATCTTTGCCTAGTCGTCCGCAACACGGCCAGCAAGGCTGATCCGCTCCCACTGGAACCATCACGAGACAGACCGCTTGTCATTCCCCTTCCATTAACGAGAACCATTACACAAAGATCCATGCGCCTGTTCGGCCAACGTTTCTCAATCGTATTATTCTGTGTCGCATTGTGCGTCGGGGTAGCCGGCAGTGCCGCAGCCACACCCTCATCACGTTCAAGCGACACCTACATCCGGCAAATCGACGATCTGTCCGCGCTCTGGAGCTTCTACAAACAGACCTACATCCAGGCTGGCCGGGTCGTCAGCCTGGACGAAAACGGCATCACGACGTCGGAGGGGCAAGGCTACGCCATGCTCCGCGCCGTATGGTCGAACGACCGCGCAACATTCGATACCGTCTGGGTTTGGACGAAGCAACACCTCCAAGTTCGCGACGACAAACTGTTCGCCTGGAAGTGGAACGGGACCGTGCTCGATAGGAACTCGGCGACGGACGCCGATACCGACATTGCACTCGCCCTTATCCTGGCCGCTCGACGATTCGACCATCCGGCATTCAAGCAGGAATCACTGGCCATCATCGATTCGATCTGGAACCAGGAAATGGTCCACATCGGCTCGCGCGCCTATGTGACCGCCGGCAATTGGGCGCGCTACGAGAACTATCCGACGATCCACGTCGCCTATCTAGCCCCCTATGCCTACGAGATCTTCGCCTCTGTTGATACTCACCATCCATGGGCCCATGCGATCGACTCCAGCTATGCCATTCTGCACTGGCTGTACGATGAAGAAGCCCTGCCCGTGCCTCCGGAACTTATCTATCTGGACACACGTACCGGCCGATTGACTGTTCGGCATCCCGTTACCGGGGCCTCTTCTTCATTCGGCTATGACGCCTTCCCGATCTTTTGGCGAGTGGCGCTCGATGCCGCCTGGTTTGGACGATCGGAAGGGTCCTTGCGGCAAAAAATGCTGGGATTCTTCCAGCGCGAATGGACGGCCCACGGCAAATTTGTTGATCGCTATTCCCTCAAAGGCTTGCCCCTGTCATCGAATGAAGGCCTTCCGCTCTATGCCACCGTCCATGCCCTGGCCTTCCAGGAACAGCACGACCTCGCTCGCCTGCTAAGCGAAAACAAACTCGCCCCGCTCGAAGCCGTCGCCGTCGGAGGGAAACGAGTCCCCTACTATTTCCAGAACTGGCTGTGGTTCGGACAGGCCGTCACCCTCTCACAAGCCCGCCACTACGACGAATTCTTGGGATTCTTGCGGCCGTTCGACGTGGTCGGGTTCTCGGATCACTTCCCTTGGGAACTCTTCGCCGTCACCATCATGCTGTACCTGATCGCCCGGTGGCATCCAGTGCTCAAATTCGCCTTTCTGATTTGCGGGTTGAGTCTCTGTCTCCGCTATCTCCACTGGCGGCTCTTCCACACATTGAATGTCCTGGAAACCGGCGGCTTGTTTATCAGTGTGACCCTGTGGGCGGCCGAACTCTATGCTTTCTCCACCGTCGTACTGCTGTGCATCCAGGTGGGCGTAGGCTGGAGACGTCAGCCTGCCCGTCCCCCTGAGCCACCCCTGGACTTCGCTCCGTCGGTCGACGTCTTCATTCCGATCTATTCCGAATCCTGCGAGATCCTGGAAAAGACCCTGATCGGCGCCTCCGCGATGGAGTACGGCCACACAAGGATTTATGTGTTGGATGACAGCCATCGAGAAGAGGTTTGCCGGCTGGCTGAACGGTTCGGGGCGACCTATATCAAAGGCCCTCGTCAACATGCGAAAGCAGGTAACCTGAACCACGCCTTGACGCAGACCAATGGCGAACTGATCGTGGTGTTCGACACAGACCATATTCCGGTAACGACATTTCTGACGGAGACCGTCCCGTTTTTCATAGATCCCAAAATGGGCTTTGTTCAAACTCCTCACCACTTCTACAACCAGGATATCTTTCAACGGGCCCTCGTCGCCGGCCCACGCATTCCGAACGAACAGGATCTGTTCAATCACGCAATCCAAGGCGGGCGCCAAGGCTGGCACGGTGCGTTCTTCGTCGGCAGCGGGGCCGTCTTCCGGCGGTCGGCGATCACCGAGTTGAACGGATTCAATTTAATGAGCATCACGGAAGACATTCACACCAGCCAGCACCTCCATGCCAGGGGATGGAAGTCCGCCTTCGTGGACAAGAACTTGGCGGTCGGGCTCACGGCGGAGAACCTCGCGTCCTACATCGTCCAGCGCCGACGCTGGATGTTGGGCTGTCTCCAGATTTTCTTCAAAGACAACCCGCTCCTGTGCCGGGGGCTGTCGCTCCGGCACCGGCTCGGCTACTTCGCCTCCCTCTACTACTTCTTCTTCCCGATCGCGCGAGTGGTGTTTTGGATCACCCCCCTCTACTTTCTCATGTTTCACCTCCATCCGATTTTCGCCGATGTCTCCATCCTTGTTGCCTATCTGCTGCCCTTCATGATCGTCCTCCCCATGATCTCGTCCGCCCTGCTTCCCGGCTGGCCCAGGCTCATGTGGTCGTCTTTGTATGAAGGCCCGGTGAGTTTTCCGCTGTTCCGGTCGATGTTCGATCTGCTCCTCCCAAGAAATTTGGGATTCAAGGTCACCCCCAAGGGCCTGCTCTCGGAGTATCGCTCGTTCGACTGGCGATCCTCCGCAAGTCTGGCCATCGCCACCATCATCACCCTCGCCGCAATTACAAAAGGTCTGTGGGAGTTCTGGTATTTCGGCATCGAGAAGGACGCCTACTTCTTCAATCTCACCTGGGCCTCCTTTAATCTGTTAACCTTGTTGGTCGGACTGCTCATAGCCTGGGAAAAACCCCAACGGCGTACGGAGGAACGCATCCGCAAGCCGGTTCCATTCGAACTACGGGCCGACAATCTATGCATCCAAGGGACGACGCACGACGTAAGTTTGACCGGCCTATCATGGTGTGGAGCACCGCCCGATCCACTCCCTGCGACCATGGAAATCAGATTGCTCGATAAGATACCCTTCACTTGCCAGGTCCGGCTGGTCTATCATGACCGACTGTCAGGACAGGGCACCCGCTGCGGACTGGTCTTTCTCAACCTTTCTGAAGAATATCGTCGTCTCTTGTTGCTTAATCTTTATGCCGATCCCGCCACTTGGAGGGACGCTCATACCAACCGCCTGCGCAGCAGTGTCCTGATGGCGGGGCACTTGCTCATCGGCTTGCTGAAGCACTTCACACCCCTGCGCCTCAGGCGGAGGCAGATCCCCAGACAATGGAGGCTCCAGATCGCCCAGGTTCAGATCGGAGAGAGACGGCACCGCGTGGTCCTGAGGGATCAGTCCGCAAGCGGCCTCGGTCTGCTGATCTTCGCCAAAGAGGTTCCGCTTACAACAACGTGGCTGGTACAGGACATCAGTGGGCAAAAGACGCCCTACCGCCCCATCTACCGCACCAGACTGTGCGGCCTGGTGCCGCGGGTGGGTCTCCAGGCCCTCCCCTCGACGTCCGCCTCACAGAGACCGCTCGCATCCGGCTTGATGCGCCAGGAACCATAATGCAGGAAAGGCTCCAGACTCTTATGAAAATACACGCCCTTGCCTTAATCAGTCTCACGTTCATGATGATGCTCGGGCTCAACCAGCGTGCGGGTGCGGAAGACTTTACGGAATCATGGTACCTGTCGCGCGGGCGCGCCAACATGGAGATTGAAAACTATAAAGCGGCCATCGAAGCCTACGAGAAGGTGGTGGAACGCGACCCGAACCACCGTGAGGCCCTGCGCAGCCTCGGCCTCGCCTATGAAAGGCAGGGGCTCAAGGACAAGGCCATCGAGACATTCGACCGCTACCTCGCCAAGTACGACGACGACCCGGAGATTGCCTTTGACCAGGCACAAGCCTTGGAGTGGTCGCGCTATGCCTACCGCGAAAAAGACATGTTGAAGTATTACCGCTTGGGGCTGGCACGTAAAGACGATTCCACGATGCGCCTCAAATACGCGACGCACCTGGCTCGGCACAAGGAGACCAGCCAGGAATCCATCGTGCAATACGACAAAGTCCTTGACCGACAGCCCCGTAATCCCGAGGCGCACCGAGGGCTGGCGAAAGCCTATGCCTGGCTGGGGAATAACGATCTGGCTCTCTACCATGCGAATCTGGCACGGCAGTCTGCGAGTCGGGAACCAGGCGATCTGACTACCCTCCGCCAGGACATGCTCAAGGGACGCGAGCCGACAGTCGAAGGGGTGATCGGCGTGCTGGCCCAGCCAGAGAAACCGTACGAACTCTATGGGTTTCGGATCGGATCGCGAGGCAAAGTCGAATTAACGCCGTTTACCACCACGATCCTCGAAGTCGGCGCCGAAAATTTTTGGAGCTCCAAGGAAAACTTGGCGGGCAGCTACATTTCATTGGCCAATCAGGTTCGGTTCAACCCCTCCAATCGCTTCGACGCGATTCTGGAATACCACGGAGCCCCACGTGGCGACGGACTCGCGTATAAATTCGAGTATGCCCACGAGGGTCAGTCCTTCTCGATCCGCCCGGGCGTGAAACGCGAATTCAAATACGACTCCTTTGCCTCCTTGGCCGGCTCCCGCAGCACAGGCCAACTGCTCGGCCTCGCTCGCTCGACTCTGTTTTATAGTACGGTCACCTTCAATGCGGGATCGGTTCGCGTTGACGTGACACCCTTCGCCGGCTGGGTGACGGCTGAGGGCCTCAGTTCAAACAGCCAGGTCGGGCTGGACCTCAAGACCTCCCTCCCTCTGTGGCAAACAGACCAGTGGGACCTGTCGGCTGAATACCTCTTCTACCTCACCCACTATGGAGAAAATCAGAGCGGGTTTATCCCCAGTACCACGGAGCCTTTGCCGGGTGGATACTTCAGCCCTCAGGTGTTCGTGAATCAAATTCCACGGTTGGCCACCATCTACACCATGGAGAACAAGGACGAACTCTCGTTCGCCGCGGGCCCGGCGTTCCAGTATATCGACGAATCAACTCAATCGTCGGCCTTTCGTCTTGGAGGCGATGCCCACGCCGCCTACACCAATCACCTCTCGAAAGTCTGGTTGCTGAAGTTGATGGCCGACTACACCCAGATCGCCAATATCTACACGCGCATCCAGTGTAACGCCTTGTTGGTTTATACGTTCTACTGAGGAATACACCGGTGGGAAAACGCCGCGCCCTAAGCTGACTGATCGATGCACCTCTTGCAAACGAAGGGTCTGGATCTCCCTCGCCATCGGGTGAGCATTTCGCTCCGTTCAGGCGTCGGGAGAGATCCTGGCTGGGTATTGTTACTTGGAACGGCTCAGCTTGTTAAGAAAATCGTCATTTGTAGGAGGGTGCAGACGGATGGCCTGCCTGTGCTCTTCGATCCGGTACCGCGAAGCCCGAGGCGGTTGCCCAAGACGCCTTTGCTCATCATGCCGCCAGTTGCCTGAGGGCAGGCTTAAAGCGCTTTCGTAATTGCCGATGCAAGGAGTCCTCCACAGCATCGATCAGCGAGTTCATCTGCGTATGCTGGAAGCCTACCCGTTTCAGACAGGGATCGCTCAGCAGGCCAACGAGAAGGCTCATCGCCGTAATAAAGAGCCCCACAATGAGCGTGGCTCCCACGACTTCCCAGAAGGATGGCTTTGGTGGAAACACTGAGTAGAATGTCGAGCCGAGACTGGCTCCGAACATAAACGTGGAGGCCGCTTTGTCCCGAGCCCTTTTCCCTGCGATCTGATCGCCGATCCCTGAAATGCCGAGGGAGTGATCGCCGAAGAAGAGCCATCCAGTCGCTAGCGTCAGCACCGTCGCCGTGGTATCGAGCACCAATGTGCGGCCGGCAGAATGCTCGGCAATGAGGCGGGGGATGTCGGACAGTTCCCTCAGAGCTTCGTCCGAAAGAGCTCCTGATGCGCGAAGGGAACCCACCTGCTTGTGCTGCTTGATACGTTCGAGAAGCCCATTCGTCGAGGCCTGCCGATCACCTACCGTGCAAGGCCACTCCAGCAACTCAGCGGCAATCAGCCGTTCAATTTCTCTCTGATAACGCGTCTTGATGCCCGTGGGAAGGATCGGAATAAAACCGGCGCCGGTGCGCCAGCCCAATTTCACAGGTATCTCGATGAGCTTTTTTAAAAAGAGAAACGGGATCGCCCACAGGGCATTGACCGGATGGCACAGCAGGTCACTCACGAGCGACTGCTTTTGAAGTGCGACGGTTTCCTGAAGAGAAAAATGCCGTTGCACAAAGCTGTCCACGCGGCTGCGGCAGTCAGCAATGTACTGTTCTACGCACTCTTCGAGACCAAAAATCGCGGCGGTTGCCTGCTGATCATTCATGGAAACACCCTCTCGACAAAACCTTCCGCTAGAGAGTTATGCCTGTGGTTCAAGAAATCCCCCGTTCGTAGCGAAGACCGGAAGGATCGTGCGGCGACGGGGAACGCTCCCGAACATTCTCCAGGAAAAATTGGAGTGCATCAGTTGCCGTTATGATTGGATCTTGCATCCGTAAAAGATGGGTGTCGAAGTAACCGGCGAAACACCTCGTGAGCTGGGAACGGACCGATTTCCGTCTGCTGCTCCGGTTGCTCGCGATACTTTTTGTATAATTTTATGGACAGGGCCGTGCTCTCATTTTTCTTTATCAGACCACGGCCCCCTTGAGGACCACATCAGGTCACCATCACAAAGCCACCCTGCTAATCCTTATTTTTCCAGTGGCCTTTCCCATGGCCATGGCCCTTCGAACGACCGTGCCCTTTATATTTGTTCTTATGCTCACCATAGTAGAGATATGGCCGATCAGTCTCCAGCTCGAGGCTAACGTAGTCGCCCGAGTCGAGAATCACAGTGGAGGGGAGTGTCATGGCGATTTGCCAGGTACCCCCATTCAAGTAGAAGTAGCCGCCCGTACTGACGTTCATGTACACGCCGCTCGACGGATAGTAATAATAGCGATACCGGGCTTCCTTCGCTCGTCGCCCATGAGCTGGGGCCCAGGGCGGCGGGCCGCCTCGCGGAGCCTCGACAATGACCGGTGGCGGAGCACTGCCTCCGATCGATACTCCGACACCGACACGAGGACTGTGCCCGTCTGTCGCGCATCCCGCAAGCAGCAAGGCCCCGATTCCAGTCAGCAGCAGCTTTTTCATCATAAGTCCCCCTGGTCTGCGTAAGTTGGTAAGAAGCTGTTTTCCCGAACCATGGCGGCGTCTCTCTGATGAGAGGAGAGACACCGGCCGGAACACCATCGGATCTGTATAGCAAACCCAATGCCTCTTCCAACCGTCAGGAACCGCGGGAATGACCGATAGATTCCACCTTCGTAACATGCTGACAACTCAGTCTTTTCTCTGTCTGAATGTAGGCAGCCCCTGTCAGGCGATTCTGCGCGGGTCCGCATGCTGGCTTTGCCCTAAACAATTTCTTGTCTTCCTCAGACAACTCTGGACACGGAGCCGACGCTATTCGGACTGGGTGCGGATCCAGGGTTCTCGTTGTAAGCCTGGTCGCTTATTGATGGGGGATAGTGATGCAGCCCTTTGTTGACAGGCCGTGCAGGGAGATTTATTACGGGTCGGCCTCTCGGGACAGGCGAAGTATTTGATCGAGCTACCCGGACTCTATCCGCGATTGAAGATGAAACTGCAAAAGGGACTCGGTTTTCTGCATACCGACCTTCACACGTCCGATACATCTTTTCTGATACCAATCGGCGTGGACCTGGACTTCGCCCTGAACCAGCTGGTGAATCATACCTCCACATTCTTACTCAACTTCACGGATATCGACAAGGGACGAAGGACGGGCACCAACGTGATGCCGGAGCTGACGTTCGGCGGGATGGTCGAAACACGTGGCGCGATGGGCTGCCCCTTCAGCCTGGTCCAGGGACGCGGCACCTTCGACGTGCTCGACCTCGACATTCCCCTCTTGCTGGCCAGTGATTCCGTCACGGGTGACTACCGATATGAAGGTTCACGCCTGCAACCCTGGTTAGGACCAGGCCTCGACGTGAAAGCAAGCCCTTCCCTGAATGCCACCACCATCGAATAGCAGGATGCTCAAAGGCCGTCCAGCAAGGCCGCCGCAAGCAAAGCGGGAACGCCGCTGACGGACTTTTTGAACATCCTGCTAGATCAGCGGTTCGCTTCGTCACACTTCTTACAATTCAAGGTCTCTCCAAGATGCTGGCCTCGGCCTTCCTCTGTCAGAACCCAAGGCCGATTCGTCATCGGTGGTTGATGCCGCACGTGCTGACCATGGCCGCATTGTAGATCGGCCACCCAATCACCATATTCGTCCAGATGAAATCCGACCATGGGTTGATACACGCATGAACCTCCCCTATATCCTCGTCATCGATTCCATAGCAGGATGATGAAAAGCTATCGTCGCGCCCGCGAGACATGCGAGAAAGGCACGATCCGAAGTTCGGAGTTGGACGTTTCGAATACCTCGAACTTCGGACCTCGAACCCTCCCCTGTCTCGCGCGTCACACACCACGATGCGTGGCGCGGGCGGACTGTTTCAGCATCCTGCTAGGGCTGTGTTACACTCACGCGAACGCGCGCGCATGCTAACACGAACAGAGGAGTCCGCGTGATGAAGATCGGCTTCGTGGGAGTTGGACGGATGGGGGCCAACATGGCCCGGCGTTTGCGGGACCAACAGGAAACTATCGTAGCCATATACGATAGAGATCAGGCCAAGGCCGCCGACCTTGCGGCCGAGCTAGACTGTGAAGCGGCTGCGACCCCTGCCCGCGTCGCAGAACTCGCAGGCATCATTTTTACTGTCGTGTCCGATGACACCGCGATGCGCCAGATCTTTTCTGTGACCGACACGGAGAGTCTTCTCCGCCACGCCAAGGACCGGCTCTTCGTGAACTGCGCCACCCTCTCGCCGTCGGTGCAGGTCGACGTCGAAGCTCTGGTGACGCAACGTGGAGGCCAGAGCCTCGAAGCCTGCATGGCCAGCAGCATCACGCAGGCGCGCCACGGCACGCTCTACCTCATGTGCGGCGGGCGTCCGGATATGTTCGAATCAGCGAAGCCGCTCTTGGAAAAACTGAGCGCACACCTCCGCTATATCGGATCGGCAGGAGAGGCTGCGAAGGTCAAAGCCCTCGTCAACATGGTGATGAATTGCAATACGGCCGCATTGGCAGAAGGGCTTGGGCTTGGAGCAGCACTCGGTCTCGATCTGACGATGTTACGAGCCATCTTCGCCCAAACGGGAGCCGCCTCGCGCGTGCTAGAGACGGACGGCGAGGATATGCAGAACCGCGCCCATGACTGCTACTTCTCAGCTGCCCATGCAGCCAAGGACTCAGGCATCGCCCTCGCGTTAGCGAGGACCGCCGGACTCACCGTCCCGTTAGCTCAAGCGACCTACGATCAATATCTGCGACTGGCCACACTCGGCAAAGGCGAATTGGACAAGTCCGCTGTCTCTGAACTCACCTTCAAAGACCGGAGCTTCCACTAGCGTCAAGAAGGGCTTCAAGGAGGCATGTGATGGGCACCATCGTCGTGCGGTGGAACAGGGACGCGCCGCTGGGGCAAGAGGGAGAAGATTCTGCGGCAAGCGAACTGGCTTAGGAACGCCGTCTCAGTAACGTTGATGGGTGACAACACGGCCACACTCTTGGCACCCCTTGCTGCTTCCGCCACCAGACCATTCAGGCTCGATGTTGACCGACGTCCCACCGTCAACATAGATATTCGTGGCCTCGATGGAAGTCATTGCCGCCGCATTGCCTGTGTACCGTACACTGGCATACGCCACAAGATCGCTCACAGGGATGCGGTCCACCTGCGTGGAGCCATCACGATAGCTCGTCAAGAGCCAGGCGTCAGTTTTTGATGCCGCGACCGGCATTACGCGGACTTGGTAGCTGATTTTATCTGTTGAGGATCCTATCCGTACCTCGGCTGCGTAGAACTTCAACGTCCCTGCCATGGCAAATCCCATGTCAGCAAAGCTGTCCGTATACACATCGTGAGACACATGATAGAGAGCCTCCAAGCGATCCACCTCATGAACTACCATCTCCCCCTCAACGGCCTGTGCCTTGATCACAAAGTGGTTGTACGAGACTGTGGCCACTGAGACGAGAATCCCCAAGATGGCCACCACGATCATCAATTCGATCAAGGTGAACCCGCCAGGACTCTGGAGGCGAGGGTGCCGATACATCGTCATGATCGTCGAGGTTCGTGAGGAGGTCCGGTCTCAAACCGGCCTAGCGCAGCTTGCATGCGATCCAACGCCTCCGTTGCAGTCTGTAACTGCCGGAGCGCCTCTGAGCCTCCCGCACCTTGAGCCAAAAGAATTTTCACGGCGCCGTCGACGGCCGCTCGAGCGCGTAATGATTCCTGCTGCATCGCCTCGACCCCCTGCCCAACTTGACTCCAGCCTTGATTGAGAAGCTGCGCCAGATCCGTTAACCGGTCTGCCTCACGGAACTGAAGTCGATGCGACACCATTCCGGATGCCCAGGCCCTGGCGCTCTGACCCAGGCGTTCGAGCGCATCGGCAACGCGCCGCGTCACCAACAAGCTGAAGAGGGTAGCCCCAAGGAAAAACACTGGGATCGCTACCCACACCGTGTCGCTCAGCAACAGCAGCTGGCTCGCTGCAACCTGACGATCCGTCAATGGTGCATCTGAAAAGAGAGTAATGGCAGGCAGGACATAGGGCCCGCAGAACGCAAGCGCGAAGAACAGACAAGCATAGAGCGCCATGCTCACAGCAATCTTGAACGTGTACGCTCTCTGTTCTTTTCGAACGGCCTCTGCAATGTGCTCAGAATTGGAGTGGGGTACGCTCAACGCCACAGTTGCCATATCATCCTCCTTGGATCGCTCCTCCACCAAGGCTAGTTAGGCGCCTATGGTGCCGTTCCTCATCAGAGCCAAGCGTACCACCGCCTCCTGAAACCACAAACATTTTCTCGACTTGATCGCATCCGGATAAATCACGGCTAGACAGACAACCTACCGCCTCCACCGTCCTTTCCTTCGGCGTTCTGGAGTGCCGGGTTACCGTTTTTCAAAGGGGAGTTCTGACCGCTGACTGGCGGGAAAGTAGGTCCACTGCTTCTGTTCGTTCTCATCGAAGCTGCCGAGAAAAGTCACGTAGCGATCGAGGGTGCGAAACTCGGCAAGAGTGATCGTACAGTGCAGAGAATCGACGACACGGGCGTCGAACTGGCCCACCACGTAGAGCAAACCCGCTCCCGCTTGATAGAGATTCCGCCGGCTCACATATCCCGTATTGGGAAACAGCTCCGTTGAAGACGAGCAGCCTCCCGCTCCCTCGACCCTCAATGTGAGACTGTGCCGAGAGAGGAAGGGATCGGTCGCCGCTCGAGTAATGGTAAGCTGGGCCTGTACCGAAGGGATATCTACAGATGCCGGTTCAGGGGTGCTGTTGTTGCAAGCACCGCAGAGCATTGCCACAATCCCAACGGCAGCCAACCAGTGTTGGCGCCTCACTTGGGCGCTGGAACTTTCGGCGCTGCGCCAATCGCGTCCAGCCCTGCTTGAGCACAGGCGTCATCGAGATGCGCGCCGGGTGCCCCACCAACGCCAATCCCTCCGACGATCTCACCACCGATCTCGATCGGTAGCCCACCTCCCAGCATCAGCACCTGATCGTTCATCTCGCGAAGGGCTTGCAAGGCCGGCACTTTATTGATCAGCTCAGCCAATTCGGTCGTAGGACGGCGGAGACTAGCCGCGGTATAAGCCTTCTTCCTGCTGCTATCGACCGTATGAGGCCCAGCCCCATCGGCTCGGGCCATGGCGCGAAGTACGCCGGCTCGATCCACGACCGACACGCTCACCCGGTAGCCGTCCTTCTTGCAGGCATCCAACGAGGCCTGGATCGCCTTGTCAGCCATACTCATCGGCAAGACTGCCTCTTTCGGCAATTCATCAGCGGCCGGCACCGTATAAGGCATCAGCATCACGAACGCCGTTGCAATCATGAACCGATACGCCATAGTCACAGAAAATCTATGATGCAGGCGAACGCATGCCATTGGTGTATCTCCTAGTGATAATGATAAAGAGAAAAGGTATAGCAAGAGCGTACGAAGGCGCGAGATGGCCTGTCAAGATGGTGCCTTTAGCAGGTTGCGGAAAAACTATATGGGCACGCGAGAACTTCGATGGTTCGGACAGATGGCATAGTGGGAAAACACCTGGCAGTATGCTCAAAAAGGCCGTCCGGCAAGGCCGCAGCGAGTGAAGACCCGGAGGCGTACCCTCTAGGGCGCACGGTGCGACGAATAAGGAGCACCACGTCTGTGCGCGCCGCCGAGTGGTGAGGCGGCCGGGTCCCCGTTGAGGGTCTGAACGATGCGAGAACGAAGCTGGCGGGCTTTTCGAGCATCCTGCAAGATCGGGGATTCAGGGAGCGGAGAACGCGGGGCTCAGCTCCAGACGACGCGCTCTTGATTGAGGAGGTAATCGATCACTTCGATGCTGTTACGCATCTGTATCTGCGCTTTTTCGGACATAGGGATGACGGCACCGACCAGCTTGCCTGATTCGACGTCGTCGAGCGACGGAATGCCGTCAGGTCCACGCTTTTCCAACTCTTGTCGATAACTTGCCACTGGCGCCTCCTGATTTTCTGAACAATCGGATCAGCAACTCCTACGCCAGAGACTCATCACCAATCTGACTAACGGCGTACAAGAAGCATAGCACATGTAATTCAGTGCTCTGAGAAGAATGGGCTATCGTATTGATTCAAAGCTACTTTTCAGCCGATTGAAGTGCAGCGGTTGAGGCAGGTGCCAAGGCGCCGAGGTAGGGGAAGTGACCGATCTTAAGAAGCGGCGTATCGAGGCGTAGGCGAAAATCGTCATGCCCTGGGTCAGCAAAGTGCGGGTCCCCGGTAATATCTGACGGGGCTTTCAGTTCCGGAGCCGGTTGGTTCGGATTACCTTCTCGTAAATAGTCCCCATCCCTATTGTAGAACGCATTGAAAGAGGTGGTGGTTTGACTGGATGGGGCGATCACAAAACCAACTCGATTCAGCCCGACCACGTTGCCGGTCACATCACTCTGGGACTGCCCGAGAAACGCCGCGCCGCCACCATTCTTGACTAAGGTATTGCTCACCAGCACGGCTCGGGCACGGTCGCTGACAACGACGGCTTCAAAAAGACTTCTGGTAATCACGTTTCGCTCCAACCGCACATTCGACTTACCGGTAATCGAGACGCCATGATCGTTATCATGAACAAAATTCCCAATGAGGACGGCTTCTGAATCGGCAAACTGAGCACCGGTCGTCTCGCTCCCCCCGATGACACAATCTTCTATCCACACATCATGGACTTGCTGGCTGAACAACATGCCACGAATCTTGATCCGGCGAAGGACAATCCCTTGCCCATTGAAGAGACCGACGGCATGCCCGCCTTGGTCATTAATGGTCATATCGCTGATTTCAATGTTCGTCGCCCCATAGGGCCACTTGCCCACATGGAGAGTGCCCACCACAGTATCACGCCCCAGAATCGTCACCTGATCCACCCCAGCCCCGACGAACTTGATCTTCTCTTTGCTGTGAATGGTCACGTCCTGAGGATAGTGGCCCGCCTTGACGAAGACGGTGTCGCCGTTCCTGGCTGCATCGACCGCTTCCTGAAGAGAGACGTAATCTCCGGTTCCATCCAGCGCAACCACGAGGGTCCTGGGACCACGTGGCGGCCCCTCATCGGCCCACACCAGGTTGAAGTCACAGAATTCAAACGCCGTGATGAAAACGAGCAGGCTGAGGTAATTCCATTTCGGAATTGCATCGCTTCGATGGCCTGCACATCCGGAGCAAGACCGGTCTATCTGGTCTCCCTCGTCTGTTTGGTCTATCTCGTTTATTTTATTTGGACCAGACAGACCAAATGAACAAGAAAGGCTGGCGAACTTTTTCAGCATCCTGCATGCACCACAAGCTGTTTCATGCCGAAACTCATACAAGCCTCCCCCGCCGGAAGTCAATCAAGGTTGATTGTGAGGCGCGACCACAATCATGCTATGCTTCGCACCCATGATTGTGGTCGGCCTCACAGGCGGTGTCGCCACCGGCAAAAGCACCGTCGCCAAGATGTTCAAGCAATGCGGCGCGGTCGTCATTGATGCTGACCAGTTGGCCCGCGATGTCGTGAAGCCTGGCAAGCCTGCCTGGCGAGCCATCGTCACACTATTCGGGAAGACAGTCCTCAACCAGGACCGCTCGCTGGACCGGCAGGCCCTCGGGCGCATTGTCTTCCAAAATCCGAAGAAACGCCAACAACTCGAACGCATCATCCATCCCCGCGTCGCCCACATGCAACAACGACTCGTCCGCCAGATCGGCAAACGCAAGTCCCACGCAGTGATCATCTATGAAGTGCCTCTCCTGTTCGAAGCTGGCGTCGATAAACGCGTCGACAAAACCATTGTAGTCACCAGCAACCGCGAAACCCAGATCGCCCGCTTGAAGAAACGAAATGGACTCTCTCGTGCCGAAGCCATCCGGCGCATCCGTAGCCAAATGCCATTGGCAAAGAAGGTCCAACGAGCGGACCACGTATTGAATGGGACCCTCCCTCGTCCGTCTCTCCGCAAGCAAGTCGGCCAGGTGATGAAAAGCCTTCGCCTCCTCGCATAACGCCCACCCTCAGCCGTGCATTCCCGCCACCCCTTGTGTTAAGTTTTTGCTCATGCGAGACGTCGTGATCATCGGCTCGGGGCCGGCTGGACTCACCGCCGCGATCTATGCGGCACGGGCGAATCTCTCGCCCCTGCTTATTGAAGGCTGGCAATCCGGCGGACAACTGACCACGACGACGGAAGTCGAGAACTATCCTGGCTTTGCCAAGAGCATCATGGGCCCGGAGCTCATGAAGGAAATGCGGGCCCAAGCAGAACGGTTCGGCACGGAGTTCTTGACCGGTGACATGAGCTCGGTGGATCTCAAGACACGCCCCTTCACGATCACGATCGACGGCGAACAGACCGTGCAAGCTAAGACCCTCATCATTGCCAGCGGCGCGTCGGCCATTCAGATCGGGCTGAAGAACGAGGCGCGCCTCACGGGGCACGGAGTCTCAACCTGTGCAACCTGCGACGGGTTTTTCTTCAAGGGGAGGGAACTGATTGTCGTCGGTGGCGGCGACAGCGCGATGGAGGAAGCGACCTTCCTGACCAAGTTCGCAACCAAAGTCTCGATCGTCCACCGCCGGGACAAGCTGCGGGCGTCCAAAATCATGCAAGACCGCGCGGCAAAGAATGAGAAGATTACGTTCCTATGGAACTCCGTCGTCGAAGATATTCTCGGCAATGATGTAGTCACCGGCGTCCGCCTCAAGAATCTCGTCACAGGTAAATCAACGGAACTGCCTTGTGCCGGCGTGTTTGTCGCCATCGGCCATCGGCCAAACACCGCGTTCTTTGCCGGACAAATCACTATGGATAAGAAAGGCTACATCCGGACAGAGAAGGGAACCGCCACTAGTGTCCCCGGTGTGTTTGCCGCCGGCGATGTGCAGGACTCGGTATATCGTCAGGCAGTCACCGCCGCAGGCTCAGGCTGTATGGCCGCCATGGACGCCGAGCGTTTCCTCGAAGCGGGTGAGGGATAAGAGGTCACGGGTTAGGTGTATAGTCCCGAGGATTGATGGATAGGGTTAAGATTAAATCTTTCTGGTTCGATTGTCCATATCTTGCAGATATATTCGTAAGGGGTGAGTCCCTTGAGTGTTTTTAACCGTCTGCCAAAGTTGTA
>Ga0163153_10000438_pt1 | contig 74212 bp, 67 predicted proteins | sample OliLakLV19MP6IB1_FD_148629 | JGI IMG/M metagenome (GOLD analysis project Ga0163153, IMG submission 148629) | Freshwater microbial mat bacterial communities from Lake Vanda, McMurdo Dry Valleys, Antarctica - Oligotrophic Lake LV.19.MP6.IB-1 | ecosystem: Environmental > Aquatic > Freshwater >... | reverse complement strand
AGGTGCAGGCGGATGATCGTGTACGAGAGATATACTTGGGCCGCCAAAAAGTGGCGCATGTCTAGCAGGATGTTGAAAAGTGCTCCCAGCGTCGTTCTCGGCTCGACAAGATCCTCAACGTACCCCGCCCGGGGAAAGAGCTGGCTTGGCAGCTCGTGGTGGGAGGTTGAAAACAAGTACGCCTCCGATCTTTTCTCGCCCGCGGCCTTGCTGGAAGCCCTTTTGAACATCCTGTTGGACCAACCGAGGCGATACCATGCTCCAGCTTGAAAAGATTAATGCTTACTATGGTGAAAGCCACATTCTTCGGGATGTGTCCTTTACGATCGATCCCGGTGAGGTTGTGTGTCTCATGGGTCGGAACGGGGTCGGCAAGACGACCACGCTCAAAGTACTAACCGGTCTTCTGCCTACGAGATCGGGGCGGATGATGTTCGATGGCGCTGATGTGACAAAGGAGGCGACCGATCGGCGAGCTCGAAGCGGACTGGCCTGTGTGCCGCAGGGCCGGGAGATTCTGCCTCACCTGACGGTTCGGGAGAATTTGCTGCTCGGTTTCTGGGCAAGGTCGGACAAGCCGAACGGAACAGTCGAGAAGACGGTCTTCGACGAGGTGTATCACCTCTTTCCCAAGCTCACTCAAATTCTCAATCGACCAGGCGGCGTCTTGAGCGGCGGCGAGCAGCAACAGTTGGCGATCGGCCGCGCGATCTTGTCGAATCCCAAACTGCTCTTACTCGATGAGCCGACCGAAGGCATTCAGCCGTCGATCGTGGACCAAATCGAAGACGTGATCATCGGATTCAAAAATCAGCGCCGGTTTGCTATTTTGTTGGTCGAGCAAGGGCTCCACTTTGCCGCTCGTCTAGCAGAGAAGTACGTGGTGATGGCCAAAGGGGCGGTGGTGGTATCTGGCAAAAGTACTGAGTTGAGCGCGGAACAGGTGAAGCAGTATTTGACGGTGTAGCGAAGAGGTGGGGTGGTCAGACGGGTCTCCTTGCTCGCGGAACGCGCACGCTCAGAAGGTGCTCGCCTGGGACAAGAGCGCGTCTCGGCGCGCTCGGGGTTGGGCGGGTGAGAATGTTGCGCGCAGTAGAGGGCAGCCTTGGCCGCTCCCTTGGAGACAGGTAGTGGAAATTGGACAACCCTCGATGGGCGCAGTTGAAGTCACCCTCACCACCTCGGTACTATTTCGTCCCAACGTGTAGGCGAGGGGGGCAGGTGCCCTTTCTGTTCGATTGATAAATGACCACTGACCATTGACGGGGTTGTACGATGCATCTGACACCGAGAGAACAAGAGAAGCTTCTTATCTATGTTGCGGCGAATTTGGCCAAGGAGCGGAAGGCACGCGGGTTAAAGCTGAATCATCCTGAAGCGATCGCGTTTATCACAGCCGCGATTCTTGAAGGTATCCGCGACGGGCGCTCGGTTTCAGCCCTCATGACCTATGGCGCTACGCTCCTCAAGAAGAAGGATGTCATGCCTGGCGTGGCGGAGATGATTCACGAATTACAGGTCGAAGGGACGTTCCCGGATGGGACAAAATTGGTCACGGTTCATGAGCCCATTCGATAACTCAATGGATCCTTGGTAGATGTGGCTGGTCTACCCTGTAACAGTTTCAATCCTGTTGGTGCCGCTCCATGTGTTGTCGGCAGGCGCTGCCGACACGATGAACATCAAGGATTTGAAATCGAATGCGATGTCCTATCAGCTCAGAACGGTGACTCTACACGGAACGGTGAAGAATCTCAGAGTGTTTCCTCCGCACCCTGGGAAGGTGTGCACCGTGTATGGTTCGTATACCTTCACCTTGGTTGAAGACAGCGGAGAAGTGGATGTGGAGAAAGTTGGTCTCTGTCATGACGAACAGCACACACCTTCTGTCGATGAAGGTGATGAGGTGACCGTTAATGGACAAGTCCAGTTTTTTCACGCTGGTGATTTGGGGACAAAGGCACCAACGATTCTACTCCATGCTCAGGAAGTGATGAAGATCGGACAGTGAGGAGTGTAGGATGAAAAAGAAACGCTCCAAAGCTCAATCAGTTTCCAGATCTCGTGTTGCGAAACAGGCGTCTACTCCATTGCGTGGGGCAACGGTGTCCAGAGCCGATTCATCTGTGAACATAATCCCTGGTGAAGTCATCTTAGGCGAAGGCGACATCGTGGCTTTCACTGGCCGTCAGACGGCTGAGATCACCGTGGCCAATACCGGTGATCGGCCGATTCAGGTCGGGTCGCATTGTCATTTCTTCGAGGCAAATCGCGCGCTGCGCTTCGATCGTGAGAAAGCTTATGGGTTTCGATTGCGAGTCCCGGCTGGAACGGCGGTACGGTTCGAGCCAGGCGAGGACAAGCGTGTGACGTTGGTGGCGATCGGCGGTCATCGTGTGGCTTATGGGATCAATGGACTGGTGAATGGTCGACTCGACGATCCAACTGTGAAAGCCAAGGCTATGGTTGCTGCCCGCGAAGCCGGCTTTATCGTGAAGGAGAAGGCTCGATGAAGATTCCTCGGCGACAATACAACGATCTCTACGGACCGACGGCAGGGGATCGTATTCGCCTGGCCGATACGGAGTTGTTGATCGAGATCACACGCGATCTGACAGTGCCTGGGGAAGAGGCCAAGTTCGGTGGCGGCAAGGTCATCCGAGACGGCATGGGCCAGTCGCCTGCGGCCACCCGTGCAAGAGGTGCGCTCGATCTTGTGATTACCAATGCGATCATTGTCGATTGGTGGGGAATCGTGAAGGCGGACATCGGCATTCGGGATGGCCGTATTGTCGGGATCGGCAAGGCCGGCAATCCCGACATGATGGAAGGCGTGACGAAGGGGATGGAGATCGGGGCTTGCACCGAAGTGCTTTCCGCTGAAGGCAAGATTGTGACGGCTGGCGGGATCGATACCCACATCCATTTCATTTGTCCGCAGATCATCAATGAGGCCTTGGCGAACGGGTTGACGACGCTGATTGGCGGCGGCACCGGCCCGGCAACCGGGACTAATGCGACGACCTGTACTCCCGGCGCCTGGAATATCCATCGAATGCTTGAAGCCGCGGAAGGATTCCCGGTTAATCTCGGCTTTCTTGGGAAAGGCAATTCATCGTTACCGGATGGTTTGCGCGAGCAAGTCGAAGCCGGGGCGATCGGACTCAAGTTGCACGAAGACTGGGGCACGACGCCGGCGGCGATTTCGACCTGCCTCGATGTCGCGGAAGAATTCGATATTCAGGTTGCGATCCACACGGATACGATAAACGAAGCCGGTTTTGTCGAAGATACGATTAAGGCGTTCAAAGGGAGGACGATTCACTCATTCCACACGGAAGGCGCCGGTGGCGGCCATGCTCCAGACATCATTAAGGTCTGTGGTGAGGCCAATGTCTTGCCCTCATCCACGAATCCGACGATGCCGTTTACGGTGAATACGATGGACGAGCATCTCGACATGCTGATGGTCTGCCACCATTTGAATCCGCGTGTGCCTGAGGATATCGCCTTTGCCGAATCGCGCATCCGACGGGAAACGATTGCTGCTGAAGATATCCTGCACGACATGGGGGCGATCAGCATCATGTCGTCCGACTCGCAGGCGATGGGGCGTGTGGGTGAAGTCATTATTCGCACCTGGCAGACGGCGCACAAGATGAAAGTGCAGCGTGGACATCTCTCTCAAACGGCGGCCGATAAGCTGGCCGGTTCCAACGATAACTTTCGAGTACGGCGGTATATCTCGAAGTACACCATCAATCCGGCGATTGCGCACGGTATCGGGCATGAAGTCGGCTCAATCGAAGTCGGCAAGTTGGCGGATCTTGTGCTGTGGAAGCCGGCATTCTTCGGTGTGAAGCCTGAAATTGTCTTGAAGGGCGGGTTCCCCATGTCCGCTGCCATGGGAGATCCCAATGCGTCGATTCCCACACCGCAGCCGGTCCTCACCAGGCCCATGTTCGGGAGCTTTGGCCGCGCCTTGTTTTCCACCAGCCTCACCTTTCTTTCCAAGGCCGCAATCGACCACGAAGTGCACAAGTCGCTCGGCTTGCAGAAGCGTGTGGCGGCGGTGAAGCAATGTCGCAGCATCGGCAAGCGCGACATGAAGCTGAACGATGCGTTACCGCAGATCGAGGTAGACCCAGAAACCTATGTGGTAAAAGCGGACGGGCAGGTTTTGACATGCGATCCGATGGCGGTGTTACCAATGGCCCAACGCTACTTTCTTTTTTAACCGGCTGCTGAAAATGGCGCCCAGCTTCGTTCTCGCCTTGAACGCATCCTCAACGTACCCCACTCGGGGAAAGAGCTGTCTTGGCAGCTCGGGGCGGGTGGGTGAGAAACGACACGCCTCTTGGGCTTTCTTCGGCTCGGCCTTGCTGGACAACGTTTTGAGCAGCCTGGCCGTGAGGGCGGACCTATGAGACTGGCCCACTGAGTCATACAATGAATACTTCGTCACTTCTGAAAGGTCTCCGATTCGTCGATAGTTTCTTTCCATCGGGAGGCTATGCCTTCTCATCGGGGCTGGAGGCGGCGGTGCAGGGTGGTGCGGTTCGGAATGCGGAAGATCTGTCGCGCTACGTGGTGGAGTTGCTCACGATTGGAATAGGGAAGCGTGACGCAGTGGCAGCAGGGTTGGCGCATGATGCGTATGTCTTCGGCTCTCTGGAAATTGCCTTCAAGGCGGATCGAGAGCTGGAGGCGATGAAACTGGGCCGCGAATCACGGATAGCCAGTCGGCAGATGGGACGCCAGGTAATACGGCTGGCTGCGGATCAACTTGCCAGCCAACCACTGATCGAAGATTATGTTGCGGCAGTTGAAGCTGAACAGACAACCGGACATCTAGCCGTGACGGTCGGCCTCACGCTGGCAGCAGCGGGTTGGTCGAAGGAAAATACCATTGCCGCGTTTCTCTACCAAACCGCGACAGGTTTTGTCGCGGCAGCGATGAAGCTGCTGCCGCTTGGTCAGCGTGAGGGACAGAGGCTATTGGAGAGCTGGCTTGAGGTGATCGAACCAATCAGTCACAAAGCAGCACACCAACAAGTGCTTCAGTCTTGGTCGCCCATCCAGGACATTTACGCCATGAGGCATAGCCGGCTGGAATCGCGGCTCTTTCGGTCTTAGGAACATTATGCATAGAGCCGATGAACATTTTTCAGGTAACGGGCGCGTCACGGCGGCGCGGGCTGGTCATATTCCTGTGATTGGAGTTGGCGGCCCGGTTGGTTCAGGGAAGACGGCTTTGGTTGAGGCGCTCTGCCTGCGTCTGCGCGACCGTGTGAGTTTGGCGGTGGTCACCAATGACATCTTCACCAAGGAGGACGCTGAGTTTCTCACGCGCCGAGGCGCGCTCCCTCAAGACCGCATTCTGGGCGTCGAAACCGGGGGCTGTCCTCATACGGCGATCCGTGAAGATGCCTCACACAATCAGGAAGCTCTGGACGATTTGCTTAAGCGCCATCCCGATGTTGAGCTGATGTTCGTGGAGAGTGGCGGTGACAACTTAGCCGCGACATTCAGCCCCGAACTTGCGGACAAAGTGATCTATGTGATTGATGTGGCAGCCGGCGATAAGATTCCGCGGAAAGGTGGGCCTGGAATTACCCGGTCCGATCTCCTCGTGATCAACAAGATCGATCTCGCGCCGCACGTCGGGGCCGATTTGTCCGTGATGGATCGGGACAGCAAGCGAATGAGGGGCGACTTGCCCCACCTCTTTACGAATCTTAAAACAGGACAGGGCCTCGATCAGGTCGTGGCGTGGGTCGAGCAGTTGTTGCCGTTGCGCGCGCATCGCCCTTAGCAGGATGCTGAAAAAGTCCGCCAGCGTCGTTCTCACCTTGAACGCATCCTTAACGTACCCCAGAGTGTACGCCTCCGGTGCGTTCGGCGGCTGCGGCCTTGCTGACGGCTTTTTTGAGCATCCTGCGATATAGTTGTTCCACAGTCTTCGAAAAGAAAGGTCTTCAGTGAACCTTCCGGCGGACGGCTCTTCTGTATTCGACGGCGTCGGTCGGTGTGGAACCCTATCCTACGAATTCGAACGGGAGGGCCCACGTACGGTCCTCACGCGTTCGTCTTGCACCAGCCCCTGGCATCACTTTCCCCCTTCGTATCTCGACGACAGCGGCTGCGCCTTTACCTGGCTCGTGAACCCATCAGGCGGCTTGGTCGCTGGCGATCATATGTCGGTCGAGGCGCAGCTCCATGCCGAGACGCATGTGTTCATGACAAGTCCCTCTGCCAATCGTGTCTATCGAAGTCTGTCTGAGCCGGTGCTACAAGAAATTCGTCTTTCAGTCGGTGCTGATGCTCGATTGGAATGGGTCCCTGAGATCACGATTCCATTTGCCGGTTCTCGGTTTCGCCAATCGATCCATGTCGATCTTGCACCAGGTGCGACGGTAGTCCTATGGGACGCCATGGCTTCAGGTCGGGTTGCCAGGCACGAGCGCTGGGCCTTCGCCTCTGTTGAAAATGAGATCTGCATCAGAGCGTCTCGAGGGAGGTCGGTTGTTGAACGGTTTTGTGTGGCCCCTGACCAATTGTCTAAATCAATAGGTCTCGTCGGGAGCTGGGACTATGTGGCGTCGCTCTTCATCATTGGCGATGCGGTCGAGCCCGAGGTCTGGAAACGTCTCGATGAAGTGCTCGCGACTATTCTGGAGCAGCGCCCCGGCTTGGTGTTGGGAGCGGTCTCCACTCCTGCCCTGTCTGGGTTGGTGGTTAAATTGGTCGCTCGATCTGCGCCAGATCTCACGGCGGTGCAGGAGGCCATGTGGACGGCGATAAGGAAAGAGCTGTGGGGTCTTCCGTTCCCGAGCCTACGGAGGTACTGAGCCGTGCAGGTAGCATGGCACTGATTTACGAAACATGCGAGAATGGCCCGATACAAAGATCATGGGCAGAACTTTGATGGTCTACATATTGGGTGTAAGAGGAGAATAGAGCCGCAGGGTGCTCAAAAAGGCCGTCCAGCAAGGCCGCAAGCGAGTCGGAACCGGAGGCGTACCCTCGGAGGGTACGTTGAGACTTCCGATGAGCTGAGAACGCCGCTGGCGGACTTTTTCAGCATCCTGCTAAATCTTTATGCGTACCTTTCGTATCGCCATGGTGCAGATGAATTCGACGGTCGGGGATCTGGATGGGAATGTCAGCCGGATCACGGCCTGGCTGCGCGAGGCAAAGAAAGCCAAGGCTGATCTCGTCGCATTCCCGGAATTGGCGATCACCGGCTATCCACCAGAAGATCTGCTGCTCAAACCACGTTTTCTCGAAGACAACCGCCGTGCCCTTCAGGAAGTCGTCCGTCACTGTCGTGGCATTGCAGCAGTCGTGGGTTACGTCAGTCAGAGCGATGGCGTCGACCCCAAGCCGGCTCGCTCATCGGTGGTGCAGGCCGGGTTACATGAACTCTACAATGCGGCGGCGGTCATTGCCGATCAGACACTCATCACGACCTATTGTAAGTGGTATTTGCCGAACTACGGCGTGTTCGACGAGAGCCGCTATTTTCATCCGGGCCGCCGACTGCCGCTTATTCGTGTACGCGGTGTGGTGGTGGGTGTCAACATTTGTGACGATATCTGGCTTCCGGAAGGTCCGACCGGTTTCCAGGCAGCGGCAGGCGCCGAAGTGATCGTGAATATCAACGCCTCGCCGTTTCATCTGGGGAAGAGCCGGGTTCGTGAGCAGATGCTGGCGACTCGCGCGCGGGAAAATGGAGTGGTGTTGACGTACACCAACGCGGTCGGCGCTCAGGATGAATTGGTGTTCGATGGGAATAGCGTGATCCTCGATCACCAGGGTGAGGTCATCGCACGGGGAAAAGCCTTTGAAGAAGACTTGATCGTCGCCGATCTCAATATGGAGGCTGTTGCGCGGGCGAGACGAACTGGGCGGAAAAAGATCTTGCCGAAGCGTATCGCGGCTGCGGTGGAGCTGTATGCCGCCCCGCTCCCATCTGTCCGCAACGCTCGATTGCGTGTGGTTGGCGCTGTGGCGGCCACCCTAGATCCGTTGGAGGAAGTGTATCGGGCTCTGAGGTTGGGGGTGCGCGACTATGTGAAGAAAAATGGATTTACGCGCGCCGTGATCGGCCTCAGCGGCGGAGTGGATTCGGCGCTGACCGCTGTGCTCGCCGTCGATGCGCTCGGTTTTGAAAACGTGTGGGGCCTGTTCATGCCGTCGCTCTATACGTCGCAAGATAGTCACGACGATGTTGCCGAATTGGGGGCACGGCTTGCGATCTCCGTGCGTACGATTCCCATTACGGAGCTGTTTAACACCTATCGGCACGAGCTCGCGGCAACGTTCGAGGGGTGTGCACCTGATACGACGGAAGAGAATCTTCAAGCTCGCATCCGGGGCAATCTCCTCATGGCCTTCTCCAATAAATTCGGCCACCTGGTGCTCACGACGGGAAATAAGAGCGAAATGAGTGTGGGGTATGCCACGTTGTATGGCGACATGGCCGGTGGTTTCGCTGTGATCAAAGATGTACCCAAGACGATGGTGTATGACTTGGCGCGGCTCCGTAACCTCCGCGGCACAACCCCGGTGATTCCCAAACGGACGTTAGATCGGCCACCGACTGCTGAACTGAGGCCAAACCAAAAGGATGAAGATTCGTTGCCGCCTTACGAGATCCTTGATCCTATTCTCCAAGCCTATGTGGAAGAAGACCGGTCTCTCGATGAAATCATCGAGGCAGGATTCGACCGTGCGACGGTGGCGAGGGTCATGACGATGGTGGATGGCAGCGAGTATAAGCGCCGGCAGGCGCCGATCGGGATCAAGATTACGCATCGGGCCTTGGGGAAGGATCGGCGGATGCCGATTACGAACGGCTATCGAAACTCCTAGTAGGATGCTGAAAAATCACGCCAGCTTCGTTCTCGCATCGTTCAGACTCTCAACGGGGACCCGGCCGCCTCACCACTCGGCGGCGCGCACAGACTTGGTGCTCCTTATTCGTCGCACCGTGCGCCCCAACGGGTACGCCTCCGGTTTCGACTCGCCTGCGGCCTTGCTGGAAGGCCTTTTTGAGCATCCTGCGGGAATAGTGGGAAAAGCTGAAGCGTTCGAACCGTCTGATCCGTACCCCGATCTTCGGCCTTTCGACCGTTAGCCTCGGACTCCAGCCTTCATCTTTTCTGCGGTGCGGTTTTCCGTTTTAAGTTGTATGGCTTGGTGGGCTGATTGCCGAGTTGTTGTTGAACGGATTGCAGTTCCTTCCTGAGAGCTTCCACCTCCTGAGACAGGGCTTCTGTAGAACGCGCTTGGGATTCGGATGCGCCGGCTCCTACTGAAGATCCTGGCGTCAGTGAGGTTCCCGTCTGAGTCGCAGTCTGCTCTGCGGTTGCTGCTGTCGGTACCTGTTGCAGGAGTTGGTAGTCTATGGCGAGGAAGCGATCGGTCGATTCTTTTCCTGTAGGCGGATCGAAGGCATTGGAACGTAGAGCAGCGCTCGAAGTGAACAATAGAATTCGGTCACGAAGGCCTGAAGAGTCGGGACGGCTCATTCGATAGGCGGTGTCGTTCACGTTCAGGTTCGCCCTCGTCGGTGCATAGCGATATTGAGAGAGAATTACGTACAATTGTCGGCCATAAGCATAGAGAGAGCCCGCGGTGGTTTCTGTGATCGAAGATTCTAACATCGAACCTGGGTGCGTAGTCTGGACACGGTACGCGACACGCTCAGTTGGCGCTGCGGTACGTAAACCCTCTGCAAGCAGTGGAGCGAGGAACTGGATCTGATCATCCGAGAAGACGGGGACAGGAGACGAGCGTCCTGCGAGCAATCTCTGAATGCCTCTCTCCTGGTCTTGTACCGTCATGCCTTTTAAGACCTGAGCGATGAGGGTTGGATCCAGCGTGATCGGTTGAGTGGCCTGAATCGACTGATCGGCCATCGTCTGAAGGGACACCGTTCCGCGCGGATCCTCAAAGAGGATTTTGCCGGTCGGGGCGGTCGTGCTGCAGGCGGTGCCGATTACACAGAGTAGGGCTAGGAAAATTGAAGGTTTGTACGACAGTCGTCGTGATACATGTTGTGGTGCAGGGACCATAGGTGGAGGCGAATCTAGCATAGACGATCGGTCATTGCCAGGAGTCTGTCTGAGCCTCTAGACAGCAGCATGGTAAGTTCCCTATTTTTCATGGCACGATGTCATGCACCGTGCCGACTGCCAATATCAACAGCCATCGCCTCGACAGGTTCCTATTTCTTGTAAAGATCGATAAACAGCCACACCGAGAGAATGTGATTGATGCGATCGTTCGCAGTCGAATGGGTTTGAATATATTGGTTCATATAACCGACTTCCGTCTTGATCTCTGGACTGAACCGATATCCGAGCCCGACAAAACCGCGGTTTTGATCGAACCCCAGGTGCGATTGGAGCCTTGGCCCCCAGTCCGTATCATACAGATTCACGAATACCTCATCCCACACCACGAAATCTGTACCTGGAAGGGAAGAGATCGGCCAGGAGAATTTGAGAAATTGACGAAAGCGCGAGCTCGTATCGCTGCCGTTTGCTTGCCAGCGTTGCTCCAGCCGTGGTCGGAAGGTAAAGTTACCGAAAGGCGTCGATCCTGACCACATATATTGCTCCCACATTCTGTCTTCCGCGATCTCTCCTCCCTGCCCGTCTAGGTAGTTTGTGACGCGAGCGTACCCTATCCACACGGTGGATTGGTCCGTGAGCGCATAGCCAAGGCCGGGCCGAATCAGCGATTGGTCGAGTGCGATGCCGTCTGAACAACAATCTCGAGCTCGAAGCTGACCTTCCATCCACCAGAGCCATCGTTTGAGGTCAGGACTCACGTACCCGAAATTTCCTCGTGCCAGCGCAGCGCCCCATACCCGGCTATCATCCTGTAACTCCCCTCCCCAGGCGGTCGGTGAAGCGAACGGCATCAGGGAACATGCGATAATCGCGAGGGTGAGACACAGCGCCGGGAGACGCCTTCCAGTCTGACGTAGAATCGAATAGTGAGCGGTTGTCCGTGTATGCATGGTCAGAATACTCCAAGAGCAGGTGAGAAATTGTCGTGCTGTCCGCCGCATGGCAGGAGGTAAAGGGCAGAACCCTAACATACACGTATTTTCTCACGCTAGAAGGAAAAGTTGTACGACTTAGGGTGCTGTGTGTGCGGCGTTCCTGCGGACATAGGTAAGGCGAGGACTGCGGCTGGAGCCCGGCCTCCTCTGCGTCATCGACGAGGCCAAGGGGCTGGGTACTGCCATTCGGACGGTGTTCGGAGCCCAGGTCCTGGTCCAACACGGTCAGTGGCACAAGCGCGAGAACATCGTGCGGTATCTGCCGAAGACTCAGCAAGCGGCCTGGCGCCGGCGACTCCAACAGACTTACGAGCGACTGACGTATGCCAGGCTCGGGCGGCTCTGGGCCGACTCCGCCAGGAGCTGCAGGGGATCAACCCCTCTGCCGTGGCCAGCCTGGACGAAGGCCTGGAGGAGACACTGACTCTGCATGCCTGGGGTGAGCCTGAAGACCACCAACTGTCTGGAATCCCTGAATGCGCAGCTCGGCCAGCTCACCGACCAGGTGGATCACTGACGCACATCGGAGCAAAAACAGCGCTGGGTCGCCAGTGCGCTGAGCCTCATCGAGCCCCGCCTGCGGCAGATCAAAGGCTACCGCCATCTCCCGCAGTTGCGCGCGGCCCTGCAGGCCACGATCGGGAAGGCTAAACGCGTGGAAGGAGCTTGCATTGCATGAGGACTGCATCGAGGCCGCTTCGGAATTTCAACGAAGAGGGGGATTGACGCGAGACCCCGCAAGATGAGATATACACCTATTAAATAATATTCTAGGGCGTGTGTCAGGCGATCCGATGCGGCAACTGGCCTCGGATGTATGGTTTGTTCCTGCAGTGCCACTCAAGCACAATCGACGCACGCCGTGGGAGTTATGATCGCGTCATGTATAAGCGACGTAATGAAATAGAGCGACTGCTCCACCGGCTCGATGAATCCTCTTCTCGCGGTTTGAAACACTCGATGTCATGTTCGTGCGTTCATCAATTTCGCGTTGATGGTAAATGGCGTGCGTGGATGGTGTGCGTTGTGTTAACAGGCCTTAGAAATAATATGGAGAACGGACTTGCATGAAGAATCTTGTCCTGGTTGCCTTAAGAAGACCCTATACATTTGTGGTGTTGGCCATCCTCATCCTGGTGTTTGGGGCGCTAACAGTGGTCAAGGCACCGACGGACGTCTTCCCAAATATCCAGATGCCCGTCAGCTCCGTAGTCTGGCTCTACGATGGGTTGATGCCGCAAGAGACCGAGGGACGAGTCACACGTGTGTTCGAACAAATGTTGACTCAGACGGTCGAAGGCATCAAGACCATCGTGAGCACTTCTTACTTCGGTCACTCCATCATCAATATTTTTCTTCAAGACGGAGTTGATCTAGCCGGCAGCGAGGCTGATATCGTGGGGATATCGCAGACCTCCGTCAAAGCACTGCCGCCGGATGTTGCCGCGCCCATGGTTATGCGGTTGTTCCCCTCCCAAGTACCAGTAGCCGTACTACAAGTCGACTCCGAGGAGCTGACACCGGCGGAGCTCTATAATCTCTGCGTCATGCGAATTCGACCCATGCTCGTCACGATACCCGGTGCGATCCTGCCGCATCCCTATGGGGGCCAGGACATGCAGGTCATGATCAATGTCGATCAGCAGAAATTGATGGCCCGTCACCTCACCACGGAGGACGTGCATCAAGCGGTCGAGAGACAGAATCTCGTGCTGCCTGGCGGGGACATGAAGATCAAGGAGACCGACTGGCTTGTCCTGACGAACGCATCCCCGTTGAAGATTGAAGAGTTTGAGGACATCCCGATCAAGCGAGACGGTAACGCCTTCATCCATCTGCGCGACGTCGCTACGGTTCGCCTGGCTGGCCGGGTACAAACGAACTCCGTGCTGGTCGACGGCAAACAGGCCGTCATCGTCGTCGTCATGAAGAGCAGTGAGGCTTCGACCATCGACATCGTGGATGGAATCAAAAAAATGCTCCCACGCATCGCGGAGGTCGTGCCTGCTGATGTGAAAGTGAGTCTCATCAGCGATTCTTCGGAATTCGTCAGGGATGCCATCGCTGATGTGGTGCATGAAATGATCATCGCCGCCCTGCTGGTCGGCTTCATCGTACTGCTGATGCTCGGCTCCTGGCGCCCGACGGTCATCGTCCTCACTTCGATCCCACTCTCCATCCTCAGCTCCATCATCGCCCTCCATCTGCTCGACGAATCGATCAATCTTATGACCCTAGGTGGATTGGCCCTGGCCGTCGGCATTCTCGTCGACAATGCCGCAGTCATGATCGAGAATATCGACACCCACCTCGAGATGGGTAAGCCGTTAGAGGAGGCGATCATCGATGCCGCCAATCAGATCATTCTCCCGACGTTCGTCGCCACGCTTGCCATCACAATAGTGTGGATTCCACTGTTCCATTTAAGCGGCATTGCCGGTTGGGTGTTCCCGGCGATGGCCGAGGCTGTCATCTTCGCGATGCTGGCTTCCTTTATCTTGACCTACACCCTCGTGCCGACCATGGCGAAGTATATTCTGAAGGTGCATCACGCGACCGCGCCGGGGGGCGGTGTCTTCACTCGCTTCCAGCAGGGATTCCAGAATTCCTTCGACCGATTCCGCAATGGCTATACCGCACAGCTTGAAAAGGTGATCGCCCATCGCGTGGGTTTCGTCGCAATCGCCATCGTGCTCTCGTTGGGGTCGCTCGTGCTATTTTACTTCAACGGCCAAGAGTTTTACCCCCAGATCAAGGGCGGATTGTTGCAGATGCACATGCGGGCGCCGCTCGGGTTGCGGATCGAGGCCGCAGGGCGGGTGGCTTCCCTCGTCTCAAACGACATCAGGGAAATGCTGCCCGGTAACGTCGAAGCGATTGTCAGTAATTGCGGTCTCCCCGTCGGAGCGCATAACCTTGCCTTTATTCCAACGCCAACGATCGGCACTCAAGATTGCGATCTGACCATCGCGCTGAAGGATCAAAGGTCGCCGGTGTGGGACATTCGGAACACTCTCCGAAAAGGTTTGTCGGAGCGCTATCCAGGAACGGAATTCACGTTTCAGCCGGCTGATCTGACCGATAAGATTCTTAATTTCGGCTCGCTCGCGCCAATCGACCTGCAGGTCAACGGGCCGGACCTCTATGCCAATTTTGCGTATGCTCAAAAATTGGCGGGCAAATTCCGCCAGATCCCCGGCGCCGCCGACGTGTATATCTATCAGACGATGTTTCAGCCGACTATCCTGGTCGAAGGCAACCGGACATTCGCCCTCAGCATGAATCTGAACCAGAAGGATTTTGGCTTCAACATGCTCCTGGCAACTGCCGGCAGCCAGCAGATTGATCAGAAATATTGGCTCGACCGTTCGACACAACAGTCTTATCGACTCAATATCTATACCCCCCAATCACAGTTGACGAACATTCAAGATCTTCAGACGCTCCCGGTCGCTCCAGAAATGCATCAGGAAGGTTCGGATGAGACCCTGCAAATGCTCGGTAGTATCACGAAAGTCTCTCTGGTCGGAACACCGGGTGTGGTGACGCACCGGAATCTGCTGCCGATGATCGACGTCTTGGTGTCGGCGGAGGGACGCGATCTCGGTGGTGTGCTGGCGGATGTCCGGAAGATCGCGGAGAGCATGAAAGGTGAGCTGCCGCGCGGCGCGGAAGTTGAAATCCATGGCCAGTCCGAAGTTATGCACGACGCCTATGTCGAACTATTCGGTGGTCTCATTGTCGCCATTCTGCTGATCTATCTACTGATTGTCGTCAATTTCCAATCCTGGCTTGATCCGTTCATTATTATTACTGGCCTGGTGGGCGCGTTCGCGGGCATTGCATGGGCACTGTTCGCCACCCATACGTATATTTCAGTGCCGGCGCTGACGGGGGCCATTATGACGATGGGCACGGCCACCGCCAATTCAATCCTGCTGGTCGCATACGCCCGTGAGCGGCTGGCTGTCCACGGTGACGCGCTACGAGCTGCGGTCGAGGCGGGGAAAGGCCGTATTCGTCCGGTACTCATGACCGCTGCAGCGATGATCATCGGCATGCTCCCGATGGCGATGGCCAATTCACAGAATGCGCCGCTAGGTCGAGCCGTCATGGGGGGATTGACAGTTGCGACCCTGTTCACACTGTTCTTTGTTCCCTGCGTCTATGCCATGGTCTACCACCGGCGAACTGTTCCCCAAAAGGAGCGTGCCTAATATGAACAACTTGGGTGGGAAAGCCTTTCTGATTCTAGTCGTCATCGTGGCAGTCGTGGTTCTCGTGTTCCGGTTTAGCGAGAAACAGATCGACGCGACCGCCTTGGAGAAGGGCGCCTCGGAAAGCGCCATAACCCCGGTGGCCATCACGCATGCCAAGCAGACAGCGCCGACCTCCACCGTTACGCTCCCCGGCAATATTGCCGGGTGGAACGAGGCACCTATGTATGCGCGTGTCGAAGGCTACGTGAAGGCGTGGTATAAGGACTACGGCGCTGAGGTGAAGAAAGGCGATATCCTCGCCGAAATCACCACGCCGGATCTCGATGCCGAATACCGACAGGCCATTGCGGATCTGGAATCCGAAAGTGCCAAGAATGAGCTGGCTGGCCTGACCGCCCAGCGCTACCTGGCCATGCGAGAAAGCCATGCACTCTCCGAGCAAGCCATCTCGGTACAACTCGCCGAGGCGAAGGCCGAGGCGGCGAAAGTCAGGGCAGCAGAGCAAAAGGTCAAGAACATTGAAGCCTTCATTGGGTTTAAAAATATCAGGGCCCCCTTCGACGGTGTGGTGATCCAGCGGAACATCAATGTCGGTGATTTGGTCAGCAAAGAGGGCAATCTCAGTACCCCCAATGCAAAAAACAACCTCTTTACCGTGGCCGTGGTTGATAGGTTGCGACTCTTTGTGAACGTGCCGGCATCCTTCGGGGCCTTCCTCAGTCCAGGCCTGACGGTCGATGTGACCGTACCGCAATTCCCCACTCGCCATTTTACTTTCAAGTTTCTGACTGTGGCGAAGGGGTTTGATGTGAGCACACGCACCGCGGTCGCGGTCTTTACCATTGATAACAAGGACCGAGTACTCTGGCCCGGCTCCTACGCCAACGTTCATCTGACCACGAACGTGGAAAAAGGGGTGCTGACGATTCCGACGAGCGCATTGGTTTTTCAGGAGAAGGGTACGCAGGTGGCCATCGTGGGAGAGGATGATCGGCTTCACTTCAAACCGATCACCGTTTCAAAAATCTTCGACAACTACATCGAAGTCACTGAAGGCGTCTCCGAGAGCGACCGTATTGTGAATAATCCGAGTGCTGCGTTGCTCGAAGGAGACAAGGTGCGAATCGTGACGCCAGCAATTGGGTATGACATCCTGAATCCAACAGCGAAGCTTGCCGGAGGCGATACGAATCATCCAGGAGGCGTTAAATGAAAGGACTACGCATCGGAACCGGTATTGTCATGTCTCTCACCACCCGCCTCAGTGATATGGCCGCTTTTGGGCACATGGTTCGGCAATGACAGACACTTGGCCTCCCTGGTTATGGCGGAGTGGCTTCTTGCTGGTGATCTTCAATCTGTCGGCTTGTAGTTGGTTCCCGGCTGTTGATCTGGCACCTAAGTATGAGTCGCCACAATACGTCGTTCCTGACTCATGGCAGGGCTCAAGTCCCTTCGTGAAGGGGAAGCCGTCGGATGATCAGCTCCGGCCGGATTGGTGGAAGCTGTACGGCGATCCAGTCCTGGACAAACTGATCGAGCAAGCTATTGATGCCAATCCTGATCTTCAAGCCGCAGCCGAACGTTTCGTGCAGGCCCGCGATGAGATGATGAAAGCCCGGTCGCAGTACCTTCCTCGGCTCGGCACAGGTTTCGAGGCCTCACACAATAGACAGTCGGATCACAGACTCTTTCGTCCTGAAGGGGAAGGTGTTCACACCCAAGAAGGCACGCTATTACTTGGAGGCCTTGCAGCTTGGGAGCCAGATTTCTGGTCGCGCCTCCGGAATGCCACACGGGCGGAGATCTATCGCGCCGAGGAACGTGCTGCCGATTGGGCGCTTGCGCGACTGAGTCTGCAGGCGGAAATTGCCTCGAATTACTTCATGGTCCGCGGTCTCGACGCCCAGGAGGCGATCTATACCCACTCGATTGAGCTCTACAGAGATACGCTCAAGCTGACCATGTCCCAGTACACCGGGAAGATCGCATCGGCGCTCGACGTCGCCCGCATCGAATCGATGTTATTCACCACTGAGACAAAATTGGCGCAGATTCAAGGTCAACGCCAAGTGGGTGAACAGGCCATCGCCATCCTGCTCAATAAGGCGCCTGGTAGCTTCACGCTTGAGCCAGTGGGGGAGCTTCGAGTCGCGAAGTTTGCGATTCCTGTAACGCTCCCTGCCACCTTGCTTGAGCGCCGGCCCGACGTCGCCGCAAGCGAGCGACGAATGGCGCAGGCGAACCGCAGTATCGGTATCGCCCGTTCCGCATTTTTCCCCAATGTTTCATTCCGTATTAATGGCGGATTCGAAGACGGCATCAGTCTGCTCAAGCTTGTCAACAGCTTCTGGTCCTATGGCTCTACTCTTGATCTACCGGTTTTTCAGGGCGGCTACCGGCGTGCACAATTACAACAGGCGTGGTCGGCCTATCGCGAGATGGAGGATCTGTACCGTTCGACCGTGCTCAACGCTTTTCGTGAAGTCGAGAACAATTTGAGTCTGACGAATCGGCTGACGGTCGCTGCAGAACGGCAGGACGCTTCTGTGGGGGCGAACCAGAAGGTACAGCAGCTCACTCTTGAACTTTACCGGGGCGGCCTGGCTAACAGCCTTGAAGTGATTTTTGCCCAGGTCAACACGCTCCTGGCACGCATCGACTTGGTGCTAATCAAGACAGAACTGCTGAGATCCTCCGTCAACCTCATTCGAGCCTTTGGTGGAGGATGGGATCGTAATCAACTCCCTTCCGATGACCAGATTCAGCCTTTCAATACTTTTCAATATTCTGACCTCAACAAACCAAAGCCAGTGGGGGGAATCGACGTCAATGCAGGTGAATCAAAGCCCAACAATGATCTGACGAAACCCTATGTTCCCTGATGAATCGCTCGCAAACCTCGGATGCGTTTTTTCGCACCATGACGGATTGCCTAGCCGCCATTTCATCTCCGGTGACCGGATTAGGGGTTATGACGATTCTCGTGCGTACGTTGACCAAACTGCCAGGCGCCATAAGCAGGAAGAGGTAATCATGAAATCGATGACCAGTCTCACAGCGATCCTCGCGATCGTTCTTTATTTGTTCCCGGTGATGGGCCACGCAGCAGACGTGCCTGGTGTCCCCCCAGAAAAAGTCGCAGACTATATACATGCTGTTATTGAAAGCCACCGTGCCTTCTACACTATCCATGTGGTCGAACGTTTAGAGGAGCAGGGGGGAATCAAAGTGGATGCAGAATGGCGCACGCATAAGAAGACTTTACCGTTACCACAACAGTTCGTTACCGAATCAAGCAACATGTTCGCAACATTCACAGGGCTCCGTTACCGATTGATAAGTCTATGGCCGATTGATCCCAAAAATGGCCCCCGCGACCAAGTAGATAAACACAGCCTAGAAGCTGTGCTTGCGAGACCGGAACAGCCAATCGCTCGTACAATCAAGATCGATGATCAAACCTTCTTTCACGCGATTTATGCTGATGTGGCTGTTAGTCAGGCTTGCGTTGCCTGCCATAATACTCATCCCAACAGTCCTAAGAAGAATTTTCAGGTTGGTGACGTTATGGGCGGCTTGGTCATCGAATTCCCGCTGGGAAATCAGTGATTCCCACTCATAGATAGGCACAAAACCCCTGTGATTGTGCAGCCGGATGCCTTGTGCAGCAAAGACAGATCAATCGTCCCTTCCAAGTTGGCCCGGCGACCGACACACTGTCTCACGGCTAGTATGGGGAGCCAGAGGTCGGGAGGCGTCCGGTACCCCTATCTGTATCATCGATACTACATGGCTTAGGAAGGGAAAATGGTACGCCCATGAAAACTCTAATGATTATAGCCCGGGACTCTATGTTAAGTAACTTGGAGGAGCTCCTACAGAGTAATGGTATTACGGCATATTCGATACTGAACAACGTAATGGGTAAAGGTGCCACTGGCAGAATGTATGGGACCTTTCTCAACCCTGACATCAATGCGATCATTCTTGCAGTTCTTCCCTCAGACCAGGCAGATAGGGCGGTCAGCGCACTTAAAACCTTTCACGCCTCACATAAAAAGCCTTCACACGATGACACCCCTATCCCTCTCAAGGTGTTTTCATTTCCTTGTGAAGAACATATCTAGCGCTATGGACTAGAACGGACCCTGTGTCTTCACACCAGCCTTGCAGCCTGTAATTCCTCCCGCCAACACGGGTTATTCAGAGCGACCCATAGGCAAAGAATGCGATTCTATGACGCAGATTGATCCGAGCATGGGCCCAGTCGAGGCGATCGCTCCGACCACGCCTGGAATACAAGTCTGGCCGTCCGGGGACGAAAGTCGGTTTGGTGCCCACGCTGAAATATCTTGTTGTGCATGGGCCCCTCTACTGCGCTAGAGTCGCAGGCCATCTGAAGGAGGGACCGCATGCCGACGATCATAAGCAAAGAACTGACGACACTGAAGATCCGAGGCGCCATCACCACACGGTCAGGAGCTGTCTGGCCATCGTGAACTATGAGGCTCTTCCAATATGAAATGAGTCTGAATCCTGGTCGTATTTTCTCTAAGCAATGAATCTGAGCGGTGGCTGTGCTGAATCAGTGATGATGCCCGGCATGGGGATCGACATGGAAGAAGCACGGCCACACAGCGTGGCGCAGGTCAGGGATTTTTTGGACGGGGCCACGGAGATCGCCTTCCGGGTCCCCAAGCTGGAACGGTATTCGTTCGTTGAGCGGGTTCTCATGCGGTTTGGTTATGCCAAAGCTGGACGAGTCGGCAAGGGTGTGCTGCTGCGGTATTTGGCGCTCCTCACGGGGCTGTTACGTCAGCAGGTAAGCGGAGTGGTGCGGCGGCATCGCCAGGAGGGCACGCTGTCGACTCGGCCTGGCCCGCCACAGCACGGCTTTCGCCGCCGCTTCACCGCCACGAACGTGGTCTTGCTGGCCGACATGGACGCGAGGCATGGCACCGTGTCCGGCCCAACCACCAAGACATTAAGGGAACGGGCCGGCCGGCTGTTCGGGAATGCGCGCTTCGAGCGACTGGCGGGCATTTCGGTGTCCCATCTCTACAATCTTTGGGGCAGGACCCCATCCCAGCGCCCGCGACGGCACTGGACCCAAACGCGGTCCACCGGCGTCCCCATTGGCCAGCGCCGAGCGCCCCAGCTGAATGGGATGCCAGGGTATATCCGGATCGACAGCGTGCATCAGGGCGACCAAGGCGGGATGAACGGGGTGTATCACCACAACGCGGTGGATAGCGTGACCCCGTTCCAACTGGTCGCGACCTGCGAGAAGCATCAGCGAGGCCTATTTGCTGCCGGTCATCCGGCAGCTGATAGAGAGCGTTCCGTGTGTCATCCTAGAATTCCACGCGGAGAACGGCTCCGAGTACATCACGTACAAGGTGGCCATGTTGTTAGAGAAGTTGCGTATCGAGTTCACCACGTCCCGCCCCCGGCATTCCAACGACAACGCGTGGGCGGAACCCAAGAATGGCGCGGTGGTGTGGAAACACTTGGGGTATGCGCACATCCCGCGACAGTTCGCCGAATAGGTCAACACGTGCTGTACGCATCGCCTCAACCCGTACATCAACTTTCACCGTCCGGGCCTCTTTCCGGAGACGATCACAGATGCCAAGGGAAAGGCGCGCACGCGCGATCACGAGAGGGACATAAAAACGCCGGATGAAAGGTTGAAATCCCTACCCGATGTCCGTCAGTCTCTCAAACTCGGCATCACGGTGGAGCCATTGATGGACAAGCCGCCAGGATGAGCGATACTGAGGTGACCTTGGCCTTGAATCCTGCACGAAGCACGCTGTTCCAGTCCATCTCTGCGGCAAGCCGGAAGCGGGCATGAGCCACACCGGCGCGGCAGAACGACGGAGCATTGATCACCCCGACCGAGTCAGAACAGAGAACAGAGAGCAGAGACTCAGATTCGCCGACCGTTGTTCAGACTCATTTCCGTATTGGAAAAGACTGCGCCAGTCGCATGTCCAGAGGACCTCCGGCACAAGCCGCTCTTGGTGTGAGACGGAACCCAGAATTTAGGGACTGAGATAGTCGGGCGGATTCGGCGAGGCGGAGAGGGTCCAAAGCCTGAAGTACGACGTGTAGGCGTTCAGAGCATCGAATGTCATACGTCGGTTCATACCTGATACGGTGTCCCCGTCAATCTCGCTCATTCCACCCGGCGCACTGGCTGATTTGTTCAGCCTCCTGCTACACAATGATAGGCATTGACAGACTGTCCTGGGACAGGTATAAGGGCGCGGAGTATAAGGGCTCCTACAGGGTGCCCTTATAAAAAAAGAGGGGAACAACGGCGTTTCCCACCAGCTGTACGATGGACAATGGCGTCCTCCGGTCCCAACGGGCTTGAGGACGTTTTTTTTGGCTGGATTGTGCCTGCATGGGCTGGTGGGAATCGATGGGGAAGTGAGAGGGGAGTGGGCCGGCGGTTGCGCACAATGGCGTGCGGGTCGACAACGACGTCGAGGTGTGAGAGGCAAGGGGGCAACCGAATCACCAATCGGATCAGGGAGGATGAATTATGTCAGCACGCAGTCGTATTGGGATAGGACTAGGTATGTGTGCGATGGTCTCGCTGCTCGGCAGCAATGTGGCGATGGCGGCTCACATGGAGGGGCACGCTGCTGAGCATATTGAAAAGGAGTCCCTCTGGGTCTCCATGGGCTTTAAGATCTCAGGGGCCGTGGAAGCATCCTACACGCAGAATTTCAATAATCCGAACACCAACGTTAATTCACTGCGTATTTTCGATACGCAGGCGAACTCGTTCGTGCCGCAAGTGGCGCAGCTCGTGTTTGAACGGGCTGCCGTGGCATCAGGCAGTGCCGCGGACCGTGTGGGCTTTCGCGCGCGGCTCAATTTTGGAGCCCAATCCAGGTTTTCGCGAGCACGCACGAATTTTCAACCTGGCACGGACAACAACGAGGTGGATTTTCAAGAACTCTACGGAGAGTACATCGCCCCGATCGGCAACGGCCTGAAGATTCAAGCAGGAAAGATCAATACCTTGATCGGGTATGAAGGGATCAACAGTTGGGAGAACCCGAACTTTTCCCGCACCTTCATGTTCGGTCTGAGCCAAGCCTTCACGACGACCGGTATCCGGTTTACCTATCCGTTCGCGTCATGGGCGACCGCGTCCATCGGACTCATCAACGGGTGGGACAATATCGAGGACAACAACAGAGGCAAATCGTTCGAGTGGAAAGTTGACCTGACGCCCCACGAGAAGTTCGGCATCGCCTTCTTTGGGTCCTATGGAGCAGAACAGTCAAATGGAAATGCTGCTTTCGGCAATGCCGCCACCGGCGCCTGCACGAGCGGGACAACCGGGTGCGATCCTACAGCCAAGCGAACGGTGGTGGGCTCGATCATCACGATCAAGCCGACTCCCATGGATACCCTGATCCTCGAGCCCTATTACGGGAACGAGGGCAATGCGACTGCGAACCCGGGCCAACCATCAGGAAACGCTCGCTGGAATGGGCTCGTGACCTATTTCATTCATGACTTCAACGATCAACAACAGCCCCATGCATTCAGTTTCCGGGCTCGCGGAGAAATCTGGGAGGATGCAGGTGGCGTCCGCAGCTGCGTCGGAGGCAATAATTTCAACGGCGGCACCAATGTGTGCGCCGGTGGCCCCGGTGGTTTTGTGGCTGGTGGTGGTTTATTTAATACCGCAACAGGTGGAGGAGCTCGCCAGACTCTCTGGGAAGGCACTTTCACACTGCAATACAAGCCGGCCCCGTCACTCATCACGAGAGCGGAATTCCGGTATGACAAGTCAGATCAGAATGTGTTCCTCCGTGGCGGTCAGGGAATCAATAATCAACAGACCTTGGGATTCTCAGTCGTCTATCTGTTCTGAGCTGAGTGAAACTATAGTCCGTTGAATGGTGACATGTGGCTCCCTTCGTGGCATACACCACGAAGGGAGCGCTTACTAGAAGCGCTGCAGGCCATGCCGAATCCAGGGCACGGGTGGTAGGCGGTGAGGGGTATGGTCAATTGTGAGTGGTGCAACAAGCCGTCAAGTAGTGAAGGGCTGAGTCCACGCGCTCAGCTCTGGCTGTGGCAGGTGCCGCAGCTTAGTTTAATGAAGAACGAGCGTGAGACAGCCAGGAGGGCCGCTTAGAATATTTCAACGAACGTATTGGCAACCTCGTCCTGAACCAAGGGATGAAAGGATACAAATATGTCATCGCATATGATGAGTAGTATGAAGAAGATTCTGCCGGTCCTCCTGATCTGCTGTACCATCATGTTGGTAGGAGGGGCCGCGCTGTATGTGCCCGATGTGGCTGCGCAGGCGCCGGAGGCCGCTCCAGCTGAGCCAGCTCCGCTGAAGGTGGATACGGGAGACACCGCATGGATCCTCGCCTCAGCGGCGCTGGTGATGGCGATGACGTTGCCGGGGCTGGCGCTCTTTTATGGTGGACTCACCAGGCAAAAAAATATCCTGAGTACGGTCTTGCATAGTTTTATCTGTCTCTGTCTGGCCAGCATCGCATGGGTGTTGTTCGGATACAGCCTGTCTTTTGGTCCCGATATTGGCGGGTTCATTGGGAACTTTGACTGGGCAGGGTTACGAGGGGTGGGAGCCGACCCCCATCCGGTCTATGGCCCAACGATTCCCCATGAAGTCTTTATGATGTACCAGATGATGTTTGCCGCCATTACCCCGGCGTTGATGACAGGGGCCATTGCGGAACGCATTCGATTTTCCTCGATGTTGTGGTTTCTCGGCATCTGGTCGATCGTGGTGTACTATCCTGTCTGCCATTGGATTTGGGGCGGTGGATGGTTGGCGCAGATGGGTGCGTTAGACTTTGCCGGTGGCGCAGTTGTGCACGTCAGTTCTGCCACGTCCGCCCTGGTGGCTTGCATTATGCTCGGAAAGCGCATGGGCTATCCGAACACTCCTATGCCTCCGCATAATCTCCCCATCATGTTGTTGGGCGCGGGTTTGCTCTGGTTCGGCTGGTTTGGGTTCAACGCGGGAAGCGCGTTGGGTGCGAATGGGCTGGCGGCCAGCGCCTTTGTGGCTACCCACATCGCAGCCTGTGTCGCGACGGTGGTGTGGATGCTGATCGAGTGGGCGCATCGTGGGAAGCCCACAGCGCTCGGTTGTGCGACCGGGGCGATTGCCGGGTTGGCCACCATTACCCCTGCTGCCGGGTTTGTCGGATTGTTCGGGGCCATCATGATTGGTCTCGCTGCTGGAGTCGTCTGCTATGTGTGCGTCAGTCTTCTGAAGCCGGCCCTGGGTTTCGACGATTCGCTCGATGTGGTGGGAGTTCACGGTGTGGGCGGAGCGCTCGGCCTCGTCGGGGCAGGATTATTTGCCTCGAAGGCGATCAATGCTGCCGGAAACGATGGACTGTTCTTTGGAAATCCAAAACTCCTCATGGTTCAGCTCATTATGATCGGTGCAGTGGCAGGATTTTCTATGATCTGCACCTGGATTATTCTCAAAATCATCGATGTGATCATGGGTCTGCGCGTGACACAAGATGAAGAGCAGGAAGGCTTGGATATCAGTCAGCACGGTGAGAAGGCCTATCACGTGTAAGAAACGGCTCATGTTACAATCGAGGAAACAATCGTGCCGGCAGTCTCCGCGACGCTGTACGAACAGCGCCCGCGGGGAAGCCTGTAAAGGGGGGTATCGATATGAAGATGATTGAGGCCGTGATTAAGCCGTTCAAATTGGATGAAGTCAAGGATGCCTTGGTGGAAATAGGTGTGCAGGGGATGACGGTGTCTGAAGTCAAGGGATTCGGACGCCAGAAGGGGAGTAAGGAAACCTACCGGGGGGCTGAATATACGACCGATTTTATCCCTAAGATCAAGATCGAAGTGTATGTCGCAGATAACCAGGCGGCGCGTGTGATTGAAACCATTACACGTGCTGCGAAAACCGGCACCGTCGGGGATGGAAAGATCTTCGTCTCGGATATTGCCAACGTGGTGCGAATCAGGACCGGTGAGATGGGGGAAAGCGCTCTGTGACCATGACCCCGGATAACGGGTTGCCAACTGGGCTTTTGCCAGAGGCGGAGATCACGTCGGTCTCCGCCCTGGCTAGGCACAGACAGGCGCTCAAGCAGCGGTTGTTGGACGGGGCTACTGGGGCCGAGCTGATGGCGGCCTTGACGGAGTTTGTGGACGGGCTGGTGAGAGACCGTTATGGGAGTGCCATGAAGCAGGCCGGGGAAGGGGCGCAGGTCGCAGGGTCTCAGCACTGTTGTCTGATCGCACTCGGGGGGTACGGCTTGCGGGAATTGGCCCCCTATTCCGACATCGATATCATGTTCCTCTACAGCGAGGAAGCAGGAGAAGCGGCGCCTGCATTGTTTCGCGAAGTGCTGCACCATCTCTGGGATTTTGGGTTCCAGGTCGGCCACAGTATGAGAACGATCCAAGATTGTATCGAGCTGGCCGGGGAGGATCTATCGATCCGTACTGCGATGATGACTGCCAGGTTTTTGGCCGGAAGCCCAAACCTGTTTCAGAAATTCCATCGCCTGTATGCCAAGGAGGTCGTTGGGCGTGGAGTGGGGCGATTTATCGAGCAGAAGATGGAAGAGCGGCAACGTGAATATGTGAAGTTTGGGCAGACGATTTATCTCCTAGAGCCCAATGTCAAGAAAAGCAAAGGCGGGCTACGGGATTTTCATTTGCTCCGGTGGGTCGGTATGGCCCGGTTTCTGGCTGCGACGTTACAAGACTTGGCGGATCGCAGCCTTCTTTCGAGGCAGGATTTTCTCTCAGTGACGGAGGCGCGGGATTTTCTGTGGCGTGTCCGGGCATTTCTCCATGTCGAAGCTGGGATGGCGCAGGAAATACTTTCGTTTGATGAGCAGGTCCGGATCGCCTCCCTGTACGGGTTCGAGGACCGGCCTCACCTCCTTGGGGTAGAGCAGTTCATGCAGCAGTACTATCGACATACGATAGGGCTCCACGAGACCATGCTCCGATTTGTGGACCGTTGCCAGGCCATATCATCAAAGCGTCGATCACCTCGGGCTCTCCAGAGCAATATGGTAGACGGCTATTTTGTGGTGACTGGCCGGTATGTAACAGTCCCATCTGAACTGCGGGCTCGCGTGTTAGATAGTCCTGATGTGCTCCTCCGCCTGTTCGACATGGCGAGGTCCAGGCGGCTCAAAATCGAGACTGATCTCGTAGACGAGATCCATAGTCATATGGATAGCGTGTCAAGCGAGGTATTCAGAACTCCTGAAGTCAGCCGCGTCTTTCTGAAGATTCTTGCCGGACCGGAAGGGGTGGCCGCCACGCTTGAAGCCATGCATCGTGCCCATCTGCTGGAGAAACTTATCCCTGTGTTTGCGACTCTCCGAGGTCTGATGCAGTTCAACCAGTATCACAAATACACGGTAGACGTGCACACCCTATTGGCGGTGGCGAAGGCCGAAGCGCTCGGCCTGGAGTCTGGAGCCATCGGGGAGGTGTATCAGGAGATCAGGCGGAAGGATCTCTTGCACCTGGCGATCTTGTTGCATGATTTAGGGAAGGGACGAAAAGAAGATCATTGCGAAGTCGGCAAGGTGATTGCTGAGGAGACGGCAGCGCGGTTGGGCCTCGACGAGCAAGAGACGAGGACGCTGGTCTTTCTCGTGCACAAGCATCTGCTGATGGCGAATACGGCGTTCCGGCGCGATCCGTATGACCAGAAGGTGCTCTTGCCTTTTGCCGATGAGGTGGGGACGCCGGAAGTCCTCCGCAAGTTGTTGGTCCTGACGGCTGCCGATATCGCGGCGGTGGGGCCTGGCGTTTTGACGAAGTGGAAGGAGTCCTTACTCACCCAGCTCTATCGGCGTACGCTGCCGGTTGTGTTGGGTGAACAGAATCAGATGGTTGGTCCCGAATGCATTAAGGAATTGGTGAGCGAGGTGGCGCGCGAGTTCACGGACGCGGAGACCGTGGGTCTCGACTGGATCGAGTCGCAACTGAGCCAGTTTCCCCTGCGCTATTTGCACGGGACGCCTCTGAAGCGGATTGCCATCCATCTGGAGGCCATCAAGAGGTTGCAGGCGGGAGATGTGCTGGTTGAAGAGACCTACAACGAGGAACTGGGCATGTGCGAGTACACGGTGATTACCCACGACAACATCACCCCGGGCATCTTCTCGAAAATGGCCGGCGCGATGGCGTCCGAAGGGCTCGATATTCTTGACGCACAGATCATCACCAGAGATGACGGGATCGTCGTGAACACCTTCCAGGCATCTGATCCGGATTATGTGGGCATCCCCCCGGAGGATCGCCGTGCTTCCGTCGGCGAGACGATCATCCGGGTGCTGAAGGGCAAAGAGGGGCTTGACCAGTTGATGCACAGAAAAGCCCGCTTCTCTACGGCGCACCAATTGCCTGACACCCACCATGCCACTGAGGTGGAGATCGATAACGGGATATGCGACCGGCTCACAGTGATCGATGTGTTTGCCGACGATACGCAAGGGCTTTTGTATGTCATCACGCATGCTATTTTTGAACTCGGTTTGTCAGTCCATGCGGCCAGGATTTCGACCAGACTGGACGACGATATACAGCAGTCCTTGCGCACCGTCGGCAGACATCAGGTCGTCGACGTGTTTTATGTGACAGACCGGGATGGAGGCAAGATCGAGGGCCATGCTCGACTGGAGGCCATCCGTTCGACCATCATGCAGAAAATCGATCTGTTCATGGGCCAGCCGGTCGATGCGTCGGAAGGCGTATCAACCGGAACATCGTCATAAATTGGGCGTATTAAGGAGGACTGGAATGAATCCCCGTGAGGCACTGGAGTTTGCGAAGAAGCACAAGATACAGATCGTGGATTTGAAGTTTGTGGATCTGATCGGCACCTGGCAACACTTTTCCATCCCTGTGGAGGAGTTGACTGAAGGGCTCTTCAAGGATGGGTCCGGGCTGGACGGTTCGTCGATCCGCGGCTGGAAGGCGATCAACGACAGCGATTTGCTGATGATTCCCGATCCGACCACGGCCTGTCTCGATCCGTTCTGTGCCGTGCCGACGATGAGCCTCGTCGGCAACGTCGTCGATCCGATTACGCGCGAGCCCTACGACCGCGACCCGCGGTTTGTGGCGCAGAAGGCGGAAAAGTATCTCCAGAGTACGAAGATCGGTGACACATCCTATTGGGGACCAGAGGCAGAGTTCTTCATCTTCGATCAGGTTCGATACGATCAGACGGGCCACAGCGGATTTTATTTTATCGATTCCGAAGAAGGTGCTTGGAACATCGGACAGGAAGGCCATAACTTGGGCGGGAAAATCCGCCACAAGGAAGGCTATTTCCCCGTGCCTCCGACCGATACACAACAGGACATTCGCAGCGAGATGGTCCTGGAGATGCAAAAGGCCGGGATTTCCGTTGAGAAGCACCACCACGAGACAGCCACGGCAGGCCAGGCGGAAATCGATATCCGATTCGGCTCGCTGGTCAACACGGCAGATAAGTTAATGATGTACAAATACATCGTCAAGAACGTAGCTCGCCGGCATGGCAAAACGGCGACGTTCATGCCCAAGCCGATCTTCGGGGACAACGGGACCGGTATGCATACGCATCAGAGCATCTGGAAAGACGGGAAGCCCTTGTTTGCGGGTAAGGAATATGCCGGCATCTCGCAACTGTGTCTCTATTATATTGGTGGCATCCTGAAACATGCCCCGGCTCTGGCGGCGTTTACAAATCCGACGACCAATTCTTATAAACGGCTCACCCCTGGGTACGAGGCGCCGGTTCTTCTCGCCTATTCCAGCCGAAATCGGTCGGCAGGAATCCGGATTCCCATGTACTCACCGAGCCCGAAAGCCAAGCGAATCGAGGTGCGCTTCCCAGATCCAACCGCGAATCCCTATCTTGCCTTTTCTGCCATGCTCATGGCCGGGTTGGACGGGATTGAGAACAAAATCAATCCTGGTGAGCCGGCAGAGAAAGATCTCTATGATCTTGAGCCGGAGGAAGCAGCGGCAATTCGCACGATGCCAGGCAGTCTCGACGAAGCGTTACGCAATCTCGAACAGGACCATCAGTTTCTGCTCAAGGGCGGGGTGTTCAGCAAGAATCTGATTGAAGCCTGGATTAGCTATAAACGAGCCAAGGAAGTCGATCCCATGCGGTTGCGCCCGCATCCGTACGAATATGTTCTGTATTACGATGTGTAGAGCGGTGCAGTGAGGTTCTCGACATAGATAAATGAGAGTACGGCGTCCACCTCCCTTAATTGAGAGGCGGACGCCGTTTTAATTCTAGCCTACCCCGCGCGGCAACACATGTTCCCTCCAAGCTTGCTCGTTTTCTCTTTTTGGGAGGGTGGCCTGTTGTTCTCCCACTGCGCACCTTGCGCGAGCACAGGAGAGCAACAGGCCATCCTCCCACTCACAACGCTCCGAACGTCCGTTCGTAGAAGGTCTTGGTGAGTGTCATGTGCTGCTGGATGTCGGACTGTAACTCTCGCGCGCCGGCCCGCCAGTCGTCCCTCGTGTAACCGACCCGGCGGGCAAGGCTGACAAACTCCTCAGAGTCGGGAGGAGGGAGCACAAGATCCTTGGTGTTCCCCCTGACCATCCGCAATCCATCGACCAACATTCGGAAGAAGATGTAGGCTTTCCGAAGCCCGGCTCCATCGGTGCGTGGGAGCAATCCTCCATTCACCAGGGCGGCCAGCGCCTGCAGAGTATTCGGCGTGTGCAAGCCCGGGTGGTTGTGGCCATGCATCACTTGCAGGTATTGCGCGGTATATTCGATGTCGATGAGCCCTCCTGCGCTATACTTCACGTTGACTTTTCCCGGTGCGACCAGTTGCTTGAGTTGTTGTCTCCTGAGCTCTAGCGCCGCGGGAGTATCCCAGTGGGCCTCTCCGTAGACGAAAGAGTTTCGGTGTGTTTCCAGTTTATGCCCCAGGGCGGAGTTGCCGGCGATATGTCGTAATTTGATCAGGGCTTGTCGCTCGAATGGCGCGGCAAGTCCTGTCGGACTGTAGTAGCGGCAGATTTCCTCGAACGCATTGGTGAGTGCGCCCTTGCCTCCGTGCGGTCGAAGCCGGACATCGATGCGAAAGATGCCTTCTTGTTTGGCCTCGATCCATCCCAAAAGTTCCTGGGCCAGCCGTTCGAAGTACTCGCTATTCTCAATTTCATTCGTACCATTGGTGTTGCCGGATCCACCGTAGACGAATAGGACTTCGATGTCGGAGGCGTAGCCGAGTTCTCGCCCTCCGAATTTTCCCAGTCCCATGATGGCGATGGGGCACGGCTTTCCGTTGGAAAGCCGTGGGACTCCATACGATTTTTCCAGCTTAGCAGTGCAGTCTGCGAGGCTTCGCTCCATGATGACCTCCGCCAGTTCCGTGAGTGCCAGCGAGAAGTCAGGGAAATTGCTTGAGGGTTCGACGATGTGTTTGATATCGATTCGGAACATCTCACGGTCTTTAAACCGGTTCAAGGCATCTTTTCGTGCTTCGTCTGTTTTGGCGCGAGCGACCAGACGTCCGAGCTCTTTACGGAGGGTGGCCTGAGGCTTGATCAGGGGGGCATCCCGGTATTCCGTGAGCAGCGGTAGGAGGTTGTCATGCTGGCGTCGGAGAAAATCCTCCCACAAAAAGTCACTGGCGCCGAGTAGTTGTGCGAGCAGCGGAAAGGTTTTTTTATCGCTGACGAAGTCGAGTGCCTGGTTCTTGCGCTTCTTTCCTTGGTCCTTCACGATGAGATCCAGGAACTGGTCGAAGGATGCTAACGCCTTAGCCGGGTCGGAAGCCCAGGTCAACGCATGCGTGAATTGTTTGATGAGCACGGCGGTCAGCCGTAGTTGCTGCTGATCGGCAGAATCGATCAGTTTTTGTCCATCGCGATTCCTGACGAAGAAACGATCGTGCAGCTTGGCACCGTCGCATTCGATTTGGGCTTTGGTGATGTATATGTTGCGCATGGCCAGGGCATTCGCAAGCGCATAGAGGAACGCCGGCGTATCATCCGATTGGATGTCCATGATCGTGTCAGTCGCTGACTGGCTATTGTCGAAGGTAATTCGCACGGTATCGAGTAGACCGGTAAAGGCACTCCGCTGCTTATCCAATCGTTCGACAAGCCGTCGGTTGACATATTGGCGTGCTTCTTCGAACTGTCGGGTATCCAGCAGTTGAATGACCTCGTTGACTGTCTCTCGGAGGGTATTGTGTCGAGGTAAGGAAAAGCCGGTGCGATCTATGGGATGGACCAGGAAGACATCGACGATTTTCTTGCGGCTGAGCCCCGGCCGGCCTTTAGATCGGCCGGCCGTCGAGGGAGAGGGGGTGGCATCCACAAAGGTATAGATCCGTCCTTCTTCGATATTGAGCCCAAACGCCGAGAGCACACCGCAGATGGCGGCGAATTCAGAAAAGTAATCGTAGGCGACGATGCTGATTTCCGATCGGCCGGCTCGTTTGTCGAGCACCGATAATTCGCAGGGGTGGTCCGGTGTGAGCCGACTGGCAAGTTGAATGTGATGCGCAATGGTATCCGGTTGGAACCGCTCGAAGTACTCGGGGTCCATCCGAGACACGAAATCCTGAATAACTTCATCATCGACATCAGGACAGAGGGAAGCCAGGGTCTTGATGATCGACTCGCGTGATCCAAGCCCATCCATCATAGCTCGGAGTATAGCCGAAGCATCATTCATTGTGCGAGCGCCAATGTGTGCGTATAATGCCCGACCATGGCCGCTCGTCCTAAGAAACCCGTGCCGCGTTATTGTGCAGTTCCTAAGCTCGAGTGGGCTGCTCGCCCGGATCCGACTCCGGTCCTCTTAGCGCCTGGGCTGGATCAGGCGCGACTTGAAACGATCCTTCAATCTTACGGACTTCACCGCATTCAGGACGCCGATGCGAATCTGCAGTCGATGGCAGGTGATCCACACCAGCGGCGTCAGTTGGTGGATATCCTGCCCGCATTGCTTGAAGCCATTGAGCGGACTGCCGATCCAGATCAGGCGTTGAACCACTGGGAACGCTGGCTCGCGAGCGGAGTCAGCCGATCAGCGGTGTTGGAATATCTGCGTAGTGCCCCCCGCATGTTGAATCTGGTCAGCACGATTTTCGGGAACAGCGATTCCCTTGCTTTTACTCTCGTCCGTGACCCGCTGTTGTTGTATTGGCTGGCTCAACAGAATGTGTTGTCTACTGCGCCCACTCGGGCGGGGATGGAACGTACGATCCGGCAGAGTTTGGAGACGGTCACCGCCACTGAACTCAAATTGGACGCGCTCAGACGATTCCATCGACGAGAGATGTTGCGTATCGGCGTGCGCGATCTCCTCCGGTTAGCCGATGTGGTGGAAACGACAGCTTCGCTCTCGGATCTGGCCTCGGTCCTTATCGATGCGGCGTATCGCATCGTCGACACCGATCTACGGACTCGACACGGCATTCCCATGCATCAAAACCGTCAGGGGCGGTGGGTGGAGACCGGCTTCACCGTCATTGCGATGGGGAAACTTGGCGGACACGAGCTTAATTACAGTTCTGATGTCGATGTACTGTATGTTTGTGAATCCAATGAGGGGGAAACCAGGCCAGTATCGTTTGGGCGGACAAAGGCGAAGGGGCCTGCGCAGCGCGGGCTGTCGAATGAAGAATACTTTGAAATTCTCGCACGAGAACTGACGAAGGCGCTGACCGCGCAAACCCATGAAGGGTACGTCTATCGCGTGGACCTCCGCTTGCGTGCGGAAGGTTCGGTGGGGCAGCTGACTCGCTCGCTCGACGACTACGCCAAGTATTATCGAACGAGAGGGCAGGTGTGGGAACGGTTGGCCTTACTGAAGGCGTGGCCTATCGCAGGGTCGCAGGAGGTGGGGAAATCGTTCATCAAGCTGGTGCGCCCCTTTGTGTTGGTCCCCTCACCCAAAGACCCGGATGTCAAAGTGGGACTCACTGTTGTAGAGGAGGTTCGATCGGTCAAGGAACGGATTGATGCAAAGATTGCGGAGCGCGGACATGAACAGCGCAACGTCAAGCTCGGCGTCGGAGGGATCAGAGAAATCGAATTTCTCGTTCAAACAATCCAGGTGTTGGCTGGCCGTCGGTTGCCGAGAATTCTTGGTCGTGGCACGCTCGATTCGCTGGTGCGACTCCAGAAGGCCTGTATTCTTTCGAAGAAACAACAGACCGATCTGGCCGGCGCCTATAGGTTTCTCCGAGACGTGGAGCACAAACTCCAAATGGTGCACGATCTGCAGACGCACGCGCTCCCAGATCAGCAAAGGGAATTAGAACGGTGCGCCATCCGCATGGGCTATGACAGGGCCGATCGGCCGATGGCCGTGAAACAATTTCAAGCCGACCTTGCCACTCATACCACCCTCGTGCATCATATCTTTCGGTCGGTCTTCGACACGCCAAACACGTCGTCGTTGCTCAAAAAGACTTTCCAGTTGATGGAGTGAGCGCCGATAGGTTGAGCTTCACCGGCAATCAGCCTCGTTTCTCTCGACGTCACTCTGAGCCTCTCATCGCCCAGAAAGCCGTCGGACTGTTTGCGGCCGCATGAGTCGCAGCGGTGATGGATTGTGTTGATAGGGTGCAACCATCGGAAACCCATCTCGATGAGTGTCAGAGAATAGGTCCGATACCTTCCCTTGTGGCATCCGAGATGGGCTCCTCTACGTCGCGCACACAAGAGGGCATGAGGGAAATGGTTGTGTTATTCCTCCGCGAATGCCGGAGGGTCAGTGCTGGTGCCTTGATCAGGCCGGCCGATTCCCAGCGTGTCCATGCGGTATTTGAGCATCCGTCGGCTGATTCCCAGAAGATTGGCGGCATGGGTTTGGATATAGTTTGTCCGTTTGAGAGCATCTAAAATAATTTCTCGCTCGAATTCCATGACGGCTTTTTCGAGCGACAGTCGTCCGGCGAGGGTATCGTCGCGGAGTGAAGTGGGTCGGGAGCCCTCCTTAAGAATGACTGGGAGATGTTCGGGCGTGATCGTGTCCGATCCCTTGGACCAAATAAACGCCTGTTCGATGATGTTTTCCATCTCTCGCACATTGCCGGGCCAGGGATAGCGAGACAAAAGATCGACGGCATCTTTTGAAAACTCTTGGGGTGGACGGTTGTCTTCTTCGATTCGTTTGGCCAGAAAATGTTTGGCGAGGAGGGGAACGTCTTCCCCACGTTCCCGGAGCGGGGGTAAATAGAGTCCAATGACGTTGATGCGATAATAGAGGTCTTCACGGAATTGCCCTTTGCGAACGAGCTCCTCGAGATTTTTGTTTGTTGCCGTCACGATGCGCACATCGACCTTGATGGATTGCACCCCACCGACTCTGGTGAATTCTCGTTCTTGCAACACACGCAACAACTTGGCTTGCGTCATGGCGCTGAGGTCACCGATCTCGTCGAGGAAAAGCGTGCCGGTATTGGCGAGCTCAAATTGCCCGACTCGGCGGGCCGTCGCATCCGTGAACGAACCTTTCTCATGGCCGAAGAGTTCACTCTCGATGAGCGTTTCGGGAAGAGCGGCACAGTTCAACGCAATGAAGGGGCGCTCGCGCCTGCCGCTATTATAGTGGAGCGCCTTGGCGACCAATTCCTTTCCCGTGCCGCTCTCGCCGGTGATCAGGACGGTGGTGCGACTGTCGGCGACTTGTTCGATCTTGGTGTAGATGCCTTGCATCGATGGGCTTTTGCCGATCAGGTTGTGAAAGGCATAGCGTTGAACGACTTGCGCGCGGAGTTGTTTCACCTCACGTTGGAGTTCCTGGTCCGTGAGTGCGCGTTCGACAATGAGGCGAAGCTCTTCCACGTCGAAGGGCTTTGACAGGTAGTCGGCTGCGCCGAACTTCATTGCATCGACAGCGGTTTTGACCGATTTTGTTCCCGTCAACATGATGATCGGTGCCGTACGGCTTTCAGCACGGAGAGTTTGGAGCACCGAAAGCCCGTCGGTGCCTGGCAGAATGACGTCTAGAAGGACGAGATGGGGGGCTTCCTTGCGAAAGAGATCGAGGCCTTCCTGGGCGTCGGCGGCTTGGATTGTTTCGTAGGTCGGCTCCAGAACCGTTTTCAATGAGGCCCGGACCCGGGCCTCGTCATCGATCAATAACACGCGTTTCTTCATACTAGTGTCCTTAGGATGTTGGCGGTTATGCGGGTAACGCAGGCAGGCTCACGAAAAACGTGGTGCCGACACCGACCGAACTCTCGACTCGAATCTCGCCGTGATGTTCTTGAATAATTTGATGGACGATCGTCAAGCCCAATCCTGTCCCCTCGTGCTCTCCACTCGCGTGTTTCGTTGTAAAGAATGGATCAAACACATGATCGAGATTCGTTTCCTGGATTCCTTCACCAGTGTCCTTGATCTCGATGTGGACCCACACGATGTCTCCAGGCTTCATCAACTTTCTGGTCTGAACGCGTAACCGCCCACCCGATTTTGCCATCGAGTCCACGGCATTCAGGAGAAGATTGAGCAGGACTTGCTTGATTTGCTGCCGATCCAGCATGACACGAGGGAGGTCGGGCGCCAGTTCTTTTTCAATCTTGATCCCCTGACGGTCGGCCTTGACATCGATGAAGTGCAAGCATGAGGCGACAATGTCGTTGAAATCCTCGTCCGTCAACTTAGGTTCCATGTATCGCGCATAGTCGAGAATTTCCTGAATCAGCCGTTCGATACGATACACATCGTCGAGGACCATTTTGCTGAATCCATGAATAAACTGAGGATCATCTTTTCGTTGTGGGGCCAATTGGATAAACGTTTTGATCGACGTGAGGGGGTTTCGAATTTCATGGGCAAAGCCGCCGGCGATTGTCTCAAGGGATTTCAGGCGATCCGTGCGTTTCATGAGCATATGTGAGCGGTGGAGGTCCTCGTATAGCACAATAGTGTCTAGCGCATTTGTGGCGATTTGTGCGAGTGCGGCGAGTACGGATTTTGTCAGTGCATTTTCCTCAGCGATAGGTTGTGCGATGCCGAGGAGCGAGAAGGCGATGAGGCGGTTTTTTATGAAGTGCGGCACGAGGCGTGTGACCTGCAAGGCTTCCATCGCCGCGTGTACGCCGGTTCCGGGGTCGGTTTCTTGGAGGTCTCCAGCTAAATCGTCCCGCGTGATGATCCGGTTTATTGTTAGTATGTGGTGGGGCAATGGATGGCTTATAGCCAGCATAGGAGGTATCAGCGCGAGGGCGATCGGACCAACGGTGCTGACTCGGCGATAGCATTCGTGTTCGCGATCCAGCAGGAACAGAGTCCCATGAGTCGTGGCGCCTGCGTGGCAGAGCTCCTGAATAATCCGATCCCCAATCGCTGTTAGGTCGGTCATCATACCTAATTCTGCTGAAAACCGTGTCACAACGTCCAATAGCTCGCTCGTGGAAGGCGGCAAGACGTCGGTATGTGATGAGGGTAATGTCATAACAAACATAGTGTACAACGGTGCGATGCACCCTACCGGGCGCAAAGCCAGAGGAGCATGAAATACATAGGTGTTCAAAGATGTACGGGGAAGTATACACGGGCAGAGTACGTTCAGCTAGAAGATTTTCTTTTCGAAGATGGCAAGGAGGATAGGTTAATTGAGGATTACGAATGATATGGAGTATGGAGGGTTTCAGCTTACTGGAGGCGCGAGGGGCATTCGAATCCTCACGTATGGGTGATGATAGCTGCAGGGGGCAATGTTTTCAACCATCATGCATCCCAGGGGAGGTCTACGGAAGGAAAAGACCCTGTATCCCAGGATGCGGGCGAATGCGGCGCCGGATGGTGCGAAGCGTTATTTGAGCGCGAGCGGCGAAGGGGACGTCGAAGGACAGGCGCCGGGGGTCATATACAATAAATAGTTCCCCATCCCATGTTGGGCGTCTTTTTTCTGTAACGGATGATGATGGACCATGACCATTTCATAATCATCCGCCTTCGTCACAGGAAATCCCTGACTGTCCTGATAGACTTGATGCGGTTGAAACTGGAGAAAGGTTCCGTCCTTGTCGACATCGGGAACCGTTCGCAGCAAAGTCTGCTTTCTGGTCATATTGTCCAGCCCGATCATGAGGAGTTCGTCATGGCCATGGGGATAGGCGAACTTCACACAGCCATCCATTGAGAATTTGAGCGGCTCCCGGTGGACCTGGACTCCGGAGTTAATTTCAATTCCTTCGTCGGTCTGGTTCGGGCCGCGCTGAGAGAACTTGCTGAAGCACACAATGTTGACTCCCACTTGGTATACATCCATTTCCTTGACCGGTGCGCCCTCAGGCGCCATGTACATGGTGAACGTTGCCATGACATCTTTGGTGACCGGCGCTTTATGATAAAACGCAACGATCGACATCAGGTGGTCACTCTTGGCAAGCTTGACTCCATAGCCTTCGGGGAAACGCGTCTCGGTCATCTCCAGCCCTGCTCCCGCAAAGAACAATGGTTCGCCCTCACATGAGACGCTCGGCTTGCTGTTGTTGAGCATCAGGATATGGTGGAGATAGTTTTTGGGGAGGGGCTTCCCTTCTTTGGTGAACACCGCGGTTTTATACCCCACCATATACATATCCTTGGGAAGCTGAAAACTATGCTTGGGCATCGATGCAGCCAGGTCTCCATCGTGAGCGGCCGGGAGATCGATGGGACCGAATGTCAGTGTAACGACATTTCCTTGAACTGAGACGGTCGTCTCCGTTTGATTCGTGAGTGTCGGAACAGCATGGTGATCGTGACCGCCGTCTGCGAGCACAGGGGTTGCTAGACAGATGCCGGCGAGTAATGTGAGGAGTATCTGACGCATAAAACCTCCCAAGAATAAAAAGTGGTCACGTGCAGATGCGGCCCGCCGGTTGTATACGTCTGTGTGATAGACAGATGTCATCGTGCAGATAGTGGTGGAGTCACACGTTTCCAGAGATAGGTTCCGCCGTGTTCACGAGGAGGAATATTCTTTTGGGTGCCTACGCGAGAATACCACCACACGCCTTTGGCTTGGGTCCCATCGTCTGAGAGGAGGAGCTCAAATCCTCCTTCGCGGTCGTTGCCAGGCTGTTGCCAGGTGCCTTGCCAGAGACGGTCCGTAAATTTCGTGGTCACAAACTGTCCACCGTGCTGTGTGTAGGGACCGTTGCCGGCTTTGTCGAGGGTAGCCCGGTAACGTTTGTCGTCCTCGACTTCCAGAATGTCCCATTCCCCGCCCAAGTCAAGGACGGCGGGTTGGCCACTTGATGAAGCCACGGTGCGTGCTGTCGCGGCGCTCGTTCGAGCATCGACCGGCATCGCGTCGCTAACACTGCGAAAGGACTCATGCCAGGACAGGAGAATCCACTGGCCGTTTCGACGCTCGAGTACACCGGTTTCCCGTAACGGCATGACGGTTCGTTGCTGATCTGGTCCATGACCGAAGATGCGCCCATAGGCCAGTTCCATCGTGTACCACCCAATATCCCCCTTCGACCACATCTTGAGTTCAGAGATGCGTAGATCGAGCGCAGTCGCGTTGGCAAACTCCTCTTTCATATCCCGTTCAAGGTCAGGCCACCCCACGTATTTTCGGCCCCCGATGGAATAGCTGACGATATCGGCGTCGTGGGCCATCAGCTTGGACAGGGTAGTCAAATCCTTCTCTGCATTCGCTCGCACGAGGGCGCGAACTGTGGCTTCGAGTTCGGTATTCTCTGCGGGCGCACTCATCGCTGCGGGGACGCACCAAACTGCTCCGATGAGCAGAAGCACGATGAGTCGAAACAGTACGAAAACACGCATGCTATTCTCCGGCCTGGTTCACAAGGGAAACGGGAGGAAAGACTGCTTGGCTGGAACCTGAGGCTACAGGGCTGAGAGAGCCTTGTCAATGACTAAACTGCCGTGACAGCCGACGGTCCCCACGCCACGACGATCACGGTCACATTATCTTCTCCCCCTCTGTTCAGCGCCTCCTCGATCAGATCATGGCAGGCCCGGTGGGGATCGTCGCTCGTGCGAGAGAGTATCGCCGCGATGGCCGGGTCCTCTAACATTTTCGTGAGTCCGTCGCTGCAGAGTACAAACAGGTCTTGAGGGGAGACTGGTATCGAAGTCAGTTCCGGTTGCATATCGCGACCCATCCCCAAACCGTTGGTCAAGACATGGCGTTCAGGATGCATGAGCGCGGTGGCTTCATCGATCAAGCCGCGCTGCACAAGTTGTTGAACGAGGGTGTGATCGCGCGTCAATTGTGTGAGCTGACCTGCCCGATAGAGATACGCTCGACTATCGCCCAAGTGGGCAATATGGGCGATCGGCATCGGTATTGGCGTGATGGCCAAGGAGACAAAGGTTGTGCCCATCCCTCTCAAGGAGGGCTTTTCCAGCATGAGATCATGGATTCGCCGGTTGGCGCTCGTCACGACGTCTGTCATGAATTCCGTAGCGCCGTTTGGGTGATCGTGGAGCCGGGGTGCTCGCGCTCGTGCTCGCTGTGTGGCCACGGCCACGGCGGTGTTGGCGGCGACATCTCCTGCCGGGTGCCCACCCATTCCGTCTGCTACCATCCAGACGCCACAGTCATCCAGGAGGGCCAATGCATCCTGGTTCGACGCACGAACATGCCCGGTTTCAGTTCGTCCGACCCCGGTCCATCGCTGGGGTTGCGTCACGGCGCGACCTCAATCGGCTTTTGGTAGCGGGTAGGTGAACATGCTATCGAAGGCGGGCCGAATCGGGCGACCATTTGGTCATAGAGCAGCACTGCGAGCGGTTCAAGGTTTTGAGTATCGGCCGCGTTATACCTCAGCAATAGATCGCGTGCAGCCTCGTTTCCTGCGCACCACTGGTGCCAGAGGCGGACGGCTTCCCATCCATCGAGTCCTATCACATCGGTCTCGCGAGTAATGTGCATGTCTTGTTCAATGCGTTTCAGTCCGCCCTGCAAGCCGAGTCTGCGCGCCGCGAAGCAGAGATCGAAATGCGGTTTTTTAAAATTCAATCGGGGGAATTTTACCTGCAAGTAGGGAATATCAAACCCGCTGCCGAAGAATGTAATGAAGAGGTCTGTCTGTTCCAGTTCTGCGTGCAATCGGTCCTCGGTTAACGTTTCCCCTCGAACGAGGCTGGTCATGTGACCGTTTCGATAGAGTCCGACCACCGTCACGTGCCCCTCGCGCGCGGACATCCCTGTCGTTTCAATGTCCAGATAGAGCGTGCGGGGGCGAAATGTTTCGAAGAGGCGCCAGTGCTCTCGACTTTTCAAGCAGGCGCCGAAGAAGTGCGCGTCACCTTCTTCCAGACGCGATTGGGCCGTAACAAGCTCGCGGTCGTACCACTCTTTTCTCGTTGAGGCGATGCCGGGGAGGGATGGAGATCGGATGAACGACGCCCAATCGAGAATGCCCTCTTGCCAGAGACGGCGTTCAGAATGTTGGCCGATACCCTTGAGAAGCACGAAAGATGATTCGAGCATATGATCGGGGGATTGTAGTCTTGATTTCACCGAATAAACAAGCTAAAGTCCGCGTCCTGAAAGGGTTTTCACTTGATGGCCTCCGGGAGGGCCGACTCGAGCACCATGGCTGATTTTCCCAATAAAGTTCGCATTACCGTCGGATCTGTGCAGCTCGATGCGGAACTCAAGTCGACGAAGACGGCGCAAGAAGTCTATGCGGCCTTACCAGTTGAAAGCCCAGTCAATACGTGGGGCGAAGAATTCTATTTTAAGCTGGCTGGGGTGAAAGACCATCGCGAGACTGCAACGAATCAGGTCAAAGTCGGCGATGTCGCGTTCTGGGGGGCTGGACAGGTCCTGGCTATTTTCTTCGGTCGCACACCGATGAGCATGGGGCCGGACCCCGTTCCGGCCGACCGTGTCAATATCATCGGTCGCATTCTCGGGGATGCCTCGGTACTGCGGCGGGTGATGGATGTGCCGACCATTCGGATCGAACGGATATAGTAGCATGCTCAAACCGTCCGCCAGCGTCGTTCTCTCCTCGAAAGCATCCTCAGCGTAGCCCAGAGGCTACGCTTCCGGTGCTTTCATCGGCTGCGGCCTTGCTGGACGGACGGTTTGAGCATGCTACTGGAACTTGCTCTTGTTGTGGTACATGTGCGGACAGTCAAAGTTCTCGTGTGCCGACATAGTTTTTCCATGGATCGTTAGCCATGAGACTGTCGAAAGAACGAATTCGCCACATCTCGGAAGCGATTGCCGTCAGGCTGCAGCAGGAGGGGCAGGTGGCAATGGTTGGAGATCATAAGGCGTTCGTCGAACAGATCGATCATGCCATTCTTGATGAACTGTCGGTTGAAGATCGCTTGAACGCCGAAGTGCGGAAATTGCTGAACGTCTATGAACAAGACATCGAGCGGGGACATATGGACTATCAGAGGATGTTCACGCTGGTGAAGAGTAAGCTCGCACGGGAGCGGGGTATCATTCTTTAGGGCGTGAAACGTGAGAAGTGAAACGTGAAACGTTTCCTGATTGAACCTCCGATCCCAGCACCGTTCACTTTTTACATTTTACTTTTCACAGGTTGCATATGTTGAGCGAAGATAAAATCAGCCACCTTTCACACGTTATTCTTCAAGTGGTCAAGAAAAGCCCACTGGTGAAGGTGCAAGCCGATGAGGGGCGAGTGTTGAAAGAGATCAAACGGGTGCTCGCATCCGAGTTGGTGAAAGAAGAAGACATCGATCGAAAGGTCAAAGCGAAATTAGCCTCCTACTCGCGTGGAATCGTTGAGGGTAGTGCGGAATGGGAAGTTTTGTATCGGAAGACATTCGAGGAAGAGACGCGGAAACATGCGAAGGGGTGAGCCACTGGGAGAACGTCACGGCGTAAGAACCTATCTGTCCATGCTCGGGGTGATTCTCGTGCTCACCGCATCCGTCGCCTGTTCCTTGAAGAGCAAGGCAAAGCCCTTGGTCCCATTGGCACTCGAATCTGGAGTCAAGCCGCAGGTGGTGACACTGACGGAACAGGGGACGCTGGCCTACCAGGCAAAGCAATTCGACGAGGCGAAGCAGTATTTTTCTAAAGCAGTGGCCGAGGTTCCTCAGTCAGGGCCCGCACGCTATAACTATGCCTTAGCTTTGTATGCGTTGGGCGACACCGAGGAAGCGCGCCAACAGTTCATGGAAGCGGCTAACCTGGCTCCGGGAGACCAAGTGATCTGGGATTCGCCCGCGCTTCGTCCCTATGGGGATCCGGAGTCTCCCAAAAAGTACCAACCACTCGGGCCTGGAGCCAGGTCGGGGCCCGGCAGCCAGCCTCGATATTAAGAAGAAGAAAAGGGGTACATAACGATGGCAAAGGAACTCACAGTCGGCGATAAGGCTCCTGCTCTCTCACTTCCCGATCAATCGGGAGAACCGGTCAGCCTGAAAGATTTCACAGGCAAGCAGGTGGTGCTCTACTTTTATCCCAAAGACGATACCCCTGGCTGCACGACAGAGTCGTGCGACTTCCGCGATGCCGCCACGCCCATTAAGAAAGCTGGGGCAGTGATTCTCGGTGTGAGTCTGGACGGCAAGGAGTCTCATCAGCAGTTCATCAAGAAGTTCGATCTGCCGTTTCCGTTGCTCAGCGATGATGAAGCCGCTGTCTCGAAGACCTACGGTTGTTATAAAGAGAAAAATATGTATGGCAGAAAGTATTGGGGCATCGAGCGCAGTACGTTCGTGATCGACCAGACCGGCAAGTTGAAGGCGATCTTCCGCAAGGTCAAGGTGGGTGGTCATGTGGAAGAAGTGCTTGCGGCCCTGAAGGCCTAACCTTCTCACAGAATGCTGAAAAAGCCCGCCAGCATCGTTCTCGGCTTCTCGAAATCCTCAACGTACCCCAGAGGGTACGCCTCCGGTTTCGACTCGCCTGCGGCCTTGCTGAACGGTCTTTTTGAGCATCCTGCTTGGTGTGCTTCTGTTGTCCTAGATGTGCAGGGCATTGAATCCCACCGTGCTCAATAGATTTTTCCGCAGAGCCGGTCTTTTTGCCATTCTCTTCTTCTTGACTGCGACCACGGTCCTCTCCGCAGCGGAGAAGATTTCTTGGACATTATCGGTTCACGATTGCCTCACCTTTCCGAACCAACCAGCTACCATTGAAGCGACGCTCACAAGGAAGGGCCTCCTCGCAGAGGCCAGTCCGGGAGGGGAGCCCATTGAGCTGCTCGTCGCCGGCAAGGTCGTCACAATCTCAAAGACTGACGGCAACGGGCGGGCATTCTTGTCGTACACCCCAAAGGCTAAGGGGGTGATCCCATTCACCGTGCGCGTCGGGGCCACTTCGAGCATCGCCGTGACCGAAGCCGGTGCGAATCTAGCCGTGTGGGAACGTCGCAGTCCGATGATGGCGGTGGAGATGGCTTCGCTCATGGAGGATGCCGTGCAGGGGCCAGCTGTGACCTTGCCTGGCAAAGAGGCAGAAGGCAGACACCCGATGCCCGATGCCGCAGTGGAACTCGGCAGGCTCACGCAGTTCTATTACAATGTGGTCTATGTGATGACGGAAAATAAGGCGGTAGGTACCAACGATCAGGTGAACGCGCAAGCCAGACAATGGCTCAAGGAGCAGAATTTTCCGGTCGGGCATATCGTTGTGCTGTCGTCCAATCCGGAGGCGTTCGGGGCGAAGCTCGACGAACTGCATGCCGCCGGCTGGACGACGCTCAAAATAGGAGTGGGGCGCACGAAGGCCTTTGCTGAAGCGTTTCTGCAGCGACGCCTCGATGCCGTGATGGTGCCGGAACCGGCCAAAGGCGAGGTGCCGCGGAAGGCGAAGGTGGCGAAAGAGTGGAAGGACGTACGGAAAAAAATGTAGCGGGTAACCGGTTGCCCTTCTTGCTCGCGCAACGCGCGGCCTCCGAAGGCCCTCGTTGGACGCGCGCAGTAAAGGGCAAACCGGTCACCCGCTTGTTTTGGAGCATTCTACACACAGGTGGAGAGGGACGAATAAGATTAGGATCTCCACTGCTCGTGGAACGCGCATGATGAAACAGTGCTCGTTCGACACGCGCAGTGGAAGGACTCCATTGAACTCAGAGGGGTTAGGAGATCTCGGCAAGTAATCGCAGGGTGTGTTATACGGACAGAAAACCAGAACTCCGCATCTTATGCGGATTAGTCTAATTATTATTGTTGGTTTCCACACGATATGGACGCAGTACAACGAATCTTCATCGAGGTCTGGATTCGCCTAACAAGCGATTGGTCTCGAGTCACAACCTTCCATCAGATGGGTGTGCTTGGCGAAGATGCCGCACGGGAGGCGATTCATCGGAGTAACACCTACTTTGTTCAGCAGCAGTTGGTAAGTGGCCCGCATCGCAATTGGCTCAAGGACCCAGATTCATTTGTCCGACAAGGCTTTGATCAGAAGATGCCTCTTGCGATGACAGAACAATCGGTCAAAGATTTCCGTCGAACGCTGCGTGCTTCGACTCTTGTCTTCGCCCATTCTATCTTGGATGCAGCGGTCTTCGACTCTGTTCGAATTTGCGCCATGACCGCCCCCGATCAATGGGCCGACATAATAGGTAATCGAAAAGTCCCACTTGCTGCGGTCGGAAAGACTCCTTATGTCGACCTACTTCGGGGGGCTATCGATTCTGAGCTAATGAGACTGGAACGAGAGTCACTCCTCTCAAAAGTGGCCAGAGTGTTTCAAATTTGTCGCCCAACCTCCAAGCAGGAATACTTGACGAATGGCTTTCATTTCGATCTCGATCGATTGACCCGTTTAGACGATCTTCGTCACAAGGTCATTCATTCACCCGGTGGTGATTGGGGATTCGAGTCCATTTATGAAGATCTTGATTTCATGCGGAACTCTGGGTTGCACATCTTTGCCTTGATCGCCGAGCGATTTAACTTGACTGTGAGCGGAACCGACTACAAGGAAGTTCTCTCTACACGAGGAAGCGTGGTATGAGAGCTAACACGCCGCTCAAACGGACATTCACGAGCTTCGCTTGCTCGTCCCACTTTGCTTTGAGTTGAGGCTCTCCAGCATGACTCCTCCTCGTAACATCGTCCGCATAGACCACGAGGCAAGCCGAACCCATGCGTGGCGAGTCACGTTGCAACGACACAACGATATCGTTGTGAGGACGTTCTCCGATTCGATCCATGGCGGGAAACGCAAGGCGTTGAACGCTGCCGTGGCATATCGAGACGAGCTTCTTCGTCGATACTCGCCTTATGCCCATGCCATCTGGGTTCGTACTCGGCTTCGTAAGAACAATACATCGGGCATTCCGGGCGTTGCCAGATATGAGGAACGTGTTAATACACATACCGGCTACACCCGTGTATTTTGGCTGGCCTCGTGGATCAATGAACGGGGCGATAGTCGTAAGCGCAGATTTATGGTTTCTCACTATGGAGAACGCCATGCCAAGCGTCTTGCCGTCGCAGAGCGTGAGCATCAACTGACCCTAGTCTGTGCCACCAAGAGCGCCAATCTATAATCCCCTGGGGCGGTCAATACGAACCACCCCACACACCGCGGGAAAATTCCTCGTTCGTAACTCATGAGCGCTTCTGCTGCGATCACTTGACTGTGCCTGTCCGCGCGCGGATAGAGAGAAAGGAAAGAATCGAAATAATCGTTTCGTTTCTGGTGCGCAGATTGACGGGCGCACTTGTCACCGTCGCATCCGACTCCCCAAGGCCTCTTGTCATCCGCAACGGCCCTCCTAAATTTCCAAACACCAGTATTGTAGTCGATCGGAACTAGGGAGTTCCCTAGTTTGCAAGCGGTGTAGTGCGCTTCTGTGAGTATATGGCCGTCATCTCCATTCATCTCATTCTCACCAAGCCACGAACTTGCTGCGCTCCCTCGTGAATCGGATTGGATTCACCTCATGAATCTCCTTCGATACAGGTGTCTGTGATCAGGAGATGTGAATGATAGATACATTCTTACTCTGCAATACGTACAACGCTGAAAGTAAAGAGATCGCGGAAGCCATCCGATGATTCGATGTCCCTGTTCACATGCTGGCATCTTGCTTGCTTAAGACATTTTAAAGGGGTCATTTTAAAGGGGTCACATCTTGTAATGTCACATAGTTTTGGTAGAACGCCTCCATGGCTCGTCCGCGCTGCATTGAATCCCCTATATTCTCTATCGCGTCATCTTGTGTGGTAACGGACGCCTGTCTCGCTTGGCGACCGCACGATTTCGTGACGGGCTATCATGAATAATCCGGCTACCGCCCTCTTGCTCGGGTATTTTCCGCTGGTTGTGGAGGAGAGAAGGAAAGAATTGGAATAGTCGTTTCGTTTCTGGTGCGCAGATTGACGGGCACACATGTCACCGTCGCATTAGACTCCCCCAAGGCCTCTCGCCTTCCGCAGCATCCCGCCTAAATTTTAAACACCAGTACTGTATTCGATCGGAACTAGGGAATCTCCTCGTTTGCAATCGGTGTAGTGCGCCTCTGTGCATGTATGGCCGTCAATTCCGTTCATCTCTTCGTCGCCAATCCATGAGCCTGCTGAACTCCTTCATGAATCGGTTTTGATTCATCTCATGAATCTCTTTCGATACAGGCGTCTGTGATCGGGAGATGTGCGGGACACGTGTATTGTTACGCAGCAATACGTATGGCGTTGAAAGTCTTCAGATTAAGGGTGCATCAAGTGACTCGATGTGTCTGCTCACGTGCTGGCATCTCACTTGCTATTGACGAAAGTGGAATTACACAAGAGCGTCTAGCAGTGGGCGACTCTTAGGTGTCTAGCCCGCGCCGGCCGGTCGTCGGCATTACAACAAGGAGAGAGCATATGGATCATATTCTGTATTGGAACGAAGTCGCACTGGAAGCAAATCGACGAGATTTCAGCAACGCGCCTGGGAAGGATAAAGCAGAACCCGAGCAAGGCGGGCCAACGCTTAGCTCGCGCGCGATGGCGATCGTGCATTTGGCCATGTACGACGCACATGCTGGTGTAGTTGGCGGGGCGCAGTTACCACGCTATATGTCGTTGCCGCCTGGCCCTGTGGCCGGAACCAGTGCAGCGGCAGCGGTGGCTGCAGCGGCACATGCTTGCTTAGGCGCGCTGTATCCGCGTCAAAAATCATTCTTCGACGAACGCTTAGCTAGCGCCGGGCTTTCCGGTAGCGGCGTGGCTACAGGGCGGGCGTTCGGCCTTGCAGTGGCGCAAGCGATCATGCTCGATCGCGGCGGCGATCCAGGCGCAGGTGCCACAGGTTACGTCTTTTCCGACTTGCCGGGACATCACCGTCCCGATCCTGCGAATCCAGAGCAAGGTCTGCACGCACCATTCTACGGTGCCGCTTCGAAACTATTCGCTGTCACGGCACGCCACGAGCTCGATGCGCCGCCTGCGATCGGCAGCGCCCAATACCAACGCGCACTCGTTCAAGTGCGCGGCAAAGGCATCGCGCCGGAACTGACGGGCACGTTGCCGGCGGCTTATGACAAACGCACGGTGGATGAAACCGTCATCGGACTCTACTGGGCTTATGACGGACCTCGCGAGCTCGGTACGCCGCCGCGCTTGTATAACCAGGTCGTGCGTGAAGTTGCGGTGAGTAAAGGTAACACAGTCGATCAAAACGCGCGCTTATTCGCACTGGTGAACGCTGCGATGGGCGACGCCGGTATCCTGGCGTGGGATCAAAAGTACATTCATGACCTGTGGCGTCCTGTGCTTGGGGTGCGTGAGCACGATCCGTCGATGGGACCTGCCGCGCCGACTCCGAATGACATCATCAATCCTGATTGCGATTCCGAGTGGCTGCCTCTCGGGGCACCGACAAGCAATAGCTACATGCCAGATACCGGACGTGCCGACAAGAACTTCACGCCACCGTTCCCTGCCTATCCGTCGGGACATGCAACTTTCGGTGCTGCGGCGCTGCATATGGTGCGCTTGTTCTACGGTGTGCCAAAGGGCGATCGCAAGAAAGATGTTATTTACAACGGGCCGGTCGTTTCTGACGAACTGAACGGCGTCACGCAAGATAACCACGGCAACGTGCGTCCACGCCACGTGCGTAGATTCCGTGACGGGCTGTGGCAAATGATCGAGGAGAACGGTTTCAGTCGCGTGTTTCTCGGTGTGCATTGGTTCTTCGACGCATTCGCACTAAACCCAAGTGGCAAACCAGACTTGAGCGAGGAGAAAATCGGCGGCGTACCACTCGGACTGAAGATTGCGGAAGATATTTTTGCTGCCGGCAATAAAAAGGCGCCGAAGAAGTCTACGGTAGGACCGCGGATCTAAGCAGGTAGGGAGCAGCCATACGGCTACGCCGTATGGCTGCTCCCTGCTCCGATCCTGGGGCTACAGTATTTCATGACAGCTGCAGACGGAAGAGGTCCAGCCATGCAGAGGCTTATTGTGATATTGGGATGAGTCCATCTATCAACGTAATCATTACGGTCTTATACAAGGAGGGAAGTTATCATGTTGTCAGCAAAAGAGTTTCTCAAGGATGCCCGACTGAATCCAGAATTTAAACGTCCATTGATTGATGCGTTGAAACCGTGGAAGCTGAATACATACGTCGACATTCTGGTCGTGGTTGACATAGAGATATCAACAGATCCGGCAATTGACTTTGGCATTGCCAGTGTCATCGAACTGATTCGTAACTCCGCGGTCGGCTGTATGCGTTTTCGGGTGGACATTGCATTGCGAAACGGAGAGGCCCCTACGGTTGTGGCCGCCCCCACGATTCATCAAGCGAAATATCGTGGATTCCGTTTTAATATGTTGAACGGTGCCGCATCGGTGATTGATAAATACGAGCAGATCTGGTGCTTTGGCTTCAAACCGAGCAATTCCGGCAGCCTGAATGATGCCGAAATCGATCAGCTTGGGGCGTTTCCCACCATCGATGCTGAGCTGTTGAAGCTGAGTCAGTGGATGAAGGATAAAAAAGGAGGTCTGTTTGGGACCGGCGATCACCATTTCTTGGGTGCCTCAATGTGCCGCCGGATTCCGCGATTGGGGACGATGCGCCGCTGGACGAATGCCGATGGTGTTCCCCCAATCGGTAGTCCGGCCAGAATTGACACCTTGCGCCCACCGTCACCGGCATTTGAACCCGGAGCGCCTGGTGGTCCGCAAGCCTTGGGCAATAGTCCTCATCAAGAAGATCTGACCCCACAACCGATTCAGTGGGTCACGTGGCAAAGTTCTTTCTGGCCGTTTGGGATTCGCAAGCGGCCGCACCCCGTGCTGTGTCATCCCACCTTAGGGCCAATCGACGTCATGCCGGACCATGCTCATGAGGGATTATGCGTGGACACCGCTGCAGTCGCGATTGGAGGTAACTACAATTTCGGCGGTGGGGTCCAGCCCGAATACCCGAATGCCATCGATGGTGGACCGAAGCCGACACCAGTGGTGATTGCTTACGGAAGCAATCTTGGCGATCCGCCGTATAACTTTGCGAAGTTTGAGCAGCCGGCTCGCACCTCGAATCCGATGATCTCCGTGTATGACGGGCATCGAGCGGGGGTTGGGCGTGTCGCGACAGATTCGACGTGGCACCATTGGATGGATGTGAACATTGATAATATGAAAGCGGCTAACAACGATGACTGGAAGAAAATCAGTCGATACTTCATTAACCTAGCCGTCTGGCTCAACCCACCGGGTTTTTCGACACACTGCCTGTATCTGTCGGCGGTGGTGAGTCACTTTGAATATCCAGGGTTTCAGGAATTTGTGCCTGGCCTTTCCACCCGTGAGCTCGGCCGTAGTCTACGCACACATTTGATCAAGTATTACGGACCGTGCTGGGTGACGGAGCATATCTGGGACATTATCTGGGAACGCAAGCTGCTGCCCTTTGAGATCCTCACCAAATTGAAGCCACAGGTCGACCAACCCGACATCGATCCGGATATTTTTGAAGAGACTGTTTTGGGTACACTGGTCGAGGCTACGATGAAACAGGCTGAAGTCATCAAGAGAGCGGCTGCAGACGGCAAGGCGCAAGTCGACATCACCATACCGGAGCCGGACGAATTGTTTGCCGAGCCGCTGCGTAAATCGATTGGTGCGCTGACTCAGGATTTCCAGAAGCGGTTCGAAAGCGGAGTAAAGATCTTTAAGGATATGCGTAACTGATCGTGGCGTTGTAGTCGTGAATGGCCCTGCGAAAGAGTGGGGCCATTCACCTGGGCGATTTTAACGCACGGGGTGCCAGATTCTTATGGCATGACCATAAAATAGGGTCTGGTTTGAGCAACTGTCTTGGTTGTTAAGCCGGTTCCGGCGCTGGTCTCGCAATGCGACTGCGCAATTTCGCGACGAACCGCCATGAATAATGCGGGCTCGTAAGCGTGTTGACATGCTGACTCAAAGGAAGATTGACGAAGCCCGACGACTCACCCCTGAACAGCGATTGCTGAATCTGCTGAAATTTTCCGACGCTGCTGCCGCGTTCTACCTTGCTGGTTCCAAGAAACGTTAGCGCAAACTCCCTGGGGTTAAGATCTTTGCGCAACACCCCTATCTTCCATTCGCCTCCCCCATCCTTTACTATAAGCCTCAGATTTCCTTCCTCTTGAGGCGTATCTTCATGCGGGCGAAAACCAGTTTTTCCTGCCAAGCGTGCGGTCACCAGTCGCCACGGTGGCTGGGTCGTTGCCCGGATTGCAGTGGCTGGAACACCATGAAAGAGGAACGGCAGGCGCCGACCGGCAAGGGGCGGCCTGCTGCGATGAAGATGGCACAGGCCAAGGCCACGCCGATTGCTGAGATCGAAGTGGTCGGTGAAGACCGGCGTCTGACGCAGATCGGTGAGTTCGACCGGGTGTTGGGTGGGGGAGTCATTCCCGGCTCAGTGGTCCTAATCGGTGGTGATCCTGGGATTGGGAAGACCACCCTGTTGCTCCAGGCGCTCCCACGACTGTCTTCAAAGAAAGAACCGGTGCTGTATGTCTCTGGGGAAGAATCTCCGAGGCAGATCAAGATGCGAGGGCAGCGGCTCGGCATCGAGCATCCGAATCTCTTGATCCTGGCGGAAACCTCTCTCGAGCAAATCCTTAAAGCGGCTCAGGAGATTCAGCCGGCCGCGATGGTCGTCGATTCGATTCAAACTGTCTACACTGAACAGATTACCTCCGCGCCAGGGAGCATCAGCCAGGTGCAGGAAGTGGCAGGCCAATTGATGTGGTACGCGAAACGAAGCAGCGTGCCGGTCTTTATTATTGGGCATGTCACCAAAGAAGGCGCGATCGCTGGTCCGCGACTGTTGGAACATATCGTCGACACGGTGCTCTATTTTGAAGGAGACAAGGGCCACAGTTTTCGTATCCTGCGCGCGGTGAAGAATCGCTTTGGTTCAACCAACGAGATCGGCGTGTTTGAAATGAAAGATTCCGGGCTGGAGGAAGTGAACAACCCCTCAGAATTGTTTTTGGCGGAACGGTCTCAGCGCACGACGGGATCGGTGGTGGTCTCCAGCCTTGAAGGATCGCGGCCGATTCTGGTCGAACTCCAAGCCTTGGTGTCGTCCACGAGTTATGCGATGCCGAAACGGATGGCCAATGGAGTGGAGCAGAATCGTGTTTCACTGTTGCTCGCGGTCATGGAGAAGCGGCTGGGTATGCATCTGTCCGGACAGGATGTCTATGTGAATGTCGTCGGCGGGATGCATATCGACGAGCCTGCTATCGATTTGGGCATTGTGGCGGCGGTCACTTCGAGTTTGCGTGAAGTGCCGATCGAGCCGGGATTGTTGGTGTTGGGTGAAGTGGGGCTCGGCGGTGAAGTGCGCGCAATCAGTCAGGCGGAGATGAGGATTCGTGAAGCGGCAAAGATGGGATTCACACGCTGTCTGTTACCGGAACGGAACTTGGCCAAGCTCGATCCCATCGATGGAATTGACTTGATCGGCATTAGGGAAGTGGGAGAGGCGTTGGATGTGGTATTGGCCTAGCAGGGTGCTGAAAAGAGAGAGGGGTAGCTGGGACGATCCCCATGCTCGCGCAACGCGCGGCCTCGGAAGGCCCTCGTTGGACGCGCGCAGTTGGGATCATCCCAGCCACCCCTTAAAAAATGATAGCTTGCTGCGGCCTTGCCCGTGGAACGGCGCGTCTTGGCGCGCCGGGGTGGGGCGGGTGAGAAGTCTGAACTTTTTGAGCACCCTGCGGGATAATGTTCTCACGCCTAGGACAAGGACAGGGGAGGCTCATCCACCCTTGTCTTTTACCATGTTGGGATGGAGAGGAAGAGGGAGCGTAGGGCATTCTTTTGTCAAAACCATTGCCGTGACTGTATTGGCCTTTACGTTCCTCTCCGGTTGTGCGCTGTTTGCGCCGCACGAGGAGGGTCAGCTCAAGCAGGCGACGGTGGAGGAGCTGACGGCTTTGCTGAGTGAGCGGGAGGCGGCGATTCAGACGATGAAAGGTCTTTTCAGCGCGAAGGTGCGAGGTGGGATCATTCCTATCGCGTCACGGGTGGAGGGATCGTTGTACTATCGCCGTCCGAACGCCATGCGTCTGCGCGGGTTCACTCCGGTCGGCGCCGAACTTTTTGAATTTGTGCAGGCAAACGACCAGTTCAGGTTGCGACTCCCGACGATGGGTCGCGTCCTGTCCGGCAATCCTTCCGACATGAGCGAGATGGGAAAGCTCGCACGGCCCTTTCAATTAAGTGTGTGGGCGATGGGTGGCGTGTTGGGTACCGGCAAGATTACACAAGATGAGACGGTGGTCCTCGTGGAAGAAGGGGATCGCTACCGACTGGATGTCTTCGGTCCGTCCCCAGACGGGACGCCCCGTGTGCATCGGCAGCTGTGGTTCGAGCGGCAGGCATTACATGTCGTTCGGGAAGACCGGCTCACAGAGTCCGGTACGACGGAAGCGACGATTCAGTACGAGGACTTCCGTACCATCGGCGAGGCGAAGGCTGCGTCAAACGACGGTGATAGGCCACTGCAGCGACCGTTTAAGATCTTCTTGGAAGACGGAAGGGGACAGGGGAGCGTGCAGGTCACGTTTCACGAGATGACTCCGAATCTGCCGGTAACTGCCACTGACCTCGCACAGCGTTAGCAGGATGCTGAAACAATTCGCCAGCTTCGTTCTCGGCTCATCGAAATCCTCAACGTACCCCAGAGGGTACGATTCCGGTTTCGACTTGCCTGCGGCCTTGCTGGGCAAACTGTTTGAGCACCCTTCGGTATGGTACCAGCAGAGTTTTCTGTAGACGGGGAGCAGCGATGAAAATATTGGCAGTCGACACGGCAACTTCATGGCAGAGTGTGGCGATCCTTGATGACTCGCGTGTGCTTGCCCTCCATGACCAGGAAGCGGCTGGATCGCATGCGAAGTTGTTGCTGCCGACGATCGATCGATTGTTTTGCGAGACGGGTCTGACTATTAAACAGTTGGATGGCCTCGTGGTGTCGATCGGCCCCGGCTCTTTCACGGGACTTCGTGTCGGACTGGCCACGCTGCTGGGGTTTCGGACGATTAGCCGGCTTCCCTTGGCGGTCGTGCCGACATTGGAGGGTATGGCCTGGAATCTCAGAGGAACCTCGACGCTCCTCTGTCCCACTCTCAACAGCCGGCGCGGGGAACTCTATTGGGCACTGTTTCGATGGACCAGCGATGATCGCTTGGAGCGAGTGCTGTCGGAACAGGTGGGCACGCCTATTATGCTAGGAAGCAGTCTCAGCGAATCAGTCCTCATATTCGGCGAAGGTTGGACAGTCGAAGAGTCAGCCATCCGAGCGTCGATTTCTTCATCCTTCACCGTGACCGAGGCGCCTGAGTCTTCTATGAAACCTTCAGCGGTCTCGATCGGGCAGGTAGGGCTTGAGCGGCTCCGGCGAGGTGAGTACGCAGGAGTCGGCATCAGTCCGCTGTATGTGCAGCGCACCGCAGCAGAACTGAAGTACGAGGAGTCGGGGGGGATTTCGCCTGTGGTGCTTCGTCAGGAACGGGTCGCACGAAAAGTAACCGCGCGTCAGATTGCTCAAAAAAGCCGTCGTTCGTGAAGCGTGAGACGTGAGTGGTGAAACGTGAAAGGTCAAAGGCTTCTGATCAAGCGTCTTCGGTAATCCTACGTTTCACGTTCTATCTTTCACCTTTCACGGCTCTTGAGATCGACGTGTTCAGCATCCTGCCAGCGAGGGAGTGGCAATGGGCGAATGGATTATAGAGCCGGCGACCGTTGAGGATCTGCAGGACATTGTCCATATCGAAGAAGCTTGCTTCTCGACCCCCTGGACGCGCAAAATGTTAGCAGCGGAATTGAGCGGTAACCCCTTCGCCCATTTTTTCTTGGCCAAGGGGGCGCCGTCGAGTGAAAGTACTTCTGTCTCGATTGTCGGGTATCTCTGTTTCTGGGTCGTCTTCGAGGAAGTACGACTGATGAACCTGGCAGTCATCGAGTCGATGCGGCGCAAGGGGATCGCCAGGGCCTTGGTGATGCAGGCTCTGGAGATAGGACTGGCCAAAGCAGCGAGGTGTGCGGTGCTCGAAGTGCGGGCTTCAAACCACGCTGCCCATGCCCTCTATCGAAATCTTGGATTTCGCGACGTGACGATCCGTCCAACGTACTATACAAACCCCCTAGAAGATGCATTGCTGATGGAGCTGGACCCGATCGCGGCGGAGTCTGGTTTCTTGACACAAGACGTTCATCGCGAGGGAGGCCCAATCACGTCACTGCAGTAATCTCATCACCAGGAGGTGCGACATGCAGACAGACAGTATGGTTGCGGAACAACTGCGCCAATCCAACCACGAATTCCGTGTACTGGAAGACGCGCATCACCGTCTGGACCTGGAATTGGTCCAATTGCAGAAACGCCACGTGCTGACCCCGGCTGAAGAACTATCCCTGAAGCATTTGCACAAAGAAAAGTTGGCGAAGAAAGACAAGATGGCCGAGCTGATTCGTGTCTGGCGAAACCACGAGCTGCAGGCCGCTCCACAGTGAAGGCCATCGGTGTGGGGCCGGCATCAATCTGCATCCAGAATTGGAGTCATGAAACTGGTTCTCAATCCTCTGGCCGCACATATTCAGACCATCAAGAGGCGTCTGATCATCATCGGGGCCACGATTCTGGTGGCCCTGATGGTGTGTTTTACATTTTCCGGCGAGATGGTGGCGTGGTTGAATCGTCCGTTTCCCAACCAGCTGGTGTTTTACGGACCGACAGAAGCGCTGTTTGCCTCGATCAAAGTGTCGTTACTTGCAGCGATCCTGGCCAGTCTACCGGTTATTTTCTATCAGTGTTGGAAGTGTATTGAGCCGGCGCTGCTCCCGAAGGAACAACGCTGGGGCATTCCGTTGTTTGCGCTGGCAGGGGCGCTCTTCGCCTTCGGGTTGATCTTTTGCAATTTCGTCATTCTCCCGCTCGTCATCAATTTCTTCGTCAGCTTCGGCATGGATCACGATGTCACTCCGGAGCTGAGTGTCGGGACCTACATCGACTTCAACGTCAAATTTCTCCTGATATTTGGGTGCGCGTTTGAATTGCCGCTGGTGCTCACCATACTGGCGCGGGTCGGGGTGGTTTCAGCCCAGGTACTCGCGAAGTATCGGAAATATGCGATTCTGGCCTCTTTGATCCTGTCGGCCATCGTGACGCCCGATGCAACTCTCTTTACTATGTTCTTGATGGCTGTGCCTTTGATGGTGTTGTATGAGATCGGCATTCTTGGCGCACGTATCTTTGGGCGGGGAAGTCCGACTGAAGTCAGCTTGCCGCTCGATCCTGATGTGCCGATAGGGCCGGCCGGGCACCGTGTCCGATAGCAGAATGCTGAAAAATGGAGCGGGGAGCGGCGAGGTGCCCTTCTTGCTCGCAGAGCCCCCACGATGAAGCAGTGGTCGCTCGATGCGCGCAGTAAAGGGCAGCCTCGGCCACTCCCCTTAAGTGAGGTATAAGGGGTCGGAAGGTTCTCGTTGCGGCCTAGCTCGGGGCAAGGCGCGTCCGGGGCAAAGAGTCTGTCTTGGTAGGCCCAGGGCGGGAGGGTGAAATAACAGCCAGGGTTGGGCGGGTTGAGACGTATGGTCTTTTTGAGCATTCTGCGGGGGTAAGGAATAGATGAAGATTCTAACGTGGATGATACCAACAGTCCTTGCGTTAAGCGTATGGAGTGCGGGTGGGATAGTGTGGGCTGCCACGCAGGAACCCTCGCCGGCTCCACCAGCTCTACCGCAAACCCCTGGTCATGGGGACGGCCCGCCTCAATATGGTTCCTTCGGCCAGCAGGCCACGAGCATTCAGGCGCTCACCTCTGTCGGGAGCGACCTGATCTATGCCGGATCGTTTGGTCTCGGTCTCTTTCGCAGTGAGGATCGTGGCGTCAACTGGACGAAATCGGGTCAGGGCGTGACTGATCCTTTTATTCTGACGCTGACGACGGGGAAAGATGGCGCCATCTATGCTGGAACGTTCCGTGGCGGAGTGTTTCGTTCGCGTGATCAAGGGAAGAGCTGGCAGGCGATCAATAGCGGACTCAAGCATTTAGAAATTAAAGCGCTTCTTGCCATCAATCATGGGGTGTATGCAGGCACAAATGACGGGGTGTATCGGCTCGCTGCTGACCGCTGGTCCGTCGTCACCACCGGTCTGGACGACATCCTGGTCCATGCCTTGGCCCTCTCGGCAGACGGGACGTTGTTTGCCGGCACCTCGGGGAAAGGGGTCTTACGATTTAAGCCCCAATCGACCGGTTGGGTGCGTGAGCGGCAAGGACTCAAAGATCACGAAGGGATGACGGAGAACTTTATTCGTGTCTTGACGATTGATTCAGATGGTGGCATCTATGCCGGCACATTTGACGGAGGTGTTTTTTGGAGTACCGATGGGGGCGTCACCTGGCGGCCTATCAGCCGGGCACTCCCGAACGATTCGATTCGCGGGATTGTGTTCAATAACCGGGGGCTTTTCGTGGCGACAGGGCACGGCATTTTCAGAACGAACGACAAGGGCCGCCAGTGGGTACCGCTCAATAAGGGCTTGACGAGTATGGCCATCCAGGTACTCATCGAGTCTGGTGCGGGTGTATTCTTTGTCGGTACGAGCGACGGGGCGTTCCGAAGCGACGACGATGGACGAACGTGGAATCCAATCAACCAGGGTCTTGAGGGAGGGGAGGCTCCGGCGCCCTTCCATTTTCGCTAACCAAGAAAGGGTCAGGACGATGTCAGAGCCGACAGAACACACACGAGCCACCATTTCCGTGAGCAGCAAGGGGACGCAGTTGGGCGAGATTGTCTTGCGATTTTATCATGATGTGGCGCCGGGACACGTGAAGAACTTTACCACGTTAGCCCAGGCAGGTTTCTATAACGGCACGACGTTTCACCGGGTCATTCCCGGTTTCATGGTCCAGGGCGGCGATCCCAACAGTAAGGATTCTGACCGTGCGTCGCACGGGATGGGCGGACCTGGACATCGAGTGAAGGCGGAGTTCAACAGTAAGCCGCACAAGCGTGGAGTGCTCTCCATGGCTCGCTCGAACGACCCGGACAGCGCCGGCTCGCAATTTTTCATCTGCGTCGCAGACGCGAACTTCCTCGATTGGCAGTATACGGCATTCGGTGAAGTGGTGACCGGGTTGGACGTGGCAGACAAGGTGGTCACTATGAAGCGGGATGGCCGGGACAATCCACTTGAACGAGTCGAGATGACGGTCACGATCACGGAGTAGCGTGAAATGTGAAAGGTGAGATGTAAAAGGTGAGAGAAAAGAGAGGCATGATCCGGATCGTCGTTTCACGTTTTACGTTTCACGTTTTACGAGGCGCGCTCTTGTGTGTGCTGCTTGTCGGCTGCGCCATTCCTCTGATGCCCTATCGTTCGGTGTATGAAGATCCGGTCAATTATGTGCGGCTTGAGCGCGACGAAACGGTCTTGCCGGAATGGCTTCCTAGCGCGCATGCGCATCCGAAGGCGATGCGCGCCGAGGATGTTTCCCGCATCCTCGGCGGCATCTCAGTCAAAGAACATCGGATCTGGCTGCAACGATGGCTGCAGGGAGAGGCGCCGTTGGTGCCGGCGTTTCGACCTGAGGAACTCAGGCTCTTGTCCCGGCAAATCGCAGAGGCCTTTGCCGTAGCCAAACCGGATGAACGTGTGACATTTTATCTCAGTCAACCGCAGACATCTGTCAAACGTATCATTACCACAGGTGGACTCTATGTTCATGGCACAGAGCTGCATTTCATCTTGGGCAATTGGCAGGTTCTCTATGGCATTCCAACCTATGGGATGATCTACGATCGGCGTTATCCTATGCGCCCGACGGCGTCCAAAGGATTTGACCTTTTGTTCGAGCCGGGTGAGGCGATTCTCACACAACGGCACAGCCTCTGGGACACGGTGTTGGCGAACACCACCGACGAACTTGTGATCGATCTGACGAAGATCGGCACGGGCCCGCTCGCGTCTTTCGCAGGGCACTAACAGTCTGCGGAAAAACTCGGTGTATACACAACACACCGTGAGAACGCGTTCATGTGGAACTAACGCTCAAGTAGTACAGGAGGCTCAAAAAGGCCGTTCAGCAAGGCCGCAGCGAGCGAAGAGGCGAGGCGTACGCTTCGGTACGTTGAGCCTCTGAGCGATGCGAGAACGATGCTGGCGGTCTTTTTCAGCATCCTGCTAACGCAGTCCACCAATACACAAACGATTGAGGCTCAGATCGCGATCCATGGGCCGAACTTTCGCTCAACCGTACAAGCGGCCCATCGCGTCGTGACCCTGCTGAATGTCGATTGCGAGAAATGAAGAATTCCTTGTCAAGACACAGGTTTCGTAGATTTCATACCAGGGATTCGGTAAGATGATCGTGCAAATGTCGACATGATGTGGGTTTACCCACCGAGGATGATCGATTCAGGGAGCAGGAGTGGTTCGTACGCGTGTCGCTGTGGCGCTGATTGTGATTCTGCTGATCGGCGGCGGCGCGTTTCTTATATTCTCCACCTACCTGACGGGCGATGATTACGTCAAGGATTTTTTCCTCCAGCAGTTGGAACAGAGCATTGGGCGGAAAATTGATGTTCACCGCATCAAGCTGGTTCTGTTCCCTCGCATCCGATTAGAACTGACACAGGTTGCGATTCACGATCGGAATTCCGATGACGTCCTGTTATCGGCCAAGAAGCTCGATTTGGTCTTGCGGTTTCTCCCCCTGTTGCGCAAACAGGTGGTGGGGAAGCGACTGCTGATTGAAGAGCCAACTCTCACGCTTCGCCGCGATCGTGCCGGGCACTGGAATCTGTTCGATCAAGTGGCCCAGGGCAAGGGCACCGATCCTGATACCGTCCAGACAATCAGCCGGATTTTCCACATCCGTGAAGCGACGCTGGTGAATGGGAAGGTGGCCATTATCGACGACCTACGCCCGGAGGGGACGCGATCGATGACGTTCGAGTCAGTAGACGCGTCGCTCATCGTCAGAGCAGAGCGAGGAGAGGCAGACCTCCGTGTCTCTGCAGGTCATACCGGTGATACGGGCCGCTCGTCTATTGCCCTCACAGGGTTAATCAGTACCGCTCAACGGCCGACGTTGGCGATAGACGATTCCTCCGGTTCGCCGGTCATCCCCCAATTCGACGGCACACTCGAAGCGTCCAATCTTGATCTTCGAGAAGCAGCAGGTTTCTTCGGGCCCCGACCGGTTCCAGAGCAGCTGCGAGGTGTCGTGAGTGGGCACAGCCATATCCGGGCCGTGCCCGGCGTCGCGGGCTATGATGTCGTATTATCCGACCTGTCCGCGAATCTTGAACAGCTGCACCTGACCGGCCAAGCGAGTCTCTCAGGTCTGCTGACGACTCAGCCCGCATTTGCGGTGACCATTGCGGCGCCTCCTGTCCTGATGAGCCAATTGCTCAAGACCGTGCCGGCTGAGTGGATACATCCGCAGCTGCCGGTGGTGATGAAAGATCGGGAGATCGACGGGATCGTGGAGATGGTTTCTGCGACCGTCACCGGATCGTCTGTAGAGGGCACGCAGTTGTCGTTGACGGGGGAGTTTCGCGTGAAACAAGGGCAGGCCCTGATTGGACAGAGTCGTGTTCCTGCCAAGGACTTGTCGGCGGTCGTGTCGGTCGAAGCCGGTCGCCTCAAGATCTCGAATCTGAGCGGACTCTATGGCACGATTCACATGAGTGAGAGCAAGGCGCTCGTGTCGTTTCTGGAAACAGGGCCTTGGCTCGAAATGGACGTTGTCGGGACCATGACCGCCGCGGATCTGGTGCAGTTTCTCGCGAAGACCGTCAAGTCGGGGCAGCTGTCGCGTGCATTGGCCGATTCGCATGACATCGAAGGTGATGCCGCTCCCACATTTCGCATGGTCGGTTTACTGAATCAGCCGGGCGGTGTCACCTTTGCCGGAGGGGAGATTACCGTGAAGCATGTCAGTCTGACCAATCCGTTATTGCCGGAGCGGTTGACGGCGCTGCAGGGCCGGTTTGTGTTGTCTGACGGTGGGACCATCTTCGATGAAGTGACGGGACGTGTGGGCGATCTGGATCTACAAGTAAGTGGGGGAATCACGGGTGGGAGTGGCAGCGCGTTTCAGGATTTTTTGATTCGGAGCAGGGGCGATGCCGATCATATGGCCAAGTTGTTGCCTGCGCACGTCATTCCTGCCGGGACATTCGAGGGTCTAGTCAACGGTGCCGTGGTCTTAACCGGGCCGACCCTCTCGCCCCATCTGCGAGGTGAAGTGGTATTGACCGAATCGAAAGTGACGCTTCCCGGTCTGATAGAAAAACCCGTCGGGGCCCAAGCGACGGTGGAATTTGATGGGATGATTCCTCAGGGATCCGGGCTCGTGCTCAACAAGATTGAGCTGGTCGTGCCGCCGATCCGATTGCCCGTGAAAGGCAAGATCCAACTTGGTGAACGATTCTCCATTGATGCCGCGCTTTCAACTGGCGTGTTGTCGTTGTCCCGCGTACCGGAATGGATTGCCAAGGGAGGGTTTGAGGCGGGGAACATTGAGTTGTCGCTCGACATGAAAGGCAAGGGCCTCGATTGGAAGGCCTGGAAGACCACTGGGTGGCTTGCATTGACGAATGGGCTGATGAACGCTAGAGGACCCGAGGGGCCGATCCAGGACTTATATCTCAGGGTCCAATTCGTGAAGAACGATGTGGAGATCAAGCGGTTATCGTTTCGGTTGCTCGATAGCGATGTGGCGCTGGAAGCAACGGTCCGCAATCTGACGGCGAAGCCCATGATTACCGCGAAGATTGAATCCAATCAGATGGATCTTGATCTTCTCATTCCCAAAGGCCATCGGTCGCCGCTCCGAGATTTTCTGGAATCTCTCGCAGCCACCAGCAAAGTTCAGGCAACCGCATCGATCGCGCGCGGCCAGTATAAGCATCTCAAGTTCGGGAGTCTCGCCGCCCGGATCACGATTCAAGACGGCGTGCTCGATCTGGATCGTGTGTCAGGCCAATCGGCCACTGGTGAGGTCGCCGGCCGCATCGTGGTGCAATTGCCGCTCAAGCAGCCGGCCGAAGCTGAAATTTCGGTTCGGGCGACGGGCTTGTTGGTGGAAGACATGTTGAAACTGGCGGGGGAGAAAGGAAGCGGAATCACCGGTGAAGCTCGAGTGACGGGAACGATCCGCGGACATGGGAAGAACCCGCACGGGCTCTATCCCACGTTGGACGGCAAGCTGAACGTGTTGCTCGAAAACGGACGCATTTTTAAATCACAGGAGCGGGCGGTCTGGAAAATTATCAGTATTTTGAATCTCCCGGCCGTACTCCAAGGCAAGGTAGATTTGGAGAGAGAGGGATTGCCGTATACCAAGGTGTCGGCGACGGTGCTCGTGCAGAACGGCCTCTTCGAAACCGAGAACCTGGTCATCGATAGCCCGATCGTCAAGATTACCGCGGCCGGCAACTATGACCTTCCGACGGATCAAGTTGATATGGTCTGGGCCGTCAGCCCGTTCGGGTCGTATGCGCAATTCTTGAAAACGATCCCACTCTTTGGGCGGCTCTTTGCCGGTGACCGCAAAGGGCTTGCGACTGCGATGTTTTCGGTCAAAGGGTCCATCGAGGATCCGGAGGTGACGTATTTGCCGATCAAGTCATTTGCGACCGGCGTCACGGGGCTGGCGCAACTGGCCTTCGACATTTTGAAGAACACCGTCATGCTACCGATCGATCTGATGACGCCTGATGGGGAAAAAGAGGCCGTCAAGGACACCGTGCCTGAGCTGGTTCCCTCCGTACCTTGACCGACCCCCCCTCCCATGTTAGATTCCGACCAGCTGCACCATGGCATCACTCACTAAAAACGCTCAACGCGCCACCGTCTTTATCGCTGCCAGCGAGACCGATTCTAATCTCTATTACGCCACGAAGTTTATGGCGCCGGACCCCTTTATCTATGTGGAGATTAAGGGGGAACGTATTTTGGTGATGAGCGATCTTGAAATCGATCGCGCGAAGAGTCAGTCGTCCGTCGATCGGGTGCTCTCGTATTCGGAGGTGGAAGGCCGAGCCAAGACGCAAGGCATCGCCGAGCCAAGCACGGTCGAGGTGGTCCATATTCTCTTGAGAGAAGCCGGCGTCACGCAGATCCTGGTGCCGGCGAATTTTCCATTTGGACATGCCCTCAAGTTTCAGTCCCTGGGGTATCAGCTGCATCCGAAACGTGACCCATTCTTCGAAGAACGAGTGGTGAAGACTGCCGAGGAAGTGCGCGCAATCGAAGCTCCCCAGCGCGCCACCGAACAGGCAGTCGCGGCCGCCTTCCAGATGCTGTGCCAGGCGTCGATCGACAAGGATCAACTGTGGCTCGATGGGATTCCGCTGACGTCGGAACGAGTGAAGAAGCTCATTAATGTGTCGTTGATGGAGTGTGATTGTGTCGCCCAGCATACCATCGTCGCCGGGGGAGAGCAGGCCTGCGATCCCCACAATGAAGGCAGTGGGCCATTGCCGGCTCACCGCAGCATTATCTTCGACGTGTTTCCCCGTTCGGCTACGACCCGGTATTTCGCCGACATGTCCAGAACGGTGGTTCGGGGAACGCCGAGCCCAGGATTGAAGCGGCTCTATCAGACGGTCTTGGACGCACAGGAAGAGGCCATCACCAAAATTAAGGACGGGGCGGATGGAAAGCGGATTCATCAAGGGATTTTGAGGCGATTTGAGAAAGCCGGGTACCAGACGGGCCTGGTGAATGGGCGCATGCAGGGCTACTTTCACGGGACCGGCCATGGGGTCGGACTCGACATCCATGAAATGCCACGCATCAGCCGTACTGGGTCATTGCTCCAAGAAGGTCATGTCGTTACCGTCGAACCAGGTCTCTACTACCCAGGTCTCGGAGCCGTGCGGATCGAGGACATGGTGCTCGTGACGAAAGACGGGTGCCGCAATCTCACGAACTCTCCAAAAATCTTCGAACTCGGCTAACCTCGACCACTGTTTTGTTCTCTCTTCTCTTTTTTCACAGCGGTATTTTGTGAGACACCGTCGCTGTCGATGGCGTGTCATCTTCCTGTCATGGGTATGGCAGATTGTGGGTCGATGGCAAACGATACACAGCACGCCAAGCCGATGGGGTCGTCAGCGGCCTATACCGCCCCGCCACGTCTTCGTCCAGCCAAAAAAAGTGGGTCAAGAACGAAGTAGTTTGGCTCAAAGCCGTCATGCCGGAGGCGGGCTGCCGGACAATTGTGCATTACTTCAATCGGCGGTGGAAATCCCAGCGACAGATGCCGGTCAGTAAGCCCTGTGTGACGGACACATGCCGACGCCACGAGTATCTGAGCCTCACAGCAAGGCGGAAACGGAAGCATCGCATCTCGCGCCCCATGCCGAACAATTGCGTGTGGGGGTGTGATCTATTGGTGGGGAAGAATCGGCAGGGACAGCCGCAGCTGGCGCTGGGGATTCTGAATCATGCGAGTCGAGCCTGTTGCGGCTGCATCAGCTGTCCGACAAATCCTTATGGACGTTAATGCAGGAACTGGTGCACGCCGTGAAACGATATGGTCGGCCACAATTCGTGCAGACGGATAACGAAGGGGTGTTCGCGGCGAGGCCAGGCTGGAGCTGATAGGAGAGGGGCAAGAGCCAAGGCTGAAGTCACAAGGGAGCGTCTGGTGGGGTGCTCACGGATCGGCCAGGGAGGGTGATTCCAGGACGAACAGAGGTCGGACAGCAGTGGAAAATGTGAATCGAACGTAGAATTGTTGAAGTCAAGACCGAGAAATCGGCTGGATGAAGGCGAAACAAGGTGGTGAGTCGTACCAGAATTCTCTATCGGACAGACGGACGGGACAGTGGCCGCGCACGGAGCCATATCTGTCGTGCACCAGCCGGCGTGATTCATCGTGGCCTCTTGCAAAGTTCTTTCGCGAGTGGGAAAGTATATTTGTGATGCGACGATACCGCCTATGCGTCTGACCTTCACGATTCAACGATTCAATCCTGAAGTCGATGCCACCGCTCATCCTCAGGAGGTCCGACTTGATGTCGGACGCGGGATGACGGTGCTCGATGCATTGATTCGCATTAAGAACGAGTGCGATGGGAGTCTGGCTCTCCGCTATTCCTGTCGCTCTGCGATTTGCGGCTCCTGTGCTATGACGATCAACGGCAGTGAGAAGTTGGCCTGCCGCACCTCCCTCCGCAAAGAACTCGAACGACATGGGCATATCGAGGTTGCCCCGCTCCGCAACTTGCCGGTGATCAAGGATCTGGTTGTGGATATGACGTCGTTCTGGGGCAAGATCCACGACGTCCATCCGTGGCTGGTGCCGGGGGTTCGACCTTCTCCGAGGCACGCACGAGGCCACGCCAACCCGCAGTTTCACAATGTCGATGCGTGCATCATGTGCGGTGCGTGTGTCGCAGCGTGTACGGTGCATGAAGTCTCGAAGGGGTTTGTCGGCCCTGCCGCGTTGGCGAAGGCCGACCGGTTCCTCTCTGACCCACGTGAATCTCCCTCGGCAACGCGAGCCCGGCTCTCGATGCTCCAGGACGAGCATGGGATCTGGGACTGCACGCGGTGCAACTTTTGCGTGGAAGTGTGCCCGAAAGATGTCAAGCCGATGGAGGCAATTATTCGGTTGCGGCGGGCCTCGCTCGAACAAGGGTTGACGAAAGCCGGCGGTGCGCGCCACATTCTTGGCTTTACCGACCTGATCGAGCAGCAAGGGCGATTGAACGAAGCGATCATGCCGTTGAAAGTGGTCGGGTTTGTACCGCGTGGGCTGTTGCGCATTCTGCCTTTGGCTATCAAGATGTGGCGCAAAGGGAAAATCCCCAATCCCTTCGGACATGCGTTCCCTGGGCTGAGCCAGGTCCGGGCGCTCATCCAGCGAGTCCGACGTGCCACGCCGCCAGTGTGATGCCCATGGCTTGGACCTTTCGCTTTCTTGAAGAGATTGCCCTGGCCGATATCGGTTTCGAGGCCGAGGGGGAGTCGATCGAGGAGGTCTTTCGAGGTGCGACGCAGGCGCTTCTTGAGAGCATGGCAACCCCTTCCACAGTGGCTGAGGAATGGGAGCGCGCGATTGAACGGAGTGATGTGGATCCGTCGGCGCTGTTGTTCGATTGGTTGTCGGAGGTGGTCTACTGGAAGGACGCAGCAGGGGTGGTCTATCGGGAGGCGCCGCTTACTCTCACGCATGAACATGCTGTCTGGTTATTGCGCGCGCGTCTGATCGGTGCGCCGGTCGATCAGCAGACACAAGAGCTCCATGCCGATGTAAAGGGGGTTACGAAGCATCTCTACGAACTCAAGCAGACGGGCGAGCGCTGGAGCGTACGAGTGGTGCTCGACGTCTAACAGGATGCTGAAAAAGAGGCGGGGTAGCTGGGACGATCCCCGTGCTCGCGCAACGCGCGGCCTCGGAAGGCCCTCGTTGGACGCGCGCAGTTGGGATCATCCCAGCCACCCCTTAAAAATTGATAGCTCGCTGCGGCCTTGCTGGACAGCCTTTTTGAGCATCTTGAGGCCATAGTAGCATCAGCGCTATTCTGTGATATTCCAACGGTGTTATATGTATGAACCAAGGTTTTCCGCAACCTGCTAAGAAACAGATGATGAGGGATGTCACTGGTCAGTTGATGATGTGAGGAGTGACATGATGCATTTACACCCTTGACTCTTGACTCTTGACTCTTGACTAATGACGATAGACCCTCTTTACCATGAAGCTCAACACCGACATGACGGTCAATCGGATCACGGATGAGATTTGGGAAATCCCTGTCTCTGAAAAGCCCGGCATGCTGGTGCCCGCCAGGATTTATGCGACCAGGGGGATTCTTCAGGCCATGGACTCCGGGGTCTTCGATCAAGTCACCAATGTAGCGTGCCTGCCCGGCATCAGCCGGTATGCGCTCTGTATGCCGGATGGACATTGGGGTTACGGGTTCCCGATCGGCGGGGTCGCAGCATTCGATGTGCATGAGGGCATCATTTCTCCCGGCGGTGTGGGATATGACATCAACTGCGGCATGCGGTTGATTCGGACGGACTTGACGCTCGCGGACGTGCAGCCCCACCTAGAACGGCTCATGACCGAACTCTTTCGGAAGGTGCCGGCCGGCGTTGGGGCGAGTGGGTTTGTTCGGCTCTCGGGGAAGGAATTTAGCCGGGTGATGACCCATGGGGCCAAATGGTGTGTGGAGCGGGGATATGGATGGCATCGGGATCTCGCCCGCATGGAAGAAGGCGGCTGCATCGAGGGGGCCGATCCCTCGATCGTGACCGACCATGCGATGACACGAGGCATGAATCAGCTGGGAACCTTAGGATCGGGCAACCATTATCTCGAAGTGCAGGTAGTTTCGAACGATGGGATATTCGATCCGGTCACCGCGGCGGCGTTCGGCATCACCGGTCATGAGCAGATCGTGGTGATGGTGCATTGCGGGTCACGTGGGTTCGGCCATCAGGTGGCGAGCGATTATCTCAAGGTGTTTGAAAAGTCTATGCGACGCTACGGCATCACGGTGAAGGACCAGCAGTTGGCCTGTGCCCCGTTTCGGTCTCCCGAGGGGCAGGAGTATTTTTCCGCTATGAATTGTGCCGCGAATACGGCCTTTGCCAATCGTCAGGTCATTACACATCAGATTCGTGAGGCCTTTGCGACGGTGTTCGGTCGATCCGCCGAGGCGCTGGGCATGGAGTTGGTCTATGACGTGGCGCATAACATTGCCAAGGTCGAGCGGTATCCGGAAGGGGATCTGGTCGTGCATCGCAAAGGAGCGACGCGGGCGTTTGGTCCAGGGAGTCCAGAGCTACCGGAGCCGTTTCGGCAGACAGGTCAGCCGGTCATCTGCGGTGGGTCGATGGAGACCGGCTCATATTTGTTGGTAGGAACAGATCAGGCGGTGCGCGATACGTTTGGATCGACGATGCACGGGGCCGGACGCACGATGTCCCGCGCCCAAGCGAAGAGAACGGTTCACGGCGCGCAATTGCAGCAGCAGATGAAACAGCGTGGCATTCTGGTCAAGGCCGTGTCGATGTCGGGTCTCGCGGAAGAAGCCGGCGTGGCCTACAAAAATATTTCTGAAGTGGTGGAGTCAGTCGATCGCGCGGGAATTACAAAAAAGGTTGCGGAATTACGTCCGATCGGGAATATAAAGGGCTAGTACCTGCCACATCACATTGCGAGGCGGACGATGGAACAACGGTCAAACCTCCGGTATCGCGCTCAATTTAGGAGTTCCTTTTCTTCCGTTGCCATGGTCGGTGGAGAGGGGAGCCTCTTGGAACTCTCCATCAGGGGTTGTCGCATCGAAAGTCTCATCGAAGTAAAGCCAGGAGCTACGCTGGAGGTCCGGATCGAGGCGATTGGGGGCGAACCCCCAATTCAGATTCAGGCAGCGATTGTCCGGTGGAGCCGAGAGCGGGAATTCGGCCTTGAGTTTGAGGTGATTGCTCCGACAGAATGGGGCCACCTTCAGGACGTCGTGAAGCAGATCGAACTGGAGTCCTATCAGCGGGAGTCACAAGCGGCTGATGTCACGGGCTCTGTCTAACGATCCAACCCTTCCATCACCACCCCGTTATTTTTAAGCAGCGCAGTTGGGCATGCGCGCATCATGTCATGAGGCGGTGATTCATGAGGATGCGGAGGTGCTTTTTCAGGCGGTACATGCGTTGAAGTCGTCAAGTGCCATGATTGGGGCGCTGGCTCTGTCGGATTTCATGAAGGACTTGGAGCCAATAGGCCGGCGGGATATGGTGTCAAGAAGCGAGGTGAAGATGGCAAACGTTGGCGCGCTCTACGGGACGGTGAGGTAGGCCATGCACGATGAGCGAAGGAAAGGCCCCGCGTAGATGGAGACAGTTCCAGAACGAGTATGCCCGCTCGCGTTGCTCGTAGATGACGACATGATTGTGCGCATCCTCGTCCGCGAGGTGCTCGAGCAATCCGGCCACGAGGTGTGTGAGGCGGAGAACGGCACGCAAGCCCTTGAGCGATTCATTGAGTATCGGCCCGACATCGTGCTCTTGGACATTATGATGCCAGGAATGGATGGGTTCACTGCCTGCGCGAAATTGCGGGAACTGGTGGGTGGCAGGCGTGTGCCGATCCTCATTATGACGGGTCTCGACGATACCGGATCCATCGAGCAGGCGTCTGAGCACGGTGCCACAGATTTCATCACGAAACCGTTGAATCCGACTATTCTCAGCCACCGCGTCAAGTACATGCTTCGGAGCAGCCAGGCGCTCGATGCGCTCCGCAAAAGCGAGTCGCGCCTTGGGTTGGCTCAGCGGATTGCCAAGATCGGTAACTGGGAATGGCGCCCCGACACCAATCAGTTTACCGCCTCGTCCGAGCTCTGTCGTTTGATCGGGATCAGGCCTGCAGACTTCGGTGGGACACTGGATACGTTTCTTCAAGTTGTCCATGTCGAGGATCGGGAACGAGTCGATGACGCGTTGAAGCATATTCTCACCGAACGAAAGCCCTGCGATATCGACCATCGGATTGTGCTGCCTCATGGAGGAGATTTTGCCGTGCATCTTCAGGCCGAAGCCGTGTTCGACGACCAATTGCAGGCGCTCACCATCATCGGGACGGCTCAAGACATCACCGATCGGAAACAGTCTGAGCGGGAGATTTATCGCCTGGCCTATTTTGACAGTCTGACTGGCTTAGCCAACCGGGTGTTGTTTAAAGATCGTCTCACGCAAGCACTCGCTCATGCCGGCCGCTATCACTCTACTCTGGCCGTGCTTTTCCTCGACTTAGACCGATTCAAGGTCATTAACGACACGCTAGGCCATACTGTCGGCGATTTGCTGTTGAAACAGGTGGCTGGGCGCTTGTCCGATTCAGTTCGGCACAGCGATTCCGTCAGCCGGTCTGTGGACAAAGAGGAGAATCATTCACTCGCACGATTAGGCGGCGACGAGTTTACCGTGCTCCTGACGAATCTGCGCGATGTACAGGATGCTGGAACTGTCGGACGCCGAATTGTCGAAGCGATGGCAAAACCCTTCTTGATCGAAGGACGAGAAATCTTTGTCACAATCAGTGTGGGAATCGCGATTTTTCCAGTCGATGGAGAGTCGATCGATGCCTTGCTGAAGAATGCAGACAGTGCGATGTATCACGCCAAGGAACAAGGCCGGAATAACTTTCAGTTCTATTCCGATAATCTGAATGCCGCGGCCAATGATCGGCTGAACTTGGAGGGGGAGCTGCGCCACGCCGTCGAACGGGAGGAGTTCGTGGTGTTCTACCAGCCGCAGATTGATCTGCGGGGGGGGCGAGATTGTCAGTGCGGAGGCGCTGGTGCGGTGGCAGCATCCCCGGCGAGGGCTCTTGCGTCCCGAGGAGTTTATGCAGGCCGCCTTGGATACGGGTCTGATTAGAGCGATCGATGAGTGGGTACTACGAACAGCCTGCCGTCATAGTCAGGAGTGGCAGCAGCGCGGCAAGATCTCGGTGCGTATTTCCGTGAATATCTCGAACTCGTTGTTTCATGGCGATACGTTGGTGTCTGTCGTGGAACAGGCGCTCGGTCAGACGGGTTTGACTCCGGCATGTCTGGAGTTGGAATTGACGGAGTCGATTGTGATGCGCAACGTGGATGCATCGATCGCCACGTTGACGACATTGCGAACGATGGGGGTACAGCTCTCCATCGACGATTTTGGGACTGGCTACTCATCGCTCAGCTATTTGCATCGTTTGCCGGTCAACAGGGTGAAAATCGATCAATCGTTCATCCAGGAAATTCTGGCACAAGCCCACCCACCCATGATCGTGCGAGCGATTATTGCTATGGCCCACAGTCTCAATCTCTTAGTCCTCGCCGAAGGGGTGGAGCAGGAAATTCAACGAACGACTCTGATAGATGAAGGGTGTGACTATGCCCAGGGGCATCTATTCGGGCGGCCGATGCCGGCAGACGAGTTTGCCGAAATGCTCCAGCCGACTCCTCTCCGCAAAGCCGGCTAGTCTTACCCCCCGTCGTCGACCCAGCGCAATATTCCTGTGCATCGTTCGTTCGATTGAGCGTCGGGATCGTCTCGGCACCATCCTGCTCGATCCAGCCCAGACCCTCCGCTGTGGTCTTGCCGTGCTGTTATCCTCTTTCGCCGAATACCCCGTAGCTTCCGACCTTCGCAGCCGATGCGACTGCTTCGGCGGAGTAGGCTGCTACGGGGATGAAGGCGAGGGGAACCCTCCGTAGCCTTGGCGAAGGAGGGTTAGGCAGGGGCTTCAGAGAATTTCGCAAGATACCCCGCAGCTTGCTGCGGGGAGCTTCATCCTGAACATTCCAGTTCCTTAGAGTCTTCTGCCACGGTCGATGCTCGGTGACTTTTCACGAGGTGAAAGTTATACTTCGTGTCGTACACATGAACCATGTTGGATTGAGGGAATTGCGATGAAGACATATGTTGGAACGTTATGCGGAGTCGTGGGAATCGGCTTGCTCACTCTATCCGTCGTTTCGGCCTGCGCATCGGACAAACCGGTGACGGGTGATACCGTGATCCGAGAAACCCAGGAGGCGATGACAGCCACCAAGGATTATACGATTCAGCAGAAAGATGCGTTTCAGCGAAAGGTTCAGACAGAATTGGACGAGATGCAATCGCGCATCGCGCATCTCCGTGGGCAAGTCACGCATGCCTCGGTGGAGGCACAAGCGGATATCCAGAAAGCCATGAGGGAATTGGAAAAGAAAAAGGACCTGGCCAGTAAAAAAGCGCAGGACATTCATTCCGCCACGGCGTCTTCCTGGGAGCAGGTAAAGACGAAAACAACCGCGGCGATGGACGATCTTCGAAGTTCCCTCAACCGTACGCTCTCTCATCTCCCGTGACGGTCGATCAATGAAATATGCCCTGTATCCAGGTTGTGCGGCCCGAGGGGCGACACCAGAACTCTATCAATCGACGAGAGCGATTATCGGTCAATTGGGAATCGAGGTCGTCGAACTTAGTGCTGCGGCCTGTTGCGGCGCTGGGGTTGTGACGGAAGCCCACCCCGATATGGCGCTGGCGCTCAACGCCAGGACGTTTGCTCAAGCAGAGGCGCTTGGACTGGACGTCATGACGATCTGCGGTACCTGCCAAGGGGTGATGAGCGCGGCAAATCGACAATTGAAAACAGAGCCAGGGCTTCTCGATCGCATCAACGTCTTTCTGGCGCCGGAAGGACTGGCCTACCATGGTCATGTCCAAGTCAAACACTTGCTGTGGATCGTGGTGCGAGATATCGGACTGGCTCGCCTGGGCACGCTAGTTTCTGTGCCGATGCAAGACTTCCACATCGCCCCGTTTTACGGGTGCTACATCCTACGCCCATCGTGGGAGCTGGGATTCGACGATCCAGAGAATCCTCAATCCCTCGAGCGCGTCATCAAGGCCGTCGGTGCTGAACCGGTGGCCTATGCTGGAAGAACCAAATGCTGTGGGTTTCCCATCATCCTTGAAAAGGAAGCCATCGCTGTGGCCATGGCAGGGACGCATATGAGTGAAGCGAAGGATCAGGGAGCCGACTTTATGGTGACGCCCTGTCCACTCTGTCATATGAGCCTGGATATTTATCAGGAGCGGGCCGGTCGTGCGGTAAACCGCGAGCTTCACTTGCCGATCTTGCATGTGCCGCAGTTACTCGGTCTGGCGATGGGGCTTCCTCCCAAGGATTTGGGGCTCTCGCATCATGTGATCTCGGTCGATTCCATTCTAGCGAAGCTTGAGCGTCGTCGAACAGATCCGCAACCTTCTTGAAGGAGTGGGGAAATGCAGGTGGTGAACATTTCAGATTATCAAAGCTTTAGCAGTGAAAAGATGAAGAAGAATAATCTGTTTCAGACGCCGCGGTTCTTCTGCGACATCTACTGCTTCGAGCCAGGGCAGGAGCAGAAGGGCCATATTCACGGCGAGCAGGATAAAGTCTATCTGGTGCTTGAAGGACAGGGTACGTTTCAGGTCGGTTCAGAGAAACAGGTGCTGGGCCCTGGGCAGGGGACGATGGCACCGGCAGGGGAAGAACATGGTGTGAAGAACCACACAGAGCAACGTCTCAAAGTCCTCGTGTTCGTGGCACCCAATCCGGCGTGAAGATGGGAGTGGGATGGGGACTGATTGATCTTCTGTGCTCGCGCAACGCGCGGTCGAAGACTCCCCTCGTTGGACGCGCGCAGTGGAAGATCAAATCAGCCCCCATCCCTGAGAGATAACGAGCGAGTTTGGAATGAGCAGAAGAGGGCAGACTAGATGGTCTCCTGTGCTCGTGCAACGCGCGGCCTCAGAAGAATGAGAAGGGCAGCCTGGTCGTCCTCCTGCTCGCGGAACGCGCACGATAAGAATGTGCTCGTTCGACGCGCGCAATCGAGGATCGACCAGGCTACCCTTTCAAGAGAGAAGCAAGCGAGCTTGGAGGGAGCATTACTGCGCGCAGTGGGAGACCATCTAGCCCGTCCTCAGGGCCGAAGGTCGATAGAAGAGCGATGGATATTCCGCTGAGAAAAAACTCCCGACCCCTTTTCTTTCTCCCCAAAATGCTCCTTCCGCACGAAAAACGGGAACGGGACCACAGTTTCAATTCGGCACATCGGCACCCATATTTTCCCCTGTTGCATCTGACTTAAGATAGATCTGGACAGTCGCGGAGACCAAGTCTTCAATAGCGGAAACATGTATTCTCTTTCCAGCATCTTTTTTTTCGATCCATCCATAGATCTCATAGAGCTCCAACTCTCGACGCGACAAAAGAATGAGCGGGCAATGATGGCTCTTATAGGCATCTCGAAACAAAGTCAGTTCTGAGTCAGTAAAGTCCGCCGTCTTAGAAAACAAAACGTAAACATTTATGCGACTGGCAGAGAATGCTTTTGCGACTTTCATCAAATTGTCGAGGTCTTTTCGGAGATCCGCATCAGAAATATCCGCGTTTGATTTACACTCACCAATCACAAGCTCCATATCTCCGCTGCGATTTCGTGTCATCAAGACCAAATCCGTCTCGCATGGCTTTTCGGTTCCATCTTTGAAAGAGATGTTCTGTCCAGTCGTATAAATAGACTTCATAGACAAATGGAGAATCGTATCAAGCTGTTGAAGGGTCAAGACTACCGGAATCCCACCTTCCTGATGGTCGTCTCGCCCAAAAAGGCCTGATCTTCGGTATGCCCAATCGCGATCTCGAAGTTGCGGAGTCACGTTAAACTGTCTCCCGCAGTATTCACACGCGACCTCTGTGCCTATATTGTCAATCGAGAGCCAAAAATCTAGATCGCAGTTTGGGCAACTTAACTTTAATCCTGCCCTGAACACTTAGAAGTGGCCTCGGAAATTCGGACAGTCCGATAAGTGATAGTCTTGCTCAACCTAAGCCGTGGCCATCACGGGACACAGAGGAGCAAGCGCATGAGAAGGACGAGAAGAAATCACGCGGCAGGATTC
>Ga0163153_10000437_pt1 | contig 74245 bp, 81 predicted proteins | sample OliLakLV19MP6IB1_FD_148629 | JGI IMG/M metagenome (GOLD analysis project Ga0163153, IMG submission 148629) | Freshwater microbial mat bacterial communities from Lake Vanda, McMurdo Dry Valleys, Antarctica - Oligotrophic Lake LV.19.MP6.IB-1 | ecosystem: Environmental > Aquatic > Freshwater >... | reverse complement strand
GCTCACGCGCCGCAGCCAAAGCAGTGATAGAAGCCCTTGTCGTCGCTGACCGTGAAGGAGGGCGATTTTTCCTTATGAAACGGACAGAGCCCGACATGCTCGCGCCCGCGGCGCGTGAGCTTGACGCGCCGGGCGACGACATCGGCGATCGGCAGTCGCGCGCGCAGGTCGTCGAGAAATTCGGGCGGAAAGGCCATGAGGAACCGCTCTCCAGCGTTGCCGTGAACGGTAGGACCGGGTCAGGCCAGGTTCAAGCACCGGCCTCCGCGCCCGCTTCCCGGCCCAGGTAACTCAGCCGAGCTTCGCCTTGACGATCTGGCTGGCGCGACCGAAATCCATCTGCCCGGAATATTGTTCCTTCAGCCGGGCCATGACCCGGCCCATGTCCTTGAGCGAGGCAGCACCGAGCTCGGCGACGGTCGCGTCGATCGCGGCCATGGTCGAGGCCTCGTCGAGCTGCTTCGGGAGGAACCGCTCGATGACGAGGATCTCCTCGGCTTCCTGCTGCGCAAGCTCGAGCCGCCCGCCTTGTTCGAACAGGGCAATGCTCTCGCGCCGCTGACGCACCATGCGATGCAGCAGCTCGACGATCTCGTCGTCGTTGAGACCTTCGGTATTGCCCTTGGTGCGCGCGGCGATGTCGCGATCCTTGAGCGCGGCCAGAATGAGCCGCAGCGTCGAGACCGCGCGCAGCTCGCGCGCCTTCATCGCGACCTTGAGCGCCTCGGTCAGTTCCTGCCGCAGCATGGAGCGTCCTTCATGGAAAAAGCCCTGGAATCGGGCATGGCCCGGAGATTCGGGGAAGGCGGAGACTAAACAATTCGGCAGGCGCCCGCAATTCGCTCTCGCCTACGCTAACGCGATGAAACTTCGATGGTTTTTCCTGCTCTGTGGTGGTGTCTCAGTTTGACCCCGGAGGCAGGAAATGACGGGCAATAGAACCGTGGGCCCCCCGCCGCTTGGGCGATGGAGGCGACATGGTAGTATTCGGGTCCCCCACGTCTACTTGAGGGCGAAGCCCGTGACGATATGTATTGCGGCCATTTGCTATGTACCTGAAACCGACCGAACACCCGGTGGATACGCGCTAATCTCAGCATGTGACCATATGCTTACCGCTGGCGATATCGAATACGAACCGGAGCAACCTAAAGTAGCGTATATCACGCCCCGCACAATCATCATGGTCGCCGGGGACTATCAGATTCACTCTGAGGCAATTTATCGGACGATTGAGCAGTTAAAAATAAAGCCTCTACATTCCGTCGAGGATCAGGCCGGCCTCTATGCCAGCTCCATCCGAGCGGTAAAGCGACGCATGGCAGAGCAAACGTTTCTCTCTCCACTCGGTTTAACAGTGGAAACATTTTTTGATAAACAAAAGCTAATGAATGCGGATTTGGTAACAAGTTTGACCCATGAACTGTTGAATTACAGGATTGATGCCGAGTGCATCGTCGCGGGAGTCGATGATGTAGGGGCGAAGCTTTTTTACATAGGCAATGATGGGGTCGAGCGATTCTCCAATGATGTTGGGTTTCTGGCGGTAGGAAGCGGCGCGTGGCACGCGAACTCCAGGTTTATGTACGCTCGATACCGAAGGGGCTTTACCTTAGCGCGCGCACTATTGCTGCTGTATTCCGCCAAAAAGGCTGCGGAGACGGCTCCCGGTGTGGGAACGGCTACCGATATGTTCATGGGAACGGCGGAAAAGTTCGTTCAAATATATCCAGATATTGTTCAAGATATAGATAAAATTTACCGCGCCAGAGAGTTGAGCAAAGAGAGAGCCGAGACAAAGGCGCATGACCGAATCGAAGTTTTTGTGTCGGATATTTTTAAACGCTCTGCGGTAACGCCTACTGAGCAAGGCTTGCAACATCCTCAATCGACCACAGCCGATCCGTTACCCCCGCCGCCATCGCCGGAGTAACCCGCAGCGTCTTGTGGATGCGCACGAAATTGTAATGCATGAAATGAAGGCTGACTGCGTGTGCGTGGTTCTCAGCCTTCTTTGAAAACCCATTGGTAAGGCGCGTGAACCGGCGCATCGACATGCGCATGGTGAGGTTCTGGCGCTCGACGTAGGACGTGCTGATATGCTTGGGATCGGGACGCCCGGAGCAACACTTGGTCTGGGTGCCAACAACCTGCGGCGGCGTGTACTGCTTCATCGTTCCGCGCGGGTGCCCGTAAATCTTGACCAGCATCCCGTAATCGACGTTCGCTCCGAACCCGGTTTCGACCGCTTCGATGTATGCCCGGTTGCCGTCAGTCGTTAGCTGGATGCGGTTCGCCATGCGGCTCGACAGATCGCAGATAAATCGGATCGCGGTTTCCGTGTCCCGGTTTCCGACCATCCATGACGGCACAAGCTTGGTCTCGGCATCGAGCGAGGTCCAAGTCCAGATATCACCCGCCTGTCCCTCTTTGCCGGCCGGGACGTTCGCAGCCTTCGAATAGACAAACGACCAGATTTCATCGACCTGGACCCGCTTGCAGGTGAGGTTGCGAAAGGCTTGGTCCTGATATTCCGAAGCGGCCTGCCCCACATCGACCAGCAGCTTGGTAACAGTGTTGATGCTGCAATCCGCGATCCGCGAGGTCGAACGGAGGCTATTACCCTCGACCAGAAGGTTGAGGATGTGGGCGCGCTTCTCAACGGGGAGTCTGTTCATGACTACAAAGATGGGTTGGGCTTGTATGCTTGTCAAGCATTTAGTTCAGTTTAAAGACACAGATCATTAACTCGTTGATTTGACTCAACGAATTAAATTTGACGCCAGAACAGAGGGTTAGTATAATCCGCTGGCGTAGGGTTGCGGGTGGGCGACCCGCACCGAGGAGCCTAACCCTCGACGCGAGTCGCCGCACCTTAACGTATTATGATGCCGGCATGTGTCGGCATTGATACCACCTCCCTCCGTTTGCTCTACCAACTGCCGGGCGGCTAACCCGGCCCCATTCGAAGCCGCAAGCGAGAATCATTCGCTTGCGGCTTTCGACTCTTTGCCGTGCCCAGCCTTGAGAACATAGCCCTGTCCCTCAATCGTCTGGAATCGGCCCGAATGATAAAGCCTTGTGGCCAAGGCGTTTCTGGGGTTTTTACCCCCTATAGCGATCCCTTGGGCCACCAGTATTTTGTAAAGCTCTCCACGGGACACCGGTCGTCCCGCTTTGCGGAGGATTCGTTCGGCCGCATCTGCGGTTTCCTCAATGGCGCTTCCCTTTTGGGGCTTGGCGCGCACGAGCGGAGTACGCCGGAGAATACGACGCCGAACCCGAGTTTCGGGCTTTGGCGCGCCGTCCGCATCATTGCCCCGATACGCACGGATCACTCGCCGAATAGCCTCAAGCTTCTGAAACTCCACCGTATTTTCGAGCTGGCGCAGCAACTCTGCCTCTTCCTTGAGTGCCGCATCCAGGATGTCGCTGTGTTGAACCATAACCGAGCCCTCCGATTTCTGTGTGAGGTCTAGCACACAGAATCGGAGCACACAACACCGATGTGTTGGTTGGTCCGTATCGTGAACGGTTATTCCGAGCGGCCCCACCGCTTCCGGGCGGCTTTCCGGGCGATTTCGGCCCGCTCCTCGGCGGTCAGCGAATCGGCGCGCGCCTTGCCGCCCTTCTTGCCGCCGGCTTGCCCGCGCGGCGGTTCCTCGGGGTCTGATTCGTCGCCGGTTGCTATCTCGACAATGCGCCTTGCGCGCTTGTTCAAGTCGGCCGGTCTGCGTTCTCCGAGCGGTCCTTTTGTCATGTCAGCAATATAAGATTTATCGAGGCAATACGCCACGTTGCGCGCGATTCAAACTGAGACACTACCTGCTCTGTCGGTCGCTTGACGGCTCCGCGCCCATCGCCTATCTAGCGCCCGGTCCGGTTGCGCGCGAGCGCTCAGCCGGAACGCCCCGACCCAGGGACGGAATTTCCATGACCGAGACCGCCATCGCCCGCGCCGCCGATCCAGAAGGCGGCGGCGTTGTTGCCGCGCGGCCGCCGAAGGACGCGACCGGTGCGCTGGTTTTGGCGGACGGCACGACATTCTACGGCAAGGGAATCGGTGCCATCGGCCACGCGGTCGGCGAGGTCTGCTTCAACACCTCGATCACCGGCTATCAGGAAATCCTGACCGATCCGTCCTATGCCGGACAGATCATCACCTTCACGTTTCCGCATATCGGCAATGTCGGCACCAACGACGAGGACATCGAAACGGTGACGCCGGCCGCGCGCGGCTGCGTGCTGGCGCTCGACATCACCGAACCGTCGAATTGGCGTTCTGCACAGCCGCTCGAACGCTGGCTCAAGTCGCATAACCTGGTCGGGCTCGCCGGAATCGACACGCGTCGGCTCACGCGGCGCATCCGCGACGGCGGCGCGCCGACCGGCGTGGTCGCGCACGCGCCCGACGGCAAGTTCGACGTGCCGAAACTGCTGGCCGAAGCGCGCGCCTGGCCGGGGCTCGAAGGCATGGACCTCGCCGGCGACGTGACCTGCCGGCAGATGTTCCGCTGGGACGAGAGCGAATGGCAGCTCGGCCGCGGCTACGGCAAGCAGATCGCGCCGACATTCAAGGTCGTTGCGGTCGATTACGGCGCCAAGCGCAACATCCTGCGCTGTCTCGCCACCAGCGGCGCCGAGGTCACCGTCGTGCCGGCGAGCGCAACGGCAGAAGACATCATGCGGCACAAACCCGATGGCGTGTTCCTCTCGAACGGCCCCGGCGATCCGGCCGCGACCGGCGAATATGCCGTGCCGGTGATCCGTAAACTGATGGATACCGGCATTCCGATCTTCGGTATCTGCCTCGGCCACCAGATGCTCGCGCTCGCGCTCGGCGGCCGCACCGAAAAGATGCATCACGGCCATCGCGGCGCGAACCATCCGGTCAAGGATCTGGAAACCGGCAAGGTCGAGATCACCAGCCAGAATCACGGCTTCGTCGTCGTGCCGGAATCGCTGCCGGCGGGCGTCGTGAAGACGCATGTCTCGCTGTTCGACAGCACGCTCGAAGGCCTGCGCGTCGAGGATAAGCCGATTTTCTCGGTGCAGTACCATCCCGAAGCGTCGCCCGGCCCGCAGGACAGTCACTATCTGTTCGAGCGGTTCGCGAAGATGATTGTGAGCAAGAAGAAATAACCACAGAGACACAGAGGAAGCCGAGAAATAGGAGAGTTAAGAGCATTGGCCGAAGAGCGAGATTCACGGACGGCCCAAGTGATAGGCCTTGCAATCGATGTTCATCGTGAACTTGGACCCGGATTGCTCGAATCCGCCTATGAGCAATGTCTCTGTTACGAACTTCAGCAAGCGGGCGTTTCGTTTCAACGCCAGGTACCTTTGCCGGTTCGCTACAAAGCAGTCAATCTCGAGTGCGGTTATCGACTGGACGTCGTTGTCGATGGGTCGCTGGTTCTTGAGATCAAGGCGATCGAACGCCTTCTTCCGATCCACGACGCGCAGATGTTGAGCTACTTGAAGCTGGGCGGGTTCCGAGTCGGGCTTCTACTGAATTTTCACTCACCCGTGCTCAAGAATGGAAATCGACGCTTGGTTGTCTAACTCTCATCTTTCTCTGTGTCTCTGTGGTAAATTAAATTGCCGGAAAGATCCTGCCTGAATGCCCAAGCGCACTGACATCAAGTCGATCATGATCATCGGGGCGGGGCCGATCGTCATCGGCCAGGCCTGCGAGTTCGATTATTCCGGCGCGCAGGCGTGCAAGGCGCTGCGCGAGGAAGGCTATCGCGTCGTGCTGGTGAATTCGAACCCGGCGACGATCATGACCGATCCCGATCTGGCGCACAGCACCTATATCGAACCGATCACGCCCGACATCGTCGCGCGCATCATCGAGAAGGAAAAACCCGACGCGCTGCTGCCGACGATGGGCGGTCAGACCGCGCTCAACACCGCGATGGCGCTGCATCGCGACGGCAGGCTCGCGAGATATGGCGTCGAGCTGATCGGCGCCAACGCCGAGGCAATCGAAATGGCGGAGGATCGGCTCAAGTTCCGCCAGGCGATGGACCGGATCGGTCTCGAAAGCCCGAAGAGCCAGATCGCGCATACGCCGGAAGAAGCCGAGCTGGCGCTGGATTCGATCGGCCTGCCGCTGGTCATCCGTCCCTCCTATACGCTCGGCGGCACCGGCGGCGGCATCGCGTTCAACATCGAGGAATTCCGCAACATCGTCGCGAACGGGCTGAGGTTGTCGCCGGTTGCCGAAATCCTGATCGAAGAATCGGTGCTCGGCTGGAAAGAGTTCGAGATGGAGGTCGTGCGCGATCGCGCCGACAACTGCATCATCATCTGCTCGATCGAGAACGTCGACCCGATGGGCGTACATACCGGCGACAGCGTCACCGTGGCGCCGGCGCTGACGCTCACCGACAAGGAATATCAAATCATGCGCAACGCCTCGATCGCGGTCTTGCGCGAGATCGGCGTCGACACCGGCGGTTCGAACGTGCAGTTCGCGGTCAATCCCGCCGACGGACGGCTGGTCGTCATCGAGATGAACCCGCGCGTGTCCCGCTCGTCGGCGCTCGCCTCGAAGGCGACCGGCTTCCCGATCGCGAAGATCGCCGCGAAACTGGCGGTCGGCTACACGCTCGACGAGCTCGCCAACGACATCACAAAGGTAACGCCGGCCTCGTTCGAGCCGACCATCGACTATGTCGTGGTCAAGATGCCGCGATTCACCTTCGAGAAATTCCCCGGCGCCGAACCCTTGCTCTCGACCGCCATGAAATCGGTCGGCGAAGCGATGTCGATCGGCCGCAGCTTTCAGGAATCGGTGCAGAAGGCGCTGCGCTCGATGGAAACCGGCCTGACCGGCTTCAACGAGGTCGAAGGCTGCGATGCCAGCTCGGTGCGCATGCGGCTTGGCCGCGCGACGCCGGACCGACTGCTGGTGATTGCCGAGGCCTTCCGTTACGGCCTCTCGGTCGAGGAGATCAACGCGATCTGCCATTACGATCCCTGGTTCCTGCGCGAGATACAGGCAATCGTCGCGACCGAAGCGGATGTACGCCGCAACGGTCTGCCGAGCGATGCGACTTCGCTGCGACGGCTCAAGCGGCGCGGCTTCTCCGATGCACGGCTCGCCGAACTGACCGGGAAGGAAGAAGCCGAAATCGCCGCGGTCCGGCGTGCGGCCAACGTGCATCCGGTCTACAAGCGGATCGATACCTGTGCGGCCGAGTTCGCCTCGGCCACATCCTATATGTACGGCTGCTACGAAGGCGGCAGCGACATGCCACCGGAATGCGAGGCCGAGCCGAGCGACCGGCGCAAGGTGATGATCCTCGGCGGCGGCCCGAACCGCATCGGCCAGGGTATCGAGTTCGACTATTGCTGCGTCCATGCCGCCTATGCGCTGCGCGAGGCCGGTATCGAGACCATCATGGTCAACTGCAATCCCGAGACCGTCTCGACCGATTACGACACGTCGGACCGGCTCTATTTCGAGCCGCTGACCGCCGAAGACGTGATCGAGATCGCGCGCGTCGAACAAACGCGCGGCACGCTGATGGGCGTAATCGTGCAGTTCGGCGGACAGACGCCGCTGAAGCTCGCCGGCGCGCTCGAAGCGGCCGGCATTCCCATTCTCGGTACCGCGCCCGATGCGATCGATCTCGCCGAGGATCGCGAACGGTTCCAGGCGTTGCTGCAACGGCTCGGGCTCAAGCAACCGGCCAACGGCATCGCGCGCTCGACCGAAGAGGCCGAGCGCATCGCGGCCACGATCGGCTTCCCGGTGGTGATCCGCCCCTCTTACGTCCTGGGCGGGCGGGCGATGGAGATCGTGCACGATATCGCCGGCCTGCGCCGCTATATGAACAATGCGGTCCGGGTTTCGGGAAAGAGCCCGGTCCTGATCGATTCCTATCTGCAGGATGCGATCGAAGTCGATATCGACGCGGTCGCCGACGGCACCGATGTACAGATCGCCGGGATCATGGAACATATCGAGGAAGCCGGCATTCACTCCGGCGATTCCGCCTGCGCGCTGCCGCCTTATTCGCTCGATCCCCGCATCGTCGCCGAAATAGAACGGCAGACTATTGCGATGGCGCGCGCGCTCAACGTGGTCGGGCTGATGAACGCACAGCTCGCGGTCAAGAACGGCGAGATCTATGTGCTCGAGGTCAATCCGCGCGCGAGCCGCACTGTGCCATTCGTCGCAAAGGCGACTGGGCGGCCGATCGCCAAGATCGCGGCGCGCATCATGGCGGGCGAGAAACTGGCCGCGCACTGGACGCGCCGGCCGGCGAACAGCGCGCATGTGGCGGTCAAGGAATCGGTCTTTCCCTTCGCGCGCTTCCCCGGTGTCGACGTGATCCTCGGTCCCGAAATGAAATCGACCGGCGAGGTGATGGGCATCGACCGCGACTTCGCGATGGCCTTCGCGAAATCGCAGCTCGGCGCCGGCGTCGTGCTGCCCTCGAAAGGCACGGTCTTCATCTCGATCAAGGATCGCGACAAGCCGGCGATGGTGCCGCTCTGCCGCCAGCTTGCCGAGCGCGGCTTCCGCCTGCTCGCGACCGAAGGCACGGCTGCGTACCTGCGCGCGGCGGGCCTGCCGGTCGAGCGCATCAACAAGGTGCTGGAAGGCCGTCCGCATGTGGTTGATGCGATGAAAAACGGCGAAATCGCCCTGGTGTTCAATACGACCGAAGGCGCCCAGGCCATCGCCGACAGCTTCGCGATCCGGGAGACCACGCTCAGGGCCTCGATCCCCTATTACACCACAGTCTCCGGGGCCCGGGCCGCCGTGGCGGCCATTGCGGCCCTCGCCGCCCGACCGCTTGAAGTGATGCCGCTGCAGGCCTATTTTACGAAGGTCTGAACGGTACCCGCCGGTCGGCCCGCGAGGGTGGCCGGGCGGTTTTTTTTGTCCCGAACGAGGCTTTCGCTGTCTCGCGGACAGGGTGGATCGACCATGAACAAGATTCCGATGACGGCGGACGGTTACGCCCGCCTGGAAGAAGAGTTGCGTCATCTCAAGACCGTGGAGCGGCCGGCCATCATCCGTGCCATCGCGGAAGCGCGCGATCACGGCGATCTGTCGGAGAATGCCGAGTATCATGCCGCGCGCGAGCGCCAGAGCTTCATCGAAGGTCGCGTCGGCGAACTCGAGGACAAGATTTCGCGCGCCGAGGTGATCGATCCGACCAAGCTTTCCGGCAAGGACGTCAAATTCGGCGCGACCGTCACGCTGGTCGACGAGGATACCGACGAAAAGGCGAGCTATCAGATCGTCGGCCCGGACGAATCCGACATCGCGGCGAAGCGGCTGTCGGTCTCGTCGCCGCTGGCGCGCGCGCTGATCGGCAAGACCGTCGGCGACAGCGTCGAGGTGACGACGCCATCGGGATCGAAGTCCTACGAGGTCGTGAAGGTCCAGTACCGCTAGGCGCGGCGCGCGATACGCCGCCGTGATCGCGGCATCGAATCCCTTGTTATTTCAGGCTTTTCCGGCTGCCCGGCTTGGCTAGCTGGCGTCGATCGGCACGCCCGGCACCGACTTCGCGGTACGGATGGCGAGTGCGGATTTGACGTGAGTGACGTTCGGCGCGGCGGTGAGCTTCGTCGTCAGGAACCGCTGATACGCATCCCAGTCATGCGCGACGATCTTCAGCAGGAAATCGGTCTCGCCCGCGAGCATGTTGCACTCGCGGACTTCGGGCCACGACGCGATGAGCGCCTCGAATGCCTTGAGATCCTGCTCGGCCTGGCTCGCCAGTCCGACCTGCGCGAACACCGTCACATTGAAACCGAGCGCCTCGCCGTTGAGATCGGCGTGATAGCCCTTGATGTATCCGGCCTTCTCCAGCGCGCGCACCCGCCGGAGGCAGGGCGGCGCGGAAATCCCGGCGCGGCGTGCCAGCTCGACATTGGTCATGCGACCGTCGTCCTGCAGATCGCGCAGAATTCGCCGGTCGATAGTGTCGAGTTTGGAGCGCCGCATGGAGGCCGCCGATCGTTCGGTTGGGGTGGATAGTGGTAATTATATTGCGCATTGACAGCGCTACAAGTACCGAATTCGACGGACAGGCGGGACGCCGCCGGAATGGCGGCTTTCGGCGGCCGGCGCGCATGTCCGGGACCGTCCGCTCCGGCCGAATCGGGAGCCGCGCCCGGTTGCGTGCCGGAACCACCCGAAATCGCCGGCCGGAACGCGCCGGAAGGCCCGGAAATGCGCCATTCCGGGGCGCCAATCCTTGTCGCCCCCGGGACCAATCTCTATCTTGCGATGCGACAATAAATTTCACGAGACGAGCGGGCGGGGCCGCGACCATGGCGAACAGGCAGCGCACCAAGGCGCTCATTATCGGTGCGGGTCCGGCCGGATACACCGCCGCGATCTATGCCGCGCGGGCCAATCTGCACCCGGTCATGATCGAGGGCATCCAGCCCGGCGGTCAGCTCATGATCACCACCGACGTCGAGAATTATCCCGGCTTCGCCGATGTGATCCAGGGGCCGTGGCTCATGGAGCAGATGCGCGCGCAGGCGGCTCATGTCGGCACCACACTGGTTTCGGATGTGGTGGTCGAGGTCGATCTGTCGCGCCGTCCGTTCCGCGCGATCTGCGACAGCGGTGACATCTACGAAGCCGATGCGCTGATCATCTGCACGGGCGCACAGGCGCGCTGGCTCGGTCTGCCGAGCGAAGACAAATATCGCGGCCTTGGTGTCTCGGCCTGCGCGACCTGCGACGGGTTTTTCTTCCGCGGCAAGGAAGTCGTGGTGGTCGGTGGCGGCAACACAGCGGTCGAGGAAGCGATCTATCTCACCAATCACGCGACGAAGGTGACGCTGGTGCATCGGCGCAGCGAACTGCGCGCCGAAAAGATCATGCAGGAGCGTTTGTTCAAGCATCCGAAGATCGCGGTCATCTGGGACAACGTGGTCGACGAGATTCTCGGCGGCGGCGAACCGGCGGTTGTCACCGGCGTTGCGCTGCGCAACGTGAAGACCGGCGAAAAGACGACGGTGCCAACCGACGGCGTGTTCATCGCGATCGGTCACGATCCGGCGACGGCTTTGTTCAAAGGCCAGCTCGACATGGACGACGAGGGCTATATCGTCTCCGCGCCGGACAGCACGAAAACCTCGGTCCATGGCGTGTTCGCCGCTGGCGACGTCAAGGACAAGATTTTCCGTCAGGCCGTGACGGCCGCCGGCATGGGATGCATGGCGGCCCTCGAAGCCGAGAAGTTTCTCGCCGCAGACGAACGCCTGGAGGCGGCGGCCGCGGAGTAACGCGGATCCGCCCTCACGGGGACAATCCACATGGCGCTCGATTGGGACAAGCTGCGCGTCTTCCACGCCGTCGCCGAGGCTGGCAGCTTCACCCATGCGGGCGACGTGCTGAAGCTCTCGCAATCGGCAGTCAGCCGGCAGGTGAGCGCGCTCGAAAGCTCGCTCAAGGTACCGCTGTTCCATCGTCACGCGCGCGGCCTCATCCTGACCGAACAGGGCGAGTTGCTGTATCGCACCGTGCATGACGTGTTCGCCAAACTGGCGATGGCCGAAGCGCAGCTATCGGAAACCAAGGACCGACCAAAAGGCTCGCTCAAGATAACGGCGACCGTCGCGCTCGGTTCGACCTGGCTGACGCCGCGCATTCACGAGTTCCTCGAGCTCTATCCCGATATCTCCGTCGAGCTCCTGCTCGAGGACCGCGAGCTCGATCTATCGATGCGCGAAGCCGACGTCGCGATCCGCATGGCACCGCCGCGTCAACCGGAGCTGATCCAGCGCCACCTGATGACGGTGCATGTCTATGTCTATGCGGCACCGCGCTATATCGAGCGGCACGGCATGCCACGCACGGCCGAGGATCTCGACCGGCACCGGATCGTCGTGTTCGGCGACGTCAGCGGCCGGCCGCCCTTCGCCAACCTGGACTGGCTGCTCAAGGTCGGCGGGCGCGAGCAGCGGCCCCGGCACCCCCTCCTGATGGTGAACAACGTCTATGCCATCCTGCGGGCGGTCGAGAGCGGGATCGGCGTCGCCGGCATGCCGGAGTATGTTGCGAACAGCTCGCGAGACGTTGTCAGGGTCCTGCCGGAGCTCGAGGGACCGCGAATCGACGCCTTCTTCGTGTATCCGGAGGAGCTGCGGAACTCCAAGCGAGTTCATGTCTTCCGCGATTTCCTGTTGCGCAAGGTTGCCGAGACGCAAGGCTAGGCCGGCTCTACCCATTTGTTATTGCAGCATTATGGCAAAGCCATGCGCTAATTGCATGGCTCCATTGAGCTTTTGAGTCTGGTATACCGGCTGCCCCGCACTATCTTCCCCTTGTGCTGCGTTGCAGCAAAGAGTTTCGACGCCACGGCGTCGACCGAGTCTTCGGGCGCAAGGCCTGAAGAGGGGTCTTCGGACCCTACGTCTCCCAGACGTGAAGCCTCCCTGTTTGACTTAGGCCGGGAACCTCGTGTTCCCGGCCTCTTTCTTTATCGGCAACCCCGAAATCTCCCGAAAAACGCGATTCCAGCGTCGGCCGGCGTGTCCCGATCCACTTCGGGCATGGAACGAGAACCAAAATCGGCCCTAGACTGGCTCGATCGGCCCGTATCGAGGGAGATTTCCATGAAGAAGATCGTTCTGGCCACCGTCATGGCGCTTGCCGTCAGCCTGCCGGCCTATGCGGCCCACTGCCCGATGGACATGGCCGACATCGACGCGGCTCTGGCCATGAGCCCCGACCTCACGGCCGAGCAGCTCGCCGAAGTCGGGCGGCTGCGCGCCGAAGGCGAAGCGCTGCATACAGCGGGCGATCATGACAGTTCGGTTGCCGCGCTCAGCCAAGCGAAGGCGATCCTCGGGATCGAGTAAAAGCACCCGTCGCCGAAATCGCGCCGGCGGTAACGATTGCTACATCCAGAGCGGTTCGTCCTCGAGCCCTTCGTAGATCGGCGCGACATATTCGGCGTAGCCATTGAACAGCAATGTCGGCACACGCTCGTCGCCACCGAGCACGCGCTCGGTCGCCTGGCTCCAGCGCGGATGCGAGACTTCCGGATTCACATTCGCCCAGAACCCGTACTCGGAATCCTGGAGCGCTTCCCAGAAGCCGCGTGGCCGCTCGTCCGCAAAGGTGAAACGCACGATCGACTTGATCGATTTGAACCCGTATTTCCACGGCACGGCGAGGCGCAGCGGCGCGCCATTCTGATTGGGCAGCGGCTTGCCATAGATGCCGGTAACCATGAAGGCGAGTTCGTTCGTCGCCTCGGCCATCGTCAGCCCTTCGACATAGGGCCAGGGATACCAGGGCGTGCTCTGCTCCGGCGCCATCTCCTCGTCGAGGAAGGTTTCCATGACGACATATTTCGCATCGCCCAGCGGGCGCGCGTATTCGACGAGCGCCTGCATCGGAAATCCGGTCCACGGCACCGCCATCGACCAGGCTTCGACGCAGCGATGACGATAGAGCCGCTCTTCCAGCGGCATCGCGCGGATCAGCGTGTCGATGTCGACGGTCTTTTCTTCCTCGACCAGCCCGTCGATCACCACGCTCCAGGGCCGGGTCTGCAAGGCCTGCGCCGCATCGACGATGTCCTTGCTGCCGCCGAACTCGTAGTAATTATTGTAGGTCGTCGCCCAGGATTCTTCGGTGACCGGACGATCGAGCATGTATCGCTCGTTCCGCGTCGCCGGATAAAGATCGGCCGTCGGATCTTCGACGGCGAGCGCGCGGCGCGGCCGCATCAGCGAGCCACCGCCCAACAGCAGCGGCCCGACAGCCATCGCCTTCAGCAGATTGCGCCGGTCGCGCCACACCGCCTCCGGCGTCGCCGCGCTCTCCGGCAGTTCCCAGCCGCGTTTCCTGCGTACGTACATCGCCCTCTCCGAAACCGTTGCCCGTTCCATCCCAATTAGGGACGAGAAGGCGGCAACGCAAATCAACTCGTGCGCACGCCCCGATCAATAGCGGGTGAAGGGCAGAAAACCACGCTATTGCAGCATGCTGCGCAACATCCAGGCGGTCTTTTCGTGGATCTGCATGCGCTGGGTGAGCAGATCGCAGGTCGGCTCGTCCGCGGCCTTTTCGGCGACCGGGAACACCTTGCGGGCGGTCCGTGCGACCGCTTCCTGGCCCTCGACCAGATGCTTGATCATGGCCTTGGCTTCAGGCACGCCGGTCGCTTCCTTGATCGACGACAGCTTGCTGAAATCCTTGTACGAGCCGGGCGCCGGGTGACCGAGTGCGCGAATCCGTTCGGCGATCGTGTCCACCGCCAGCGCGAGTTCGTTGTATTGCTGCTCGAACATCAGATGCAGCGTATTGAACATCGGCCCGGTCACGTTCCAGTGGAAATTATGCGTCTTGAGATAGAGCGTGTAGGTGTCCGCCAGAAGATGCGAGAGCCCGTCCGCAATGGCTTTGCGATCCTTCGCATTGATGCCGATGTCGATAGCCATGATGAATACTCCCTGTGCCGGTTCATCTGAATTTAGCACGGCGCGGCCGTGATTCAAGCAGGCTGGACTCGTTACAAACTGTCGCGGGCGTCCGGGCGCGGCACCCTCGGGAAACTCGCGCGCCGGCATCACGCGTGCTGGGTGGCGGCCTGGCGCTCCTGCACGATCTTGTCGGCAACACGCCCGGTCAATTCCTGCAGGTGATCGAACTGCCAGCGGAAGCTGCCGACGCCCATGGTGAGCGACCGCAGATCGATGATCAGATCGTGCAGTTCCGATTGCGGCATGAACGCCCGCACCTCATCCCACCCGGTCCAGCCATCCTTGGCATCGAAGCCTAGAATCTGGCCGCGCCGCCCCGAGACGAGGCTGTTCGCCTTGGCCGTAAACTCGTTCGGTACAGAAATACTGACCTGGCAGATCGGTTCGAGCAGCACCGGATCGCATTTCGGCATGGCCTCGCTCATCGCCATGCGTCCGGCGGTCTTGAACGCCATCTCCGAACTGTCGACCGCGTGGAACTGGCCGTCGAACAGACGGACATGCACGTCGACGACGGGAAAGCCAAGCGGGCCGCGCTTGAGATAGTCGCCGACACCGTCTTCGACCGCCGGAATGAAGTTGCGCGGAATGGCGCCGCCGACGATTGCGTCCTGAAACTGGAAACCGACGCCGCGCGGCTGCGGCTTGACCTCGATGTGAACGTCGCCGAATTGTCCGTGCCCGCCCGTCTGACGCTTGAAACGCGAATGCTGGACGAGGCCCTTCCGGATGGTTTCGCGATAGCCGACCTGCGGACGATGTGCCTTAACCGGCACATTATATTTGCTCTTGAGCCGCTCGAGCGCGATCTGGAGATGGATCTCGCCCTGCCCCCACAGCACCATCTGGTGCATATCCTGATTCTGCTCGAGCGAGAGCGAGGGATCCTCTTCGCGCAGCCGCGTGATCGCGCCGGTCAGCTTGACTTCGTCCTGACGGTTCTCGGGCTCGATTGCGAACGAAAACAGCGGCGGCATCGGCGCCGGCCATTTCGCCGCCATCGTTGCCTTACCCGACACCGAGAGCAGCTGGCCGGTATGGATATCGTCCATGCGCCCGAAGGCGATCACCTCGCCCGCTTTCGCATTCCCCGTTTTGTGCGGTTCGAGCCCCATCATCCGGTTGATACTGCCGAGCCGATGGCCCGACAAAGTCAGGCCGTCCTTGAGCTCGCCGGTCCACAATCGCGCCGCCGACAACTTGCCGGTATGCGGCAGGTGATAGGTTTTGAAGACCAGAGCCGACGGATCCTTGGCATCCGCCTTGAGCCCGATCCGCGCGGCTGCAGCCTCGGGCCCCGGCACTTCATGGCGCAGCGCCTTCAGCAACCGCCGCACGCCGTGATCTTTCTCGCCCGCGCCGAGCAACACCGGCACGATCAGATCGTCGCTGAGGTCCTTGGTGAGCTGCGCATAGATCGCGTCGGTCGAGGGCACCGCGTCCTCGAGTAACTGCTCGAGCAACGCGTCGTCGAAATCGGCGAGCGCTTCCAGCATCTCGCGGCGCGCTTCGGCTTCGCGCTGCTTGGCGTCCTCGGGCATCTGAATCAGGTCGGACGGCTGGCCGGGCTTGTACTGGTAGGCGCGCTCGCTCACCAGATCGACATAGCCGGTGACACCGCCATCGCCGCTGCCGCGGATCGGTACCTGTCGCAGCACCAGCGGTCGCTGCGAAACATGCTGCAAGGCTGCCAACAGTTCGCGTACGCGATACTCCGCGTCGTCCATTTTGTTGATGAACAGAAAATGCGGAATCGCATTGTCGTCAAGGAACTTGAGCAGCGGCGCCAGGGTCAGCGCCTTGTCCGGCTCTGGTTCGCAGACGACCACCGCCGCATCGGCGACCATCAACGCATGCTGCGTCTCCTGGGCCAGCTCGACGGAGCCGGGACAGTCGAGAAACGTCCAGCGCTCGCCGAGATAGTCGCAGCCGGCAATGTTGACCTCGACCGACATGCTGCGCGCCCGCGCCTCGGGCGTCGTATCGCCGACCATGTTGTGTTCTTTCGCATTGCCCTTGCGCGGAATGGCGCCGGCGGCGAACAGAATGCTTTCGAGGAGACTGGTCTTACCGCTGAGATAAGGACCCACAATGGCTGCGCAACGCGGCGCAGCCGCCGGTCTTTCGCCCATCTTGCTCTCCCTATGCGCGTCCGCAACGGGCCGCCGCACGAGAGGCGACGGCCGCTCTCTTGTCTGGTCGGACCATGATTTCAGGGCGCAGCGGGGGGATGCAAGGAAAAACCGGCTGCCATCATTTTGCCGGGTTCGGCAGCGATGCTGCGATACAATGACCGCATGCTCCCGCCCGAAATCCGAGACGGCCCTCCCCCCGTGTCCAAAACCAGCAGCCTGACGACCGGCAGCGCCAAGACGCGTGCCCGCGCTCGGCCGAAAGGTTCTCCGCGCGTAAAGCCCGGCAAGGTAACCGACGTGCTCGAGCGTCTGGCCAAGGAATGCACGGACGAACGGGTCAGCCTCGACGATATCCTCGGGGCACTCGAAAGCCGCAGCCACGGTATGCTGATGCTGGTGTTATCACTGCCGTCGATGATTCCGATCACGCCGCCGGGCGTCGGTGTCATCTTCGGCCTGCCGATCGCTTTCGTCGCGGTCCAGCTTATCCTGCGCCGCCGCCATGTCTGGCTGCCGGGATTCCTGCGCCGCCGCTCGATGACCTGCGAAGATTTTCAGCGCATCATCGAGCGCGCTTTGCCCTATGTCGTCCGCATCGAGCGTCTGCTGAAACCGCGGCTGACGATCCTCACGGAATCCGTCGGCGAATGCCTGATCGGCCTCGCTGTGCTGGTACTGGCATTCCTGCTGGCGCTGCCGCTACCGCTGACCAACATCCCGCTCGGTCTCGCGATTGCCCTGTTGTCGCTTGGGCTCATTCAGCGAGACGGGGTGGTGGTACTGATCGGCAGCATTCTCGCGATCGCCACCGGTATCTTCATCGCGGCCGTCGGATGGACCGCGATGGCAGGCCTGGTCGCGCTGATCGCGGGGCTCTAAAGCCGGGCTTTAGCGCAGCGCGGCCCAGGCTTTCTGGATACGCGTGCAGGCCTCGCGCAGCAACTCCGTCGACGTCGCGTAGGAGATGCGGAAATGGGGCGACAGGCCGAACGCCGCGCCCTGCACCGCCGCCACTTCGGCCTGCCCGAGCAGATAGGTCACGAAATCCTCGTCGGTCTCGATCACCTTCCCCTGCGGCGTCTTGCGCCCGATCGCGCCGGCGCAGGACGGATAGACATAGAACGCGCCCTCGGGCTTGTGACAGGTCAGCCCGGGCGCCTTGTTCAGCATCTCGACCACCATGTCGCGACGCTCGCGATACACCGCGTTGTGCGCCGCGATGAATTCCTGCGGACCACGCAACGCCTCGACCGAGGCAGCCTGGCTGATCGAGCAGGGATTGGACGTGCTCTGCGACTGCACCTTCGCCATCGCCTTGATCAGCTCATGCGGACCCGCCGCGTAGCCGATACGCCAGCCGGTCATGCAATAGGCCTTCGAGACGCCGTTCATCGTGAGCGTGCGGTCCTTGAGCCCCGGCTCGACCTGGGCCGGCGTCGCGAACTCGAATCCGTCATAGACCAGATGCTCGTACATATCGTCGGTCAGCACCCAGACCTGCTTGTGCCGCATCAGCACGTCGGTCAGCGCCTTCAGCTCGCTGCGCGTGTAGGCGGCGCCGGTCGGGTTGCTCGGGCTGTTGAGAATCAGCCATTTGGTCTTGGGCGTGATCGCGGCCTCGAGATCCTCCGGCCGCATCTTGAAGCCGTTATTCTCCGGGCAGCGCACGAAGACCGGCTCGCCGCCGCATAGCAGCGCGATATCCGGATAGGAAACCCAGTAGGGCGCCGGCACGATCACCTCGTCGCCCTCGTCGACGGTTGCAACCATCGCGTTGTAGATGATCTGCTTGCCGCCCGATGCGACCGACACCTGGCTGGTCTCGTAATCGAGCCCGTTCTCGCGATTGAACTTCTCGACGATCGCCTGCTTCAGCGCCGGCGTGCCATCGACATTGGTGTATTTCGTTTCACCGGCGCGAATCGCCGCGATCGCTGCCGCCTTGATGTTGTCGGGCGTATCGAAATCCGGTTCGCCGGCACCGAGACCGATCACCTTACGGCCGGCCGCCTGCAGCTCGCGCGCTTTCTGGGTCACCGCCATGGTGGCAGACGGCTTGATGCGGCCCAGCCGCTCGGCAAGGAAACTCATGATCGGAGGTCCAAAAAAGGGTGTTCGAATGGGCGCGGACGATAGGGCGCCAATCTGCGCCAAGCAAGCCTTCGCGCCCGTTACGGGAAGCGAAAACCCCGAAATTGCCCCAATCCCGACCCCCTGGCGCCGGTTATCGCGCCCAGTCTCGAAGGGTCGGCCCATCGATATCGACCATTGGGGAATGCCATCATGATTCGCACCGGTTACGTCACCCGCTCGCAGCGCCCGTTCCTGTTCGATCCGCGCTACCGGTTTTTGTTCATGGCCGCCATCGCCTCGACCATCCTTCTGCTCCTGATGCTGGTGGACGCGGCCGCCGCCGGCTGACCGCGGCGCTACTGTACGACCAGTTCGACGCGGCGGTTGCGCGCGCGGCCGGCCTCGGTCTCGTTGGAGGCGACCGGCGCCAGCATCCCGACCCCGGCCGCCGCGAGACGGTTTTGTTCGATCGCCTCGCGCTCGATCAGCGCCGCGACGACCGCCTTCGCGCGCTCGCGCGACAGCGAAAGGTTGAACTCCTGGGTGCCCTCATTGTCGGTGTGACCGACCACGAACAGCGACAGATTCGGATTGCGGTTCAAAACTTCGGCGATTTCGCCAAGCGCGTCATAGGATTCTTCGGTCAACCGGGCGTTTCCCGAATCGAAGGTGATCGCATAGATCGCAACCCGTCCGCGCTCCTCCAGCCCCTGTTCGATATCGTCGGAATCGGTCGCGCTGGCGACCGCAGACCAATCGTCGATTGCCGAATCGAAATCGATCGCGGCCGCGTCGGCGGCGGCAATCGCATCGGTATTGCCGATCGAGTCGATCCGATCCTCGAGCGCGCCCGGCTCAATCACGTCGAGCAGGATCAGCGCGCGATTATGGGTTTCGGCAAAGGCATCGAAATTTTCCCGCGCGACATAGAGCGAGACATGAATATCGCCGTCGGGACGCGAGAGGCGCGCCGCCAGATAATACGGCTGAAGCGGAAAACTGAATGCGAACTCGGTGACCGGACCCAGCGTGCGCAGGCGCCGGTCGGGGGCATAGAGCAATTCAGTCGCAAACACCCCCCGTTCGCCGCAGGCCGCGGCGGCGCAGAAGAACAGAATATCGAAGCCCGCTTCGCCCAAAGCGCGCTCGTAGTTGCTAAAGACCTCGAGGCTCGAACGATCCGCGGGTGCGGCATAGATGATCCGGGTATGGCGCCCTTCGAGATCCTGAAAATCCGTGAGGCGCACGCTGCCGGCGCCGTCGCGAACCGGCGCGCTCAAGGCAAGCCGGAACTCCTCGAAGGCGCGATGGTCGTAGCCGATGATCGACGCGCCGTCATAGCGCGGGATCATCGGATGATCCGCCGCCCCGACGGGATCGCCTTCAAGTGCCCCCGCGGCCGGTGCGAGGACGGCCGCCGCCAGCGCTGAGACCAGCAACAGGAAACCGGTCAGCGCGGCCCCGAGGGCCCGCTTGCGGCATGTCGGCAATGTCGGCAAAGGCCCTAAGCTCCCGGGTGTTGTCGTCGCGATGTTGTCGCCCATGCGCGCTCGCGCGCGGACCAAGCATAACAAGAGCGGCGGCCGCTCCAAACCGTGCCGGCGATCCCTACTCAAACCCGCGCCCGATGGCTATATCTGGAGCCATGCCTTTAATCGCCGCCGATCCCGTCGTCACCGAGCGCGACCAGCCGCTGGCCGAGACCCCCTTCCGGCTGGTCTCGGACTATCGGCCGGCCGGCGATCAGCCGCGCGCGATCGAAGCGCTGTCCGAGGGTCTGCTGCAGGGCGACCGCGACCAGGTGCTGCTCGGCGTCACCGGCTCGGGCAAGACCTTCACCATCGCCCATGCGATCGAGCGCTTGCAGCGCCCCTCGCTCATCCTGGCGCCGAACAAGACGCTCGCCGCCCAGCTCTACAGCGAGATGAAGGGTTTCTTTCCGGACAATGCGGTCGAGTATTTCGTCTCTTACTACGACTACTACCTGCCCGAAGCTTATGTGCCGCGCACCGATACCTACATCGAAAAGGAATCGTCGGTAAACGAACAGATCGACCGGATGCGCCATTCGGCGACCCGCGCTTTGTTCGAGCGCCGCGACGTGGTGATCGTGGCCTCGGTTTCCTGCATCTACGGTATAGGTGCACCGGAAACCTATTCGACGATGACGATCAAGCTCTCGACCGGCGAGAGCATCAACCGCAACGATCTGCTGCGCCGGCTGGTCGAGATCCAGTACAAGCGCAACGATGCGAGCTTCTATCGCGGAACCTTCCGGGTGCGCGGCGATTCGATCGAAATCTTCCCGGCGCATCTGGAAGATCGCGCCTGGCGGCTGTCGCTGTTCGGCGACGAGATCGAATCGATCCACGAATTCGATCCGCTGACCGGCGAGCGCATGGCATCGCTCGGCCAGATCAAGATCTTCGCGAACAGCCACTATGTGACGCCGAAGCCGACGCTTCACCAGGCGGTGCAGCAGATCAAGCAGGATCTCAAGATCCGGCTGGAGGAGTTCCATACCGACGGCAAGTTGCTCGAGGCGCAACGGCTCGAACAGCGCACCATGTTCGATATGGAAATGATCGAGGCGACGGGAAGCTGCGCCGGCATCGAAAACTATTCGCGCTATCTGACGGGACGGCGTCGCGGCGAGCCGCCGCCGACCCTGTTCGAATACATCCCCGACGATGCGATGCTGTTCGTCGACGAAAGCCATGTGACGGTGCCGCAGCTTGGCGGCATGTTCCGCGGCGACTGGGCGCGCAAATCGGTGCTGTCGGATTTCGGGTTCCGTCTGCCCTCCTGCACCGACAACCGGCCGCTCAAGTTCGAGGAATGGGAACAGATGCGGCCACAGACCGTGTTCGTGTCGGCGACGCCCGGCCCCTGGGAAATGGAACGCACCGGCGGCGTGTTCGTCGAGCAGGTGATTCGCCCGACCGGCCTCATCGATCCGGTCTGCATCATCCGCCCGACCGAGATCCAGGTCGACGATACGATCGCCGAATGTCGCGACTGCGCCGCCAAGGGCCAGCGCGTGCTGGTGACGACGCTGACCAAGCGCATGGCGGAAGATTTGACCGAATACATGCACGAGCAGGGCATTCGCGTGCGCTATGTCCATTCCGATATCGAGACGCTGGAGCGGATCGAGATCATCCGCGACCTGCGGCTCGGTGCGTTCGACGTGCTGGTCGGGATCAATCTGCTGCGCGAGGGGCTGGATATTCCCGAATGCGCGCTGGTCTGCATTCTCGATGCCGACAAGGAAGGCTATCTGCGCTCGAAGACCTCGCTGATCCAGACCATCGGCCGCGCCGCGCGCAATATCGACGGGCGGGTCATCCTCTATGCCGACACGATCACCAAGTCGCTCGAGGGTGCGCTCGCCGAAACCGACCGGCGGCGCGAAAAGCAGCAAGCCTATAACGCCGCCAACGGCATCACGCCGGAATCGGTGCGCCATACGATCTCGGATATCCTGCACAGCGTCTACGAACAGGATCACGTGACGGTCGATACTGGCGTCGCCGGCGCAACCCACATGCTGGGCCATAATCTCGAGGCGACCATCGCCGATCTGGAAAAGCAGATGCAGCGGGCGGCGGGCGATCTAGAATTCGAGGAAGCGGCGCGGTTGCGCGACGAAATCCGCCGGCTCGAGGCCCTCGATCTCGGTATCAAGGCGGGGCGGCCCGACGCGGCGAAGCTCGCCAACGAGACGGTGCGGCGCGAACGGCGCGCTCTGGCCGAACGCGGCAAGGCGCCGATGGCGCGCGGCCGTCCGCAGAGCAAGAGCGGCCGGCCCGGCGGCGGCGGCCGTGGGGGCAGAGGCCGGCGCTGATTGCAGAACGAGGCGACGCAGCATGACCGACCGACCCGAGGATCGCCAGCCACAACCGCTCGATCCGATGAGCGTGACACCGCGCACCGGCTCGTCCTATCCGGCCGCGTTCCGCGAGGTAGTCGGCACGCGCGAAAAGCGCGCGCTGGCAGCGGCGCTCGGGCTCACGCGCTACGGCGTCAATCTGGTGCATCTGCCGCCCGGCGCCTGGTCCTCGCAGCGGCATTGGCACAGCCATGAAGACGAGTTCGTCTATCTGCTCGAGGGCGAAGTGACACTGATCACCGATGCCGGCGAGCAGATGCTGACGGCGGGCATGTGCGCCGGCTTTCCCGGCGGCCGGCCAGACGGACATCATCTGGTCAATCGCAGCGGTCGCATGGCGATCTATCTCGAAATCGGCGATCGCAATCCGGCCGATGGCGCCCACTATCCCGACATCGATATGAAAGCGGAGAAGGAATCCGGCCGCTACGTGTTCCGGCACAAAGACGGCAACCCTTACCCGACGGAGTAACGCCAATGACCGTTCCGATTTTCTATCCCGGACTCGCCACTTTGCTCGCGATCGTCCTTTATCTTTGTATCTGGTTTCGCGTTGGCCAGATGCGGCGCGAGCACGGGATCGTCGCGCCGGCCGTGACCGGTCATCCGGCGTTCGAACGGGCGTACCGGGTCCAGATGAACACGGTCGAGCAGCTCGTCGCATTCCTGCCGATGCTCTGGCTGTTTGCTGTTCTGATCGATGGCGAATGGGCGGGCGGGCTCGGCCTGCTCTGGGTGGCGGGTCGCATACATTATGCCGTTTCGTATTCGCGCGACCCCAAGACGCGTGCGCCGGGCATGATCGTCAGTATTGCCGTGACAATCCTCCTCACGCTCGGCGTCGCCTGGGGCCTGATCGTTCTCGCCCTTTAGAGAAGTGCGACACCCGCGAAGCGCTGGGCGCGCGAACGTCGATCAAGCAGAGCGAACACGAAAAAGGGCGCTCCCGCGGGAGCGCCCTTTCCGTTCGAACCTGGACCGAAATCCTAGCGATCGAGCACGTTGTAGCCGCGACCGGCCAGACAATCGGCGATGATCCGCTTCTGCTGTTCAGTGCCCTGCAATGCGCCATGACCGGCGCCGCCGAGACCACCCAGCGCACCGCCGATAGCGGCGCCTTCGCCAACACCGACGCCGCCGACCAGCGCACCGGTCACGACGCCGAGAATTGCACCGGCGCCCGCGCCGATCAGCGCATTCTCAGCCGCTTCGCCGGCCGGGCTGACCTGTTCGGCATACTGCCGGCACTCGTAGAGATCCTGCTGATACTGGGCACTGTCCACGTTGCCCGTATCGACCACCGGATCGTAAGTCTGCGCCGCGCACGCCGAGAGCGCGATCGCAGCAATCCCCATTAAAACGCGTTTCATCGCAAAACTCCTTGTGCAGCGCCTTTTGGCGAGGTCCGGCCAACCGGCAAAACCGCCTCGGTCCGGCACCCTGCCTAGATAGCGCATTAATCCCCATATTCCAGAGGGATTGGGGCGGTATTGGGGCAGGTCACAGAGTTGCCATCGCCCCGGCCTTGGCCCATGTTCCCGCTGGATTTTTACCCTCCAATGCGCCCGGAGACCGCTACCAAGTGACCGAAACGCACCCCCATTCCACGCAGGATGGCGCCAAACCCTACGCGGCCCTTGTAACCGGCGCGGCGCGGCGGATCGGCCGCGCCATCGCCCTCGATCTCGCCCGCCAGGGCTGGGATGTGGCGGTGCATTACCATCGCTCCGAAGCCGAGGCGCGGCAGGTGGTTGCCGAGATCGAGGCCATGGGACGACGCGCGATCGCGCTCCCTGCCGATCTGACGGAGGAAGCACAGGTTCTGACCCTGGTGCCGGACGCCAATGCAACGCTCGGGCCGCTGACCTTGCTGGTCAACAATGCCTCGGCATTCGAGATGGACAAGATCGATACCGCGACGCGCGAAAGCTGGGATCAGCATCTCGAGACCAATCTGCGCGCACCGCTGGTGCTGACGCAGGCCTTCGCGAAACAGCTTCCGGAGGGGCGGCCCGGCAATATCGTGAACCTGCTCGACCAGCGCGTCTGGAAGCCGACGCCGTATTTCCTTTCCTACACCGTCGCCAAGATGGGCCTCTGGACGCTGACGCGCACCTGCGCGCTGGCCCTCGCGCCGACGATCCGCGTCAACGGGATCGGCCCCGGCCCGACCTTGCCCAGCACGCGCCAGACGGACGAACAATTCCGCCGTCAATGCGAGGCGATGCCGTTGCGGCGCGGTACGACGCCGGCCGAAATATGCGATGCGCTGCGCTTTATTCTCAGCGCACCCTCGATGACCGGACAGATGATTGCACTCGATGGCGGTGAACATCTCGGCTGGGCGCAATCGACCCGCGGCTTCGTGGCCAGTGAATAGGAGCGGGAACGAACGCCGCCCGCGCGGGTGGCCGGTCCCGACATAACGATGGCACGACAAAAGAACGACGAGACGAAGCCGGCGCCGCGCCGTGCGCCGGACACTGAACAGGTACCGGGCGAACTGACTGTCTTCATCCGCGACATGGTGCTCGAATGCCGGATCGGCATTCACCAGCATGAGCGCATCGCCGACCAGCGGGTCCGGATCAATCTCGAAGCGACCGTGCGGCCGGGCACCGAGATCGGCGACGATCTAGACAATGTGGTCTGCTATGGCGAGCTGGTGACCGGAATCCGCCATGTGATCGGATCCGGCCATACCAACCTCGCGGAAACCCTGGCCGAGCGCATTGCGACGATGTGTTTCGAGCATCGCCAGGTCCATGCGGTGCGCGTACGCGTGGAAAAGCTCGACGTGTTTCCCGAAGCGGAGAGCGTCGGTGTCGAAATCGAGCGCCGCAGACCCTGATACCAAACACGAGTCCGGATCACAGCGGGTGACCGGAAATTATTGAATCGATGCAACAAACCGGTAACCGGGAACAGCGTCGGACGAAAGTTTTGCACACCGTCTCCGAAGCGCCATAATTCCTCTGCCACAGCGTCCGATTCATCGCATCGTCATCGTTTGTTTATTCTTGACTTAAGCAAACTATATGTGGATCAGCATGTTAGCGATTTTGCCCGTTTTTTAGGCAACGACGGCAAAGCGCAGGATTCACTAGTCGGCAACGCACACCACCGGACATTTTCGACAGAGTTATCCACGGGAGTCGTGGAAAGAATTGCAGGACGGCAACAGGGCGTGAAGGATTTGCGCCACAGTCCCCGATTGCGCGCGCAGGAGACGAGAACGGCGCGATGATAGCCGAGATACCAGATACGGGGCCCGACGAGGCCGGACCGACAGCCGAAGAGGCGCGTCAGCCCTCGGAGCGACCGGCCGCGCCGAAAGCGTCGCTCGCCCGCGGTATCGCCGTGATCGAGGACGCGCTGAAGACGCTGCCGACGGTACCGGGCGTCTATCGCATGCTGAACGAGGCGGGCGACGCCCTTTATGTCGGCAAGGCGCATAATCTGCGCAAACGTGTCGCCGCCTATACCCAGGTGCCGCGCCTTTCGACCCGCCTCATGCGCATGGTCGCGGAAACCGTGTCGCTTGAGGTCATCAGCACGCATACCGAGGTCGAGGCGCTGCTGCTCGAGAGCAATCTCATCAAGCGGCTGGCGCCCCGCTACAACATCCTGCTGCGCGACGACAAGTCGTTCCCCTATATTTTGATTACCGAGAACCACACCGCGCCGCAGATCACCAAGCATCGCGGTGCGCGCAAGCGCAAGGGCGACTATTTCGGGCCGTTCGCCTCGGCCGGCGCCGTCAACCGCGCGATCACCGCGCTCGAGAAAGCTTTCCTGTTGCGCTCCTGTTCCGACCATATGTTCGCGAGCCGCACCCGGCCCTGTCTGCTGTACCAGATCAAGCGCTGTTCGGCGCCCTGTGTCGGCCGCATCGCCGAGACGGATTATGCGACTTTGGTCGAACAGGCGCGCCAGTTCCTCTCGGGCCACAGCGGCCAGATCCAGTCCACCCTGGCAACCGAAATGCAGACCGCCAGCGCCACGCTGGATTACGAACGGGCCGCAAGGCTGCGTGATCGCATCCGCGGGCTGTCGCAGATCCAGGCGCATCAGGACATCAATATCGAAGGTATCGAGGAGGCCGACGTGATTGCCGGCTATCAGGCCGGCGGCCAGACCTGCATCGAGGTGTTTTTCTTCCGCAATGGCGGCAATTACGGCAACCGCGCCTATTTCCCGAGCCACGACCGCGAAGCCGAACTGCCGGAAATTCTCGCCGCCTTCATCGGGCAGTTCTACGAAAACAAGACGCCGCCGCGGTTGCTGCTGCTGAACGAGACGCCGGCCGAAGTGGGGTTATTGGCCGAAGCGCTATCGCTCAAGGCGGATCGTCGGGTCGAGATCGCGATGCCGCAACGCGGCGCCAAGCGCGGTCTGCTCGACCATGCGCTCGCCAACGCGCGCGAGGCGCTCGGCCGGCGCATGTCGGAGAACGCAGCGCAGCGGCGGTTGCTCGAAGGGCTGGCGGGTGTATTCGGTCTGGACGGTACGCCGGAGCGGATCGAGGTTTACGACAACAGTCATCTCTCCGGCACGAATGCCTATGGCGCGATGGTCGTCGCCGGCCCCGAGGGGTTCACAAAAAGCGCCTATCGCCGCTTTGCGGTGACCGGGCGTGCCAAGGACGGCGAGGATGTCGAGCCGGGCGACGATTACGCGATGCTGCGCGAGGTTCTCGCGCGACGCTTTGCGCGCGCGCTGAAAGAAGATCCCGGTCGCGAAGGTAAAGGCTGGCCCGATCTGGTGCTGATAGACGGCGGACAGGGCCAGCTCAACGTCGCGCTCGACGCGCTGCGGGAACTCGCGATCGAGGATATTCCCGTCGTCGCAATCGCCAAGGGCCCCGACCGCGATGCCGGCCGCGAGCGCTTCTTCATGGCCGGGCGTCCGCCGATGAGCCTCGAACCGAAGGATCCGGTTCTGTATTTCCTGCAGCGACTGCGCGACGAGGCGCATCGCTTCGCCATCGGCACGCATCGCGCCGGCCGCAGCCGCGCCATCGGCCGCTCGACGCTGGACGACGTACCGGGCATCGGCGCGAAACGCAAGAAGGCGCTGCTGCTGCATTTCGGATCGGCCCGCGCGGTTTCGCGCGCCGGGCTTGCCGATCTCGCCGCCGTAGCCGGCATCAGCGAGGCGGTCGCACGCCGCGTCTACGATCATTTCCACAGCGAGGGCTAGCGGTTTAGACTTGGTTCTAGCCGGGGGCGCGGCGCCCCTTCCCCCGCTTTGCACCGGCCACCACATGCAGCGGTAGCCCCCAGAAATAACCATCGAGACCGATCCATGGATCTACCCAATGTTCTGACGCTGTCGCGAATCGTCGCGATCCCGCTGCTGCTCGTCCTGATGTTCCTGCCGGGTGCGTTCTGGCAGTGGCTGGCGTTGCTGATTTACATCGCAGCCTGCGTGACCGACTATTTCGACGGCATGCTGGCGCGCCAGCGCGCGCAGGAAAGCGCGCTCGGTCGGTTCCTCGATCCGATCGCCGACAAACTGCTGGTCGCATCAGTGATCCTTGCGCTTGTGGCCGTTGACCGCATCGTGGGCTGGCTCATATTGCCGGCGCTGATCATTCTCTGTCGCGAAGTACTGGTCTCGGGCCTGCGCGAATTTCTCGCCGGGCTACAGGTCAGCGTGCCGGTCAGCAAGCTCGCGAAATGGAAGACGACCGTGCAGATGGTGGCGCTCGGTCTTCTGATCCTGGGCACGGCCGGCCCGCTCAGCATTCATACGCTGGGCGAGATCGGTCTCTGGATCGCCGCCGCGCTCACGATCGCCACCGGCTACAACTATCTGCGGTTCGGCCTGCGCCATATGGGCAACGGCAGCCAACCAGCGCCGCGATGAAGCTGTTCGGCATTGCCGGCTGGAGCGGCAGCGGCAAGACCACGCTGCTGGCGGCGCTGGTGCCGATACTGATCGAGCGAGGCTTGCGCGTTTCGACCGTCAAGCATGCCGGTCATGGCTTCGACCTCGACCGGCCAGGCAAGGATTCGTATCGTCATCGCGGCGCCGGCGCGACCGAGGTGCTCATTATCTCGCCGGAGCGCTGGGCGATGATCCACGAATTGCGCGGCGAGACGGAACCGCCACTGCCGGAGCTGCTCGCGCGCATGACGCCGGTCGATCTGGTGCTGATCGAAGGATTCAAGAGCGCGCCGCACCAGAAGATCGAAGTGTGGCGCAAGGCGAACGGCAAGTCGCCTTTGTTCCCGGACGATCGCCAGATCGTCGCGGTCGCCTGCGATGAGCCGCCACCGGGCTGTACGCTGCCGTTGCTGCCGATCGACGACGCGGATGCCGTCGCCGCCTTCATCGTCGCGCATTGCGGCCTTGCGGGAGACGCAGCCGCGCGCCGAAGGGCCTGACCGCGGTGACCCGGCTCTCGGACGATTGTTTCGCCGGCGACGACCGGCCGATGCGGCTCGACGAGGCGCTCGCCATCCTGCTGCCGCGTCTGCCCGTGCTCGCGGGCGTCGAGCACGCGCCACTCGCGCAGTCGCTCGACCGCATTCTTGCCGCGGATGTGACCGCCGAGATCGATGTGCCGGCGGCGGATAACTCCGCGGTCGATGGCTATGCGGTCTATTTCGACGATCTCGATCCGTGCAACGAAACCCGGTTGCCAGTTGGCGGTCGCGCGGCGGCGGGCCATCCGCTCGACCGCCCGGCGCGGCGCGGCGAGGCGATCCGCATCTTCACCGGCGCGCCGATGCCGGCAGGAGAAAACGACAAAGAGGGCGCGCCGGATACCGTTCTGATGCAGGAGGATTGCGTCGAACAGAATGGCGTCGTCACGATCGGCCCCGGCATTGCGCGTGGCGCCAATCGCCGCCGCGCCGGCGAAGATCTTGCGAAGGGCACCGTCGCACTCGCGGCGGGCACGCGGTTGCGGCCGCAGGATATCGGCCTCGCCGCGTCGCTCGGCGCAACCGACCTGGCAGTGCGCACGAAACTGCGTGTCGCGCTGTTTTCGACCGGCGACGAGATCGCCGAACCGGGCCGATCGCTCGAGCCGGGCCGTATCTACGATTCCAACCGCTATACGCTCGCGGCACTGCTGACGCAGCTCGGCCTCGTTGTCAGCGATCTCGGCATTCTTCCCGATCGCCGCGAGGCGGTGACCGCCGCCCTGGTCGATGCCGCGGGCGATCACGATGCGATCGTCACGTCGGGCGGCGTCTCGGTCGGCGACGAGGATCACGTGAAGGCGGCCGTCGCCGCCCATGGCCGCATCCATCTCTGGCGGCTCGCGATCAAACCGGGCCGGCCGGTGGCGCTCGGACAGATCCGCAGCGGCGATGCGAGCCGGCCGTTTTTCGGACTGCCGGGCAATCCGGTTGCGGTCGGCGTCACCTTCCTGCGGCTGATGCGGCCGATGCTGCTCAAATTGATGGGAGCCAGCCGTGTGGAACCGCATATGTTCCGCGTACGCGCCGATTTCGCGCATCGCAAGAAGCCGGCGCGGCGGGAATGGGTGCCGGCGCGGCTGGTGGCCGATGGCAGCGGCGGGTTGATGGCGCAGAAGTTCGCGCATCCCGGTGCTGGCATCCTGCGCTCGCTGGTCGACGCGGACGGGCTTGTTGAACTGCCCGAGGATATGACGGAGCTTGCGCCCGGCATGCCGGTCGATTTCCTGCCGTTCAACGAGGTGAGCCGATGAAGCTGATGTATTTCGCCTGGCTGCGTCAGAAAATCGGCTGCGGCGGCGAGGAGCGCGCGCTGCCGGCGCATGTCGCAACCGTCGAACAGTTGCTCGCCTGGCTCGACACGCTCGGGCCCGGCTATCGGGCGGCGCTGGCCGACCGCAAATCGATCCGCGTCGCGGTCAACCACGAGTATGTCGGTGCCGAACATCCCGTTAAACAAGGCGACGAGGTTGCCCTGTTCCCGCCGGTGACGGGCGGCTAGGCTTGCGCCCATGATCCGCGTGCAGCAGGAAGATTTCGACGTCGGGGCCGAAATCGCGCGCCTCACCGCAGGCAATCGCGCGATCGGCGGGCTTGCGCTGTTCGTCGGCCTGGTGCGCGACATGGCGGATCGCGAGAAAATCGGCGCGATGACGCTCGAACATTATCCCGGCATGACCGAGAAGAAACTCGCCGAGATCGAAGCCGAGGCGCAGCGCCGCTGGCCGCTCGAGGCATCGCTGATCGTGCATCGCTACGGACGGCTCGAGCCGGGCGACAACATCGTGCTGGTCGCCTGCGCCTCGCCGCATCGCGATGCCGCCTTCGACGCCTGCCGCTTCCTGATCGACTGGCTCAAGACCGAGGCGCCGTTCTGGAAACTCGAAGAAACCGGCGCCGGACCCAGATGGGTCGATGCCCGGGATAGCGACGACCGAGCGAAAAAGCGCTGGGTTGCCGACTGATCCTGCGGCCGGGCACAATCCGCGCCCTCACGTCCAGCCGGGAGCCCGACATGACCGATCTCGACCTCTGCTATATGAGCGGCAGCGAAGCGTTGCAGCGATTCCGTAAACGGACGCTGTCTCCGGTCGAACTGCTGCAGGCGCTGATCGCGCGCGCCGAACAGGTCGAGACGAAGGTCAACGCGCTGCCGATGAAGCATTACGATTATGCGCTTGGCGAAGCGCGCAAGGCCGAAGCGCGTTACATGAAAACCGACGGGCGGATCCGGCCGCTCGAAGGCCTGGCACTCGCAGTCAAGGACGAATCGGCGATCAAGGGCTGGCGCACCACGTTCGGTTCGCTGATCTACAAGGACAACATCGATCAGGTGACGCATCCCTGCGTCGATCGCCTGCTGAAGGCCGGCGCCATCGTGCATGCGCGCTCGGCCGCACCGGAATTTTCCTGCGCGCCGTTCGCGCATTCGAAGTTGTGGGGCATCACGCGCACGCCGTGGAATCTCGATTATTCCTGCGGCGGTTCCTCGGGCGGCGCCGGCGCCTCGCTCGCTTCGGGCACGACGACCCTGGCAACCGGTTCCGACATCGGCGGCTCGATCCGCATCCCGGCCTCGATGAGCGGCGTGTGCGGGTACAAACCGCCTTTCGGCCGCAATCCCGAAGGCCCGCCGTTTAATCTCGACCAGTATTGTCACTTTGGTCCGCTGGCGCGGACGGTGGCCGACATCGCGCTGTTCCAGAATGTCGTCGCCGGTCCGCATCCGATCGACCTCGTGTCGCTTCGTCCCAAACTGCGCATTCCGGCGACGCTCGGCGACATCAAGGGCTGGAAGATCGGTCTGACCGTCGACTATGGATGTTACGACGTCGAACCCGATGTGATCCGCAACACAAGGGCCGCCGCCGATGCGTTCCGCGAAGCCGGCGCGATCGTCGAGGAGGTCGAACTCGGCTGGGACCGCGAGAAGATCGCCGCCGCCGGCTGGGCGCATTTTGGCGCGATCTTCGGCACCTGGGTCGCGCGCGTGATTGCCGAGCATCGCGACGAGATGACCGACTATGCGGTTCATTTCGGCGAGCGCGCCAACCGGATGAAGAAGGAGGATTTCCTCGCCGGGCTCGAATATGAGGGCGAGATGTATCTCTCGCTCGGCAAACTGATGCAGAAATACCGGATCCTGCTCTGCCCGACCCTGCCGCTGCCGGCGGTCGTCGCCGGCGAAAGCTATGTCGATCGCAAGCCGATCATCGACAACAAGCCGCAGGAATCGCTGCTGCACTGGCTGACGACCGCCGTGTTCAACATTCTCTCGCGCTGCCCGGTAATGAGCATGCCCTCGGGCCTCGCCAGCAACGGCGTGCCGACCGGTCTCTCGATCGTCGGCCGCACTTATGACGATGTCAGCGTGTTCCGCGCGGCGCGGGCTTATGAAACACAGGCCGGCGCCTGGTACGCGTCGGGCGATCGCCGACCGCCGCTCTGACGGAGACAACGCAATGCCGTCGCTCGAAACGCTGATCGTTTTCACCGCCGCCGCGTTCGTGCTGAGCGCCTCGCCCGGCCCGTCCAATCTCTATCTATTGGCGCGCAGCGTGTCGCAGGGGCATCGCGCGGGATTGGTGGCAGCACTCGGTCTCGCAGCCGGCGGGCTGGTGCATGTCGCCGGCGCTGCTTTGGGTCTCGCCGCACTCTTCCATCATTCGGCGATGGCCTTCACGATCCTCAAATATGTTGGAGCTGCCTATCTCGTGTGGCTCGGCATCCAGTGCTTCCGCGACGGCAGCGCCGCGACGCCGATCAAACCGGCGGCGCCGCGACCACTCGGTCGCATCTTCCGCGAGAGTGTGCTGGTCGAAATGCTGAACCCGAAGGTCGCCCTGTTCTTTCTGGCGTTCCTGCCGCAATTCGTCGATCCGGCCGCCGGCCCGATCGCGCTGCAGACGCTGATCCTCGGCCTGATCGTGACGGCGACCGCATTGCCCTGCGATGTGGCGATCGCCATTCTGTCGGCACGCATCGCCGGGCTGCTGCAAAGCCGCCCGATCTGGATGAAGATTCAGAACTGGATCTCGGGAACGATCCTGATCGGGCTCGGCGCCGCGATGGCACTGGCCCGGCGAAACTGAACCGACGCGAGGCGCAACCTTACGCGGCCGCGCCCGCCTTCGTGCCCGGTTTCGCGTTCGGCGCGCCGCGCACGGTCGCGGAGTAATCGTCCATCATCGCGCGCGTCACTTCGCCGACCTTGAATTTGTACGGCCCGATTTCGCCGACCGGTGTCACCTCGGCGGCGGTGCCGGTCAGGAACACCTCGTCGGTCTTGGCCAGTTCTTCCGGCATGATCGCGCGCTCGATCACCTCATAGCCGCGCGCGCGTGCCAGCGCGATCACCGTCTGGCGCGTCAGGCCGTTGAGGAAGCAATCCGGCGTCGGCGTATGGATCTTGCCGTTCTGCACCAGGAAAATATTGGCGCCGGTCGCTTCGGCGATCTGGCCGCGATAGTCGAGCATCATCGCGTCCTGATAGCCGTCGTTCTCGGCCTCGTGCTTCGAGATCGTGCAGATCATGTAGAGGCCCGCGGCCTTCGATGCCGTCGGCGCCGTGTCGGGTGCCGGACGGCGCCATTTCGCGATGTTGAGGCGGATGCCTTTCTCGCGCAGCTCGGGCGAGAAATAGGACGGCCATTGCCAGGTGGCGACCGCGACATGAATCCGGGTCGCCTGCGCGGCGACGCCCATCATTTCCGAACCGCGCCACGCAACTGCGCGCACATAGGCTTCCTGCAGCCCGTTCGCCTTCAGCGTTTCGACTTTCGCGGCGTCGAGTTCGTCCGCGCTGTAAGGAACCTTGAAGCCGAGAATCTCGCCGGAGCGGATCAACCGTTCGCTATGGTCGTGGATCTTGAAGATTCGACCGTTATAGGCGCGCTCACCCTCGAACACGCAGGAGGCATAGTGCAGCGCATGGCTGAGGACATGCAGCTTGGCATCGCGCCAGGGTAGGAGGCCGCCGTCGAACCAGATGCTGCCGTCGCGGTCGTCGAAAGGGATGATGCTCATCGCTCTGCTGCCGAGATCCCGGACGGTTCTGAGACCCACCGGGCGGCCACCGGGCGCCGCAAGGCAGGCATGGTCGCCGGCACGGTTCTTGCCTTCGACGCCTCTCGGGTAGCAAATTCTTGCCAATGCGTCAACATTGCTGCCATAATCGGTCGCCATGAACGATCCGCGCCCCGTCGCCAATCCGCTGTTCCTGCGCGAAGAGGAGCTGCGCCAGGGCATCGAGCTTTTGTTCTATGCCTATCGCGACTTCACCGCGGAACCCGACAAGATCCTCGCCGAGCTCGGCCTCGGCCGCGCGCATCACCGTGTGATCTATTTCGTCGGGCGCAATCCCGGCATGCCGGTCTCGGCGCTGCTCGATATCCTCAAGATCACCAAGCAGAGCCTTTCGCGCGTGCTCGGCAAGCTGATCCGCGTCGGTTTCATCCAGCAGAAGGCCGGCACGCGCGATGCGCGCCAGCGGCTGCTCGAACTGACGCCGAAAGGCGCCGCGCTCGAGCGGCGACTGACCGAAGGCCAACGCCGCCGCTTCGCCACGGCCTATCGCGGTGCCGGAGCCGATGCGGTCGATGGGTTTCGCAAAGTGCTGACCGGGCTGATCGACGAGAACGAACGGCTGAAAGCGCTCGCGGGCGGATCCCGCGGCTGATCGGAGGGAGGACGCCATGGTCGCGCCCGCCCCGGCCCGCAAACGCGCCTCTCGCCCGCGCGCGCCAAAAAATCGCGTGTTCAAGAGCCGTCGGCCGAAAGCCCGCGCGCCTTCCGGCAGCGTCGTCTATGCGATCGGCGACATTCACGGCCGCGCCGACCTTCTCGATGCGCTTCATGCGCGGATCGAAGCCGACGCGGCGACACGCGACGCGCAGCGCCGCGTACTGGTCTGGCTCGGCGATTATGTCGATCGCGGTGCGGATCCGAAGGGCGTGATCGAGCGCGTCATGGCGCCGCCCGCCGGCTTCGAGACCGTCGCGCTGCTCGGCAACCACGAAGACCTGATGCTGCGCTTTCTCGAAGATCCGGAAACCGGCCCGGACTGGATGCTGAATGGCGGTGCACAAACGTTGGCCAGTTACCAGATAGACATGATGGATGGTTGCTTCTTCCGGGCCGATCGCTGGGACGCCTTGTCGCGCGCGCTGCGCGAAGCGCTGCCGGCGCCACAGCGCCGCTTTCTCGAGCGGCTGAAACTGACCCATCGGGAGGGCGATTACTTCTTCGTCCATGCCGGCGTCCGGCCCGATCGCGCGCTCGACGACCAGGATCGCGACGACCTGATCTGGATTCGCGGCGAGTTCCTGTTTTCCGACATGGATTATGGTGCGGTCGTGGTGCACGGTCATACCATCAGCGACGAACCGCAGACCCGCGCGAACCGCATCGGCATCGATACCGGCGCCTATTACAGCGACCGGTTGACCGCTCTGGCGCTGGAAGGCGATCGCATGACATTCCTGCAGACGGGAGAAACCGATGCACGTTGAGATCATTCCGCCGGGCGAGCAGCCGGCCCATGACTGCAAGCGCAACCTGCGCCGGCGGATCATGGTCTGGTGCGCGATCGTTGCCGCCGTGGCGATTGCGATCGGGATTCTCGCGGTCGGATTCATCGTGCTGGCGATCGCCGCGGTGATCGGCATCGCGGCCGGCATCCTGCTGACGGCGCTGCGCTGGTTCGATCGGCAGCGCGGCAACAAAGGCAGCAGCGGTGGCTTTAACGATCCGCGCGGCCCGAGTGGCATCGAAATCGTCACCTTGCCGCGCGAACGGCCCGGCGCCGGGCGCCCGACGCCGGCCCCGGATCGGTCCAATGCAGGCGACATCATCGACCGGCCGCCGGATCGCTGACCGAATTCGCCCGTGACCGACCGGCCCAACCTCCTCTTTCTCTTTCCCGACCAGTGGCGCGGCGACTGGATCGGCTGCGCCGGCAGCAATATTCCGGTGCAGACGCCGAACATCGACCGGCTGGCGTCCTTCGGCATGCGCTTTCCGAACGCGCGCACCAATTCCCCGCTCTGCGCGCCGGCACGCGCCTGTCTTGCCACCGGCGCTGCCTATCCGGCCGCCGGCGTGGCGGGCGGCCATGACGATCTCGCGCGCGACACCAAGACGGTTTTCCAGCGGCTCCGGGATGCCGGCTATGTCGTTGCGACCTGCGGCAAGAACGATCTGCGCAAGGGCGCTTACATGCGCGGCGATGGCGGCGACTGGCTGACCGCGCTCGGTTTCACGCAGATCCGCGAACATGCCGGCAAGCGCGACGCCGCGGTGATGGCGATCGAGAACCGGCCCGATCACTATGTTCAGTTCCTTCGCGAGAACCGCGCAATCGACGCCTATCTCGGCGATATCGCCGCGCGCGACATGCTGCGCACTCAGGAACGCAAAGTGTCCGCGGTGGCGCATCGTCTGCCGCGCACCCTCTATACCGACGATTTCTGCGGGCGCAATGCGCTCGGCCTGATCGAGGGGCTGCCGCGCACCAAGCCCTGGTGCCTCTGGGTCAATTTTCCGGGCCCGCACGAACCGTTCGATCCGCCCGGCGAACTTTTGCAGCGCTACGCCAACACGCGCTTTCCCGAGCCGATTGCACCCGACCCCGCCGATCCGAGCGATCATCAGGCCGTGCGCCGCGCTTATGCCGCGATGATGGACGGGATCGATCAATGGATCGGCCGCATCATCAACGCGGTCGCGACGCGCGGCGAGCTCGACCGGACGATCGTTGTTTTTTCGTCCGATCACGGCGAGATGCTGGGCGACCACGGCAAATGGGGGAAGGCCGTCGCACAGGAAGGATCGCTGCGCATCCCGCTGGTTATCGCCGGACCGGGTTTCCGGCGTGGCATCGTCTCGCCTTCCTTCGCCGAGCTCGCCGATATCGGCGCGACGATGCTGGATGCGGCGGGGATCGCGATCCCGACAAGTGTCACGGCCCGCTCGCTGTTGCCGATGCTGACGGGCCGCGTTCCCGAGACGCAACATCGCTCGCATCAATATGCGGCGCTCGGCGACTGGCGCGCGGTCATGCACGAACAGTACAAGGCGGTGCGATGGGCGGACGGGCGGCTTGCGCTCTACGACCTCGCGGCCGATCCGGGCGAGCTCGAGGACGTGGCGGCCGCCAGACCGGGCATCGCCGGGCCGCTCGGCCAATGGCTCGCGCAATATCCCGGTGCCCCGTCGGCCACGCTATAATCGGCCGCATGATCCCGGACCAGCCTCATCTTCTGGTGGTCGACGACGACAACCGGCTGCGCCAGTTGCTCGGCAAGTTCCTCGCCGAGAACGGCTATCGCATCACGCTGGCGGCCGACGCGGCCGACGCCAGGGCGAAGCTGCGCAACATGGCGTTCGATCTGATCGTCTGCGACATCATGATGCCGGGCGAGAGCGGCCTCGATTTGACGCGCGACCTGCGCCGCGACAATCCAGTGCCGATCCTGCTGCTGACGGCGATGAGCGAAACCGAGGATCGCATCCGCGGGCTCGAGAGCGGCGCCGATGACTATCTGCCCAAGCCGTTCGAACCGCGCGAGTTGCTGCTGCGCATCCAGTCGATCCTGCGCCGCGTGCCGCCGGAGAGCGCGCAGTCGGCAACGGAACTGCGCTTCGGGCCGCTGCGCTTCGACCCGACGCGACGCCTGCTGCGCCGCGGACCCGAGGAAGTACGACTGACCGAAGCCGAATCCGCCTTGCTGACGACGCTTGCGGAACATGCCGGTGCGCCGGTCAGCCGCGAAGCACTCAGCGGCGGCGGCGACGATAGCGGGCGCGCGGTCGACGTGCAGATCGCGCGGCTGCGACGCAAGCTCGAGCAGGACCCGCGCTTCCCGCGCTATCTGCAGACGGTGCGCGGGCAGGGCTACATGCTGCAGCCGGATTGAGGAGCGCCGCATGACCGAACGGGTAGCCGACGCGAGCCGGCCGTTGCCGGGCAGCACGCTCGGCAAACGGATCAACCGGCTTTTGCCGCGATCGCTGCTCGGCCGCGCGGTGATGATCCTGGTGACGCCGCTGATCCTGCTGCAGGTGGTCGCGACCTGGGTCTTCTATGACAGTTTCTGGGACAAGATCACGCGCCGCCTTGCTTCCGCGGTCGCCGGCGATGTTGCCGCCATCGTCGAGCTGATGATCGCGGCGCCGCCCGATTCCAATTTCCAGCCGCTGTTCGATATGGCAGAGCGGACGATGGAGATCCGGTTCGAATGGCGGCCGGGCATCACGCTGCCGAGCGATCCGGTGGTGACCCGCGAAACCCTGGTCGATATCAAGCTCGCGCGCGCGCTCGCCTCCATCGTCGGGCGGCCGTTCGCGATCGACAGCCGCTCGATCGAGAAACTGGTCGAGATCCATGTGCAACTGCCCGACGGGGTGGTGATCGCGACGGTGCCGCGGCTGCGTTTGTTCAGCTCGACGACCTATGTGTTCATTCTCTGGATGGTCGGCACATCGGTCGCGCTCTTTGGCGTCGCCATCCTGTTCATGCGCAAGCAGATCCGGCCCATCAGGCGGCTCGCCGCGGCGGCCGACGCCTTCGGCAAAGGCCGCCCGGTCGAGGATTACGCGCCGAAGGGCGCCGCCGAAGTGCATCTCGCCGGAACCGCATTCCTGCGCATGCGCGATCGAATCCGCCGCCAGATGGCGCAGCGCACCGAAATGCTGGCCGGCGTATCGCACGATCTGCGTACGCCGCTCACCCGCATGCGGCTCGAACTCGCGATGATGCCGCCGCATGAATCCGCCGAAGAATTGAAAGCCGATATCGACGAGATGGAAAAGATGCTCGAAGGCTATCTCGCCTTCGCGCGCGGCGAAGGGACCGAGCAGGCACAGCAGGTCGATCTGGCGCCACTGCTGCGCGAGGCGATCGGCAATGCCGAGCGCGCCGGCGCCTCGATCGAGGCTGTCGTGCCGGACGGGCTCGTCACCTGGGTACGGCCCGATGCGTTCCGGCGCTGCGTGAGCAACCTTCTCTCCAATGCGCGGCTGCATGGCGGCAAGGTGGCTGTGTCCGCGCGGCGCTTCAAGGAACGGGTCGAGATTGCGATCGACGATGACGGGCCGGGTATCCCGCCCGAGCATCGCGAGGCGGTGTTCCGCCCCTTCTACCGGCTCGACATCTCGCGCAACTCGGAGACGGGCGGCGTGGGTCTCGGCCTTACCATCGCGCGCGACGTGATGCGCAGCCATGGCGGCGATCTGGTGCTCGAGAAGGCGCCGCTCGGCGGCCTGCGCGCGCTGATTCGCCTGCCGCTCTGACGCTCAGAAGAGGCGGCCGCCGTTCGGCACCTTGTGGCCGGGCCCGATCAGCACGACCTCGTTTGCCTCGTCGGGAAAGCCGAGCACCAACGCTTCCGACATGAACGGCCCGATCTGCTTCTTGGGGAAATTGACCACGGCGGCGATTTGTCGGCCGATCAGCTCTTCCGCGCGATAATGTTTGGTGATCTGGGCCGAGCTTCGGCGCGTGCCGATCTCGGGGCCGAAATCGACGGTCATCTTGAAGGCGGGTTTGCGCGCTTCGGGGAACGGCTCGACCGCGAGGATGGTGCCGACCCGGATGTCGATCTTGCGAAAATCGCCATAGGTGATTTCCGGCTCGACCGGTTCGTTCGCCGCTGTCATGGGTTCAATCCTCGCTGACGCATCGTTGGATTCGATGCGCGACCCTAGCAGCGGTGCCGATATCCGAAAAGCAGTGCGCGATGAAGATCGCGCTGGAAAAGCCGGTGCCAAAAAACGAGAACCGCCGCCCCGGGAGGACTGGGGCGGCGGCTCTGTTCGGAGATCGCTCGGAGAGGAATTACTTCCTCGCGGCGCTCTCCTTTACCTTCACGTCGACGGCGACCTTCGCCGGTACGAACGCGTTCTTCACTTCGTCGAGGTTCTCCGACACGCGCTTGCTGATCACGGTGGCGGCTTCGTTGTTGGTCTTCTGGACCATCGTCGCGAGCTCGCTCGTGTTGGCAACCGCCGTCTCGAACATCGACTTCACGGCATCGGCCTGCTTCGCCAGACGCTCGTCGACATTGGCGGCCGACAGGTCCTTGAAGAGCTTCTGCATGTCTTCCGACGCTTCGCGGACCAGCTCGGCCTGGCGACGCGCGACGGCCTGGACGCCTTCGAAGGCAACCTGGTTCGCGGCCTGGAAGGCCTCGATGTTCTTGCGCTGCGCAACCATCACCGCATCCATGTCCATCGACGGCATCTTGCCGTTGGCGAACATCTTGCCGAATTCCGAGAACATGCGGCTGTAGTCAGCCTGAAGCTGCGAGAAGTCGGGCATCTTGAAGAGGTCGTAATCGAAACCGTTCTGAACTTTGGCCATGGGTCACTCCTTGTGACGCGCAGTGGGGTCCGGGGGTGGCGCCATGGGGTCAGGCGCGACAAGCTTTTGCTGCACTGCACAACAGCTGACGGGAATATGTGGTCTTGCTGCGCCTGCGTCAAGGAAAATGTTGCACCGCAACATTTTTGCCCGAGAAGAAACTTATAACATAATTATTACAATACTCTAGACCGCTTCTTCCGTATGCCGCCTTGCGGTAAAGGCGCCCTGGCAAAAGCGCGCCAGGCGGTCCAGCCGGCGGAGGCCGCGATCGAGCGAGGCCATGGTTTTGGCCCGGTCCTCGCCCTCGTCGCCGAGCCAGACCCGCAGCGCCGGCAGGAAGGCGCCAGCCAGCCCCTGGGCGCGCAGCAGGCCGCGCAGGCCCGCCGAATCGAGGCCGGCGGTTTCGAGCGCGGTCGCCATCGAACACACGAGGCCGGCGCCGCCGCCCAGCAGGGCAACCGGATCGCGGCTTTGATCCTCCAGCACGGCAGCGATTCCCGGGCGCCAGCGTTCGAGCGCGTCGAATCGCCGCATCAGCACTTCGAACAGCCGATCACGGGCGGGACCCACAGTCACGGCACCCGGTACCATCATGGTCCGGTCGATGTTGCGGCGAAGCCCTTCGAGAATGGCCTGCCGGGATGCGAATTGCCGGTGCAGGTCCGCGAGCGGCAACGCGGCGGCGGCGGCAATGTCGGCGAGCGTCAGATCGCGCCAGCCTTGTTCGGCGGCGAGCCGCATCGCGGCGTCGATGATTCGCTCGGCCATGTCCGAGCCGCCCCCAGAGGTCGCCGGTTCCGGCGCCGGATCGCTGTCGGTTGCATGAATGTCAGGGTTGCCTGGTTCTGCCATTGCTTGCGCTCCATCCGGGCCCGATGCACGGGGCCATTGCAGAGATATGGGGCCGGCCGCGTCGTCGACCACCCCCTCAAGATGCCACGGCAATCCGGCTATTTTATGTCGATGACCCGGCCGCCGGTCATGTTCTCGAGGTCGGCTGGATGCAACGGGAAGACGGCCTGCGGCGTACCGGCCGCGGCCCAGATCTCCTCGAAGGCGAGCAGATCGCGATCGATGAACACGATCGGCGGTTCGCGATGGCCGATCGGCGCAACGCCGCCGATTGCGAAACCGCTGCGCTCGCGCACGAAATTTGCGTCGGCCTTGCCGAGTTTTTCACCGAGCGCGGCCGCGATTTTCGTTTCGTCGACGCGGTTAATCCCGCTCGCAATGACCAGCACCGGCGCATCGGATTGCATGGCGCGGAAGACCAGCGACTTGGCGATCTGCGCGACCTCGCAGCCGATAGCGGCGGCCGCATCGGCCGCGGTGCGGGTGCTCGCATCGAATAATCGCACCTTGCCGTCATGGCCGATTTCGCCGAGCAGATCCTGGATGCGCCTTGCGGCCGGCGGCAGGGTTTCGGGTTCGTTTGCCATCACGGCTTATTCCGCAAGTTCGCGCGAACGCCGCGTCGCGGCGGCGATCGCATCGGTGAGCAGAGACTGCAACGCTTCATCGTTCATCAGCACCTTCAGCGCCTCCAGCGTCGTACCGGCCGGGCTCGTGACATTCTGGCGCAAGACGGCCGCCGGTTCATCCGAGCGGCGCGCCAGTTCGCCCGAGCCCGATACCGTAACGCGCGCGAGCCGCATCGCGAGATCGGCCGGCAGGCCGGCTTCGATCCCGGCTTTCGCCAGGCATTCGATCAACAGGAACACATAGGCCGGACCGCCACCCGAAACCGCAGTGACGGCATCGAGATGTTTTTCTTCGGCGACCCAATGCACCTCGCCGACGGCGGCGAGCAGCGCATCGGTCAATGCGCGATCCGATGCCGTCGCCTTCGCGTTGGCGCAGCAGACAGTAATGCCGCGACCGACCGCGGCGGGCGTGTTCGGCATCGACCGAACGATCGCGGTGTCCGCACCGAGGCCGCGCTCGAAATAGGCGATCGTCTTGCCGGCGGCAATCGAAAGGAACAGCGTGCCGGGCAGGGCGAAGCGCCGATAGTCCGGCAGCACCTTGTCCATCATCTGCGGTTTGACCGCGAGGACCACGACGCGCGGGCGAAACCCGGCCGGGATCGCGCCGCCATCGGCAACGATCCGCACGCCGCGTTTGGCCTCGTCTGCCAGCGATTCCGGGTTCGGTTCCACCACCACGGCATCGGCCGCAGGCAAGCCGCCGTCGAGCCAGCCGCGCAACAGCGCGCCGCCCATCTTGCCGCCGCCGACCAGCAGCAGCGGCCCCTTCGCCTCGTTCATTCCGTCAATGTCGGATCAGGCCTCGCCAACGGTCTCCACCAGCGCGGCCGCTACCGCCTCCTTCGCGTTCTTCCCGCCCCACAATACGAACTGGAAGGCCGGATAGAAACGCTCGCATTCGGTAATGGCGGTGTCGACCAGATCCTCGAGCTGCTCGGCCGAGACGCCGCCGACCCCGCGCATCAGCACGGTATGGCGGAAGAGCGGTACCAGCTCATCGGAGCAGAGGTCGAAATGGCCGAGCCAGAGCTTTTCATTGATCAGGCTCAGCAACTCGGCCGTGGCCAGCCGTTTCTTTTCCGGCACGCGGAGGTCGAAGAGACAGGAGAAGTACATGGCCGACAGGTCTTCCTGCCAGACAAAGAACAGCCTGAGCTCGCTCCAGCGACCCGGAACTTCGACGACCATCTCATCCTCGCCCGAGCGGTCGAACCGCCACTCGTTGGCGTTGACAAGTTCTTCGAGGACGTCGATGGGATTGTTCCGGGGTTCCGTTCGTTCAGCCGCATACATGGCCATGAACCACCCCCAGCCGGTCGGCCGATGCGCGGAGCCCGCCCTGCGGTGGACCGTGCCGGACCCCGACATCTAGCCCTGTTTAGAGGTTGGCCCACCACATCTAGCCTGCCAAAAGGCTGCGGGGGGTTCAAGGAGAGATTTCCAAACCGGGTCAGGACCGACCCGGATCCGCCGGAATCGCCAATGGAAGCCTCAGCCGGCCGCCGGCTCCTCGCCGGTATCGCCCTCCTGGGCAGCAGGCGACTGGGTCGGCGCGATGTCCGCTGCTTCGAGCCGCGCCTCAAGACCGGCGATGCGAGCCTCCAGCCGTGCGACGCGATCCTCGAGCGCCCCCTGCTCGGCGCGCGCGCGGGCGGCCATCGCCCGTACCACCTCGAATTCCTCGCGCGCGACCACGTCCATGTCCGCGAGGATGCGCGAGAACTGATCCTTCAGCCGGGCTTCGACTTCACGCTTGATCCCGGTCACGCCGGAAAGGGCGCCGCTGGCGACGCGGGCAAGGTCGTCGAGGATCCTGTTGTCGGTCTGCATGGCCGTCTCTCCGTTCTGGTCGAATATTTAATCTGGTAGGGCGCGCCGTCCGAAGCAACCGCGATCAATCGGTCGCGGCGATGAACCCGTCGATCAGTGCATAGAATTCCTTTTCGAGACTGTCGTCCCAGAAACTCCCCCACACATGCGTCGCCGCGACGACCATGTCCTTCGCCGGGTTCACGTAGATGAACTGGCCGTTGACGCCGATCGCGAGATACGCGCCGTCCTCGCCAGGCATCAGCCACCATTGATAGCCGTAACCGAGCGGATAGCCGGGATAGAGCACGCCGTAATCCACCTGGTCGCCATCGACGGTCGTCGCCGTATCGATCCAGTCGGACGAGAGCAGTTCGGTGCCGTTCCAGGTGCCCCGATGCAACATGAATTGGCCGAAACGCGCAAAGTCGCGCAACGTCGCCTGGAAGCAGCAGAACGCGATCTCGGTCGCGCCATCGCCGCGCCCGTCGACGCCCCAGTTCGCATCCGCCTCCATGCCGAGCGGCCCCCAGAGTTTTTCCGCGGCGTAGGCCGAGAGCGATTGGCCGGTGACCGCGGTGATCAGCCAGCCGAGAGCAGCGGTATCGACGCCCTTGTAGTTAAAATCGACGAAGGGATCCTGCCTGCGCTCCATCTGCGTCACGAAGGAATTGAGCGGCGTCTTGCGGTAATGAACCGTTTCGAGCCACAGCCGCGTACTGTCCGATACGGAAGCAGTGTAATCCTCGATGAATGCGATGCCCGATGACATCTGCAGGATCGCCTTGATCGGCACGCCCTCGTAACCGGTGCCGGCGAGTTCCGGAATATATTTGTCAATCGGATCGTCGATCGATTCGATCAGCCCGTCCTCGACCGTAAATCCGACGAGGGTGGATGCGATCGACTTCGCCATCGACATCGAGGTGAACATCGATGTCTCGTCGGCGCCCAGCGCATAGCGCTCGAACAGAACTTCATCGTCCTTCAGCACAATGAGGCCGGCCGCCCGGCTCAGTTCAAAATATTCGTCGATGTTGCGTTCGGTCGTGCCCCGGACATAGGTCAGGTTTTCGATCGATGTGCCGCGAGCGAGTTCGCTGACGTCACCCGAACGCGGAATGTTGCGCACCGGATAGATATCGTCCCAATGCCGGTACGACCCGATCATGTACGGATCGGACCACATCGAATCCACCGTACCGACCGGATACTCCTCGGCCTGCGCGAGTGGCGCGGCCAAAACAAGGACAAGAACCGGCGCCACGTGGCGGAGTTTCGTCAGTCCGGACAGGATCGGCATGAACGACGTCGCTTTCTGGCCACCGGGAGGGCACACCGCCCCGGACGGCCGATCCGGCGCGGCCTTATTGCCGGTCGGTGCAGTTCCAGAGTAAGCATCCTAGCAATGTCACTGCTCCTCATCGACTACCCCGCCATCGACCCGATCCTGTTCGAGATCGGCCCGCTGGCGATCCGCTGGTACGCGCTCGCCTATATCGTCGGGCTCGTGCTCGGCTGGCGTTACTGCGTGTGGCTGGCCGGCAAACCGCCGCTGGCGCTCGGCCGCGAGCTGTTCGACGATTTCATGGTCTGGGCGATCGTCGCGGTCCTGCTCGGCGGCCGGCTCGGCTACGTGCTGTTCTACAAGCCCGGATATTATCTCGATAATCCGTTGGCGATCCCGGCGCTGTGGGAAGGCGGCATGTCGTTCCATGGCGGCCTGATCGGCATGATCGTCGCGCTCATCCTGTTCACGCGCCGTCGCGGCGTGCCGTTCTTCGCGGTGATGGATGTGATCGCCGCGGCAACGCCGATCGGACTCTTCTTCGGGCGCGTCGCCAACTTCATCAACGGCGAGCTCTACGGCAAGCCGACCGATGTCGCCTGGGCGATGATCTTCCCGAATGGCGGGCCGATGCCGCGCCATCCGAGCCAGCTCTATGAGGCCGCGCTCGAAGGGATCGTACTGTTCATCGTCCTCTACATCGTGGCGCGCCATAGCAACGCGCGTACGCGATACGGTTTCGTCAGCGGCCTGTTTCTGGTCGGCTACGCGCTTTCGCGCATCCTGGTCGAGTTCTTCCGCGAACCCGATGCGCATCTCGGGATGCTCGGCGGGATCGCGTCGATGGGCCAGCTGCTCTCCATTCCGATGCTGCTGTTCGGCCTCTGGCTGATGGCGCGCGCACGGCCGGCACCGACACCGGTCTCGTGACCGCCGCGGCCTCTCCGCTGGTCGAGGCGCTGGTGCGTCGCATCCGCGCCGACGGACCGCTCACCGTTGCGGATTACATGGCCGAGGCGCTCGGCCATCCCGAACATGGTTATTACGCGACGCGCGATCCGTTCGGCGCGGCCGGCGATTTCGTGACCGCGCCGGAAGTAAGCCAGATGTTCGGCGAGCTTGTCGGGCTGTGGGCGCTCTTCAACTGGATGGCGACCGGCGGCCCCGTCCCGTTCAATTTCGCGGAACTCGGACCCGGCCGCGGCACGTTGCTGGCCGATGCGCTGCGGGCGGCGCGGATACGGCCCGCGTTTCTCGATGCGATGCGCCTCCATCTGGTCGAGACCAGTCCCACGTTGCGCGACCGCCAGCAGGAACTGCTGCTGCCGCTGACCGCCGGGCTCGAACCGCCCGAATGGCACGATGCGCTGAGCGATCTGCCGGACGGTCCCCTGTTTCTGATCGCGAACGAATTCTTCGATGCGCTGCCGGTGCATCAATATGAGCGCACGCCGGCGGGCTGGCGCGAACGCGCGGTCGGGTTCGATGCGACGACCGGCCGGCTCCACTGGCAGCATGTTCCAGCCGGTGCGACCCTCGGATTGCTCGATCCGGGCCAGCGCGCCTTGCCGGTCGGCAGCATCGTCGAGGTCGCGCCGGCGGCGCTGATCCATGCCGCCGAGATCGGCCAGCGCATCGTGCAGCATGGCGGTGCTACCCTGATCGTCGATTACGGAGCCTCGGTGCCGACAGGCGTGCCGACCTTCCAGGCGGTGCGCCGCCATCTGCGACACGATCCGCTCGATACGCCGGGCGAGGCCGATCTGACCGCCCATATCGATTTCGGTGCGATCGCGCGGGCCGCGGGCGAAACCGGTGCGCGGGTCTGGGGTCCGATCCCGCAGCGCGTTTTGCTCGAGCGGCTCGGCATCCGCGAACGCGCCGTCCAGCTGGGCGAAAATGCGACGGCCGAGCAGAAGGCCGATATCGAAGCAGCCCTGGTGCGCTTGCTCGATGCGACGCAGATGGGCAATTTGTTCAAGGCGATGGCAATCACCGCCGGCGATGCGCCGCCGCCCGGTTTCGCCGCCGACGAACATGACATGCCATCGCGACCCAAAAGGGATATCGAACCGTGAGCGCCATCGAGACCGATCTGCTGGGACCGCTGCGCGGTGTGCGGCACGCATTCCTGACCCGCGAGGGCGGCGTCAGCGAGGGCATCTATGAATCGCTCAATTGCGGTTTCGGTTCGAAGGACGATCCGGCGCATGTCGCGGAGAATCGTCGCCGCGCAGCCGCCGCGCTCGATGTGCCGGCAGATGCGCTGGTGACCGCCTATCAGACGCACAGCACGCGCGTCGCCACGGTCGAGCAACCGCACAAGGCGGACAACGCGCCGGAAGTCGATGCGATGATCACCGACCGGCCGGGCGTCGCACTCGGTATTCTCACCGCCGATTGTGCACCGGTTCTCCTGGCCGATGCCGAGGCGCGCGTTATCGGTGCCGCGCATGCCGGCTGGCGCGGCGCAATCTCGGGCATCGTTGAGGAGACGGTCGTCGCGATGACGCAGAAAGGCGCCCAGCCGGCGCGCATCCATGCCGCGATCGGACCCTGCATCGGGCCGCGCTCCTATGAGGTCGGGCCGGAGTTTCCGGCGCCGTTTCTCGCGCAGGACGAGGCGAACGCGCGGTACTTCCGTCCGTCGTCGCGCGCCGATCATTATCTGTTCGACCTGCCGGCCTATGTCGAATCGCGCCTTTATGCCGCCGGCGTTCGCGCCGTTGCACGTTTGCCAGCCGATACCTGCGCGGAGCCGGAACGTTTCTTCAGCTATCGCCGCACGGTTCTCGAGGGACGGCGCGATTACGGACGTCTGCTCTCGATCATCGCATTGGAGGACTGATCATGGCGTTGCATTTCAGCCGCGACGAACTGGCCGGCCGGCGCGCCCGCGCGGCGGAGGCCATGCAGGCGCGCGGCCTCGACGGCATGCTGATCTTCCGCCAGGAGAGCATGTTCTATCTAACCGGCTACGATACGTTCGGCTACGTCTTTTTCCAGTGTCTCTATCTGGGCGCGGACGGACGGCTGATGCTGCTGACGCGCGCACCCGACCGGCTGCAGGCGCAGCACACGTCGATGATCGAGGACATCCGCATCTGGGTCGACGGGCCCGAGGCAAAGCCGGCGCTTGAGCTCAAGAAGATCCTCGCGGAATTCGGTCTCAACGGCAAAAAGCTCGGCGTCGAATACGAAGCCTACGGTCTGACCGCGCGCAACGGCATGCGGCTCAATGCGGCGCTCGAGGGCTTCTGCACACTGCAGGATGAATCGGAGCTGGTGAACCGGCTGCGGCTGGTAAAAAGCCCGGCCGAAATCGTCTATGTACGCAAGGCTGCCGAACTTGGCGACCTCGCGCTCGACGAAGCCAACCGCCTCGCCCATCCCGGCGCCTTCGAGGGCGACATTCTGGCGGCGATGCAGGGCGCCATCATTCGCGGCGGCGGCGACGATCCCGCCAACGAGTTCATCATCGGCTCGGGCAAGGATGCGTTGCTCTGCCGCTACTTCACCGGACGTCGCCATCTCGATCCGGTCGACCAGCTCACGCTCGAGTTCGCCGGTGTCTATCGCCATTACCATGCCTGCCTGATGCGGACGATTCCGATCGGCAAGGTGCCGGCGAAACAGCGGGAGATGCACAAGGTCGCGGTCGATGCGCTGTTCGAAAGCGAAGCCGCCCTCCAACCGGGCCGACCGATCGGCGAGGTGTTCGATGCCTATGCGCGGGTCTGCGACGATGCCGGCTATCGCGCGGCGCGGATGAATGCGACCGGCTACAGCCTGGGCACCACCTTCGCACCGAACTGGATGGACTGGCCGATGTTCTATCACGGCAATCCGGTCGAAGCGGCGCCGGGCATGGTATTCTTCATCCACATCATCATCTTCGACAGCGAAAGCGGCATCGCGATGACGCACGGAAGAACCTCGCTGGTGACCGCCAACGGTTCGGAGCCGTTGTCGAAAGCCTCACTCGAACTGGTGGTCGGATAGCGATCGGCCATGCCGCACATGATCCTCTTCGTCGGCGCCTGCCTGATCGGGATCGTGGTACTGATTTTCATCTGAAAACCCGCCGTATCGGTCGCCCGAAACGCCGGTCCGGCTGCTCTCGATCATTGCATTGGAGGATGGAACGTGGCTCTGCATTTCAGCCGTGAGGAACTGGCGGAACGGCGCGCGCGCGCGATACAGGCGATGCAGGCGCGCGGCCTCGACGGGATGCTGCTCTTCCGCCAGGAGAGCATGTTTTACCTGACCGGCTACGACACGGTCGGATACGTGTTCTTCCAATGTCTCTATTTCGGTGCCGACGGTCGGCTGATGCTGCTGACCCGCTCGCCCGATCTGCTGCAGGCGCAGCTGACGTCGGTCATCGAGGATATTCGCATCTGGGTCGATGCGCCCGACGCCAATCCATCGCAGGAACTGAAATCGATCCTCGCCGATTTCAGTCTCGGCGGCAAAAAGCTCGGCGTCGAATACGAGGCCTACGGCCTGACCGGGCGCAACGGCATGCGATTGAACGCGGCGCTCGACGGCTTCTGCACATTGCAGGACGAATCGGAACTGGTCACCCGCCTGCGAGTCGTCAAAAGCCCGGCGGAGATCGCGTATGTCCGGAAGGCGGCCGTGCTTGCCGATGCCGCACTCGACGAAGCAAACCGGCTTGCCGGTCCCGGCGCCTTCGAGGGCGACATCCTGGCGGCGATGCAGGGCGCCATTATCCGCGGCGGCGGCGACGATGCGGCCAGCGAATTCATCATCGGTTCCGGCCAGGCCGCCTTGCTCTGCCGTTACTTCACCGGCCGGCGCCATCTCGATCCGGTCGACCAGCTCACGCTCGAGTTCGCCGGCGTCTATCGGCATTACCATGCGTGTCTCATGCGCACGATCCCGATCGGATCGGTGCCGGCGCAGCAGCGCGACATGCACAAGATCTCGGTCGAAGCGCTGTCCGAATGCGAAGCGGCGCTGAAGCCCGGCCGGCCGATCGGCGAAGTGTTCGATGCCTATGCGCGGGTCTGCGATGCGGCCGGCTATCGCGCGGCGCGGCTGAATGCGACCGGCTACAGCCTCGGCAACACCTTTGCGCCAAACTGGATGGACTGGCCGATGTTCTATCACGGCAATCCTTTCGAGGCGGCGCCGGGCATGGTGTTCTTCATCCACGTCATGATCTTCGACAGCAAAACCGGCATCGCGATGACGCATGGCCGGACATCGCTAGTGACCGCGAACGGCGCCGAGCCACTGTCGAAAGCCTCGCTCGACCTGGTGGTCCGATAGAAGCGGCCACGCGGAATCCGGTCCTTTTCGCCGGCGCCTCCCGGATCGGTATCGCGGTCGCGATCCACCTCTGAAAAGCCCGCAGTATCAGCGGCTTGGACGCCCGAGCCGGTCGTTTACAGTCCTATGACGGTTTGTTATGGTCCGCGCGCCTTGAGCGCGGGGCAGCCCGCCGGCAACGCCGGTGGCGCGCGCCGCGGCCGTTGCGGGGGGAAGGCTCGGCATGAAGATCCTGACCGGAAACAGCAATCGGCCCTTGGCCGAGGCCATCTCGGCCTATCTCAATTTGCCGCTTACGCAGGCGAGCGTGCGGCGATTCTCCGACATGGAAGTGTTCGTCGAGATTAACGAGAACGTCCGCGGCGAGGACGTGTTCGTGATCCAGTCGACCTCGTTTCCGGCGAACGATAATCTGATGGAGCTGCTGGTCGCGCTCGATGCGCTGAAGCGCGGCTCCGCGCGCCGCACCACCGCCGTCATTCCCTATTACGGCTATGCGCGCCAGGACCGGAAATCGGGCCCGCGCACGCCGATCTCGGCGAAACTCGTTGCCAACCTCATCACCGTTGCCGGCGCCGATCGCGTTCTCACCCTCGATCTCCATGCCGGACAGATCCAGGGCTTTTTCGATATCCCGACCGACAATCTCTACGGCGCGCCGGTCCTCACCAACGACATCGAAAAGAAATACGGTCGCGGCGGCGATCTGGTGATCGTGTCGCCCGACGTGGGCGGCGTGGTTCGGGCGCGCGCGGTCGCGCGCCGGCTCGATGCCGATCTCGCAATCATCGACAAACGGCGCGAGCGCGCCGGCGTCTCCGAAGTGATGAACATCATCGGCGACATCAGCGGGCGCCGCTGCGTTCTGGTCGACGACATCGTCGATTCGGCCGGCACGCTGTGCAACGCCGCGGTCGCGCTGAAAGAGGCCGGTGCGGCATCCGTGAGTGCCTATGTGACGCACGGTGTACTCTCGGGCGGGGCGGTTGCCCGCGTCTCGGCCTCGCCGCTCGAGGAGCTGGTCATCACCGACAGCATCACCGGGACCGAGGCGGTCCGGGTCTCGCAAAATGTCCGGCAGTTGACAATTGCCCCCCTGATGGCGGAAGCCATGCGCCGCATCAGCGAGGAGCGCTCGGTCTCGAGCCTGTTCGACTGAGGAAATTATCAAGTAATTCCCGGTGCTTGTCGCTTCTGGCGACCGGCCCGGTGGGAGGGCGTGGGCACCCCTGGAGGCCCCGCCGACAGAACCCGGAGAAAAAGGAGCGAGTGCGATGACCGAGGTTCATGTGTTGAAAGTCGAGCCGAGGGAGCGGGCCGGAAAGGGGGCCGCCCGTGCCGTTCGGCGAGCGGGGAGCGTCCCCGCCGTGGTTTATGGCCTGAAGCAGCCCCCCGCTTTGGTATCGATCGAGCCGCGCGAGCTCGGCCGAGAACTGAACAAGGCCAGTTTCTTTGCAACGCTGTTCGATCTCGATATCAGCGGCAAGAAAGAGCGGGTGATTCCGCGCGACGTGCAGTTCGATCCGGTCAATGACCGGCCGATCCACGCCGACTTCATGCGCGTCGGCAAAGACACCAGGCTTCACGTCGACGTTCCGGTGCACTTTTTCAATCACGAAGCCTCGCCCGGTATCAAGCGCGGCGGCGTGCTGAACATCGTGCGCCACGAAGTCGAGGTGATCTGTTCGCCCGACAATATCCCGCACTCGATCGAGGTCGATCTGGCCGGGCTGGACATGGGCGACGGCGTCCATATCAGCATGATCAAGCTGCCCGAGGGCGTGCGGCCGGCCATCGCCGATCGTGACTTCACGATCGCCACGATCGCCGCGCCGAGCGCGATCCGCATGGAGGCTCAGGAAGCCGCCGAAGCCGCCGCTGCGGCCGAAGCTGCTGCCGCAGCCGCCGAGGGTGTGCCGGCAACCGGCGAAGCGGCCGAGGGCGACAAGAAGGAAGAAGGCGAGAAGAGCGAAAAGGGCGACAAGAAGGACGGCAAGAACTAACCGTCGCCTGCCCACGCGGAACCGGGGAGCGCTGCCGCCATGCGTCTACTGGTCGGCCTCGGCAATCCCGGTCCGCGTTACACCGGCAACCGACACAATATCGGTTTCATGGCTTTGGACGCGATCGCCCGCCGCTACGAGTTCAGCGGCGGCCGGTCGCGTTTCAATTCGCTGACCGCCGAAGGCAGCATCGGCGGCGAAAAGCTGCTCGCGCTCAAGCCGCAGACCTACATGAACGATTCCGGCCGCGCGCTGCAGCCGGCGCTGCAGTTCTTCAAGCTCGGTCCCGCCGACGTGATCGTGATCCACGACGAGATCGATCTGCCGCTCGGCCGCGTGCGCGTGAAGCGCAATGGCGGCGCCGCCGGCCATAACGGCCTGCGCAGCATCGATGCGGCGATCGGCCCGGATTACTGGCGCATCCGTCTCGGTGTGGGCCATCCCGGCGAACAGGGTCGGGTCAAAGGTTTCGTGCTCGACGATTTCTCGGCGGACGAGATGTCCGAGGTGACCCGCGTGCTCGATGCGGTCGTCGAGGCGTTTCCGCTGATGATCGGTGGCGATCCCGACCGGTTCCGCAGCCGCGTCGACGTGGTACTCAATCCGCCACCCCCGAAGCCCGACCCGGCGAAACCCGATCCGGCGAACCAAGATCGCGCGAAGAAGCGCCGCGATACCCTGTCGACCTCAGACGATGACGGGGGTGCGGACTAACGTTCGGCCGTGCGCGGCTGGCTGTCGCTGCGCTGCAGGAGTTGCGCCTGCTGCACCAGACCTTTGCGCAGAACATGGCCGGTCGGAAGCTGATTCGCCGGCAACTGCGTGAGCAGGGCCTGGGCTTCGGCAAAGCGCCCGAGCCGGCGCAGCAATTCGACGCGCAACGCCTGCACCTGCCACCATTTTTCCTCGCCGGCCGCAAGCTGGTCGCCAGCGATCGTGTACCAGCCCAGCGCCATTTCGAGATAGCGGACATTCTTGACCGGATCGCGTTCCTCGAGCCACGAAGCCTCGAGATAGAAATGCGCGACGATGAGCGGCGATTCGTCGAGCCGCTCGGCGATCCAGGCTGCCGTGTTGTATTCGTTGGCATGCTGCTGCGCGCCGCGGAACTGCGAGCTCGCGACCAGTTCGCGCGCCTTCGCCAGCTCCGACTCCGAAAAATCGCGGCGATAGATGACGAACCCACTGGTCGGACAGATCGGCAGCGGGATTGGATCAACCGCGGACCCGACGCGGCGCGTATCGAGCCGTTGGCCGGCCGACTCCGCATTGACGCCGATGATGGCTGTAAACACTTCGCCGTCGATCGGGCAGGTGATTTCGTCCAGAAAGAAATCGGCCGCCGCAGCCGGCATGGCCGGCAGCAGCGCAGCGAAGACAATGGCGGCGAGCGAGATGGATCGGTGGCGCAACATTCATTCGGTCTCGATTGATGACACCCCCATTACCTTAACCGAGGACGAGGCTGCGGCGCGAGCCCCGTGCGGCGGCAGCGAAGGGACCGGCCCCACGCTATTGCGGCGTGCTGTCGCCACCGACGACGAGCTGGCGCTGCCGGTCGAGCAGGCTGCGATAACCTTCGGGGACGGCGCCCGCTTCGGTTTCGTCGAGGAGCGCCTCGGCCTCCGAAAACTGCTCAAGCCGGCGCTTGAGCTCGATCTGCAGCAGCCGCGCCGTCCACCAGTCGTCCGAATCGGGTTGGGCCACCCGTTCGGCGAGGACGAACCGGTCGAGCGCCAGCGACAGATATTCGCGGTTGAGGGCGGGATCGCTGTCCTCGACCTCCCAGGATGCGTAGAGATACATCCAGTGCGTTTCGGCCGTCGGCCGGCCCATCTGCTCGGCGAACCAGGCAGCGACGAACCAGTCGCTGTTCGCCTCGCGCAAGGTCCGGAACTCGTCGCTGTCGACGATGGCGCGAAGCTGGGCGAGCTCGGCCTCGGAAAACTCCTCCTGATAGAGCACGAAGCCGTTCGATTTGCAGACCGGCACCGGCGGCGGGCTCATCAGCGCGCCGACCGGCCGCAGATCGAGGCGCTGATCCATGACCGTGTAGGACATGACGACGATGCGCGTCGAAATCGAACCGTCGAGCGGGCAGATGAACTGCTCTTCCGAGAATGTCAGGGCCGATGCCGGCGCGACGAACAGCAGGGTGAGGCAGATCGCAAGCGATCCTGCGAAACGATCGAGCGCGAACCGGCAACGGGGCATGGGCTTTCCTTTCATTCGGTCGGGTTGCGCGGCATTTCCGCGCGCTCATATTCGAGACTGTCATTGCGGTACTTCTGTGGCGAAAGCTCGGGCGAAATCGGGGGCAATCGCGACCCGCCTGGCCTCACGCCCGGCCTCAAGATTGACCTTTCCGGCGCCAGCGGCTAATGCCATCCGCCCCTTGCGGACGGGCGCCCTCCCACTCATCGGTTCTGGACCATCATGGGTTTCACCTGCGGCATCGTCGGCCTGCCTAATGTCGGCAAGTCCACGCTCTTCAACGCGCTGACGGAAACCGCGGCGGCGGCGGCGGAAAACTATCCGTTCTGCACCATCGAGCCGAATGTCGGCCGGGTGCCGGTGCCGGATCCGCGACTCGACAAGATCGCGGCGATCGCCAAATCGGCCAAGGTGATCCCGACCCAACTCGAATTCGTCGACATCGCCGGACTGGTGCGCGGCGCCTCGAAGGGCGAAGGGCTCGGCAACCAGTTCCTCGCCCATATCCGCGAGGTCGATGCGATCATCCATGTACTGCGCTGTTTCGAAGGCGAGGTAACGCATGTCGAAGGATCGGTCGATCCGGTGCGCGATGCCGAAACCGTCGATACCGAACTGATGCTGGCGGATCTCGACAGCCTCGAGCGGCGCGCCGATGCGCTGGTCAAGAGGGCGCGCGGCGCCGACAAGGAAGCGAAAGCTGCCCTGCCCGTCGTCGAAAAAGTCCTGGCAGCCCTGCGCGAAGGGGAGCCGGCACGCGGCGTCGTTCTGCCGGCGGAAGAGCGCGAGATCCTGCGCGGGCTGCAACTGCTCTCGGCCAAGCCCGTGCTCTATTGCTGCAATGTCGAAGAAACGGCGGCCGCGACCGGCAATGCATTGTCGGCGCGCGTCGCCGAACGGGCGGCCGCGGAAGGCAACGAGTCGGTCGCAATCTCGGCCGCGATCGAGGCCGAGGTGGCGCAGTTGCGCGACCAAAACGAGCGCAACGAGTTTCTCGAAAGTCTCGGGCTCAACGAAACCGGGCTCGCGCGCGTCATCCGCGCCGGCTATTCGCTGCTCGATCTGCTGACGTTCTTTACCGCGGGCCCGAAGGAATCGCGCGCCTGGACGGTTCGGCGCGGCGCGAAGGCCCCGGAAGCGGCGGGCGTCATCCATACCGATTTCGAGCGCGGATTCATTCGCGCCGAGACGATTGCGTATGAGGATTTCATCGCCTGCAACGGCGAACAGGGTGCGAAAGACAAGGGCCTGATGCGCGCAGAAGGCAAAGATTATGTCGTCAAGGACGGCGACATCTTCCATTTCCGTTTTAACGTGTGAGCGCGGCGGCTCTTCCCGTTATCTGAAAATGCGACGGGCGGCGCGCCAGGGGGAAGCGCAACCGCCCGTCTGTCGGCGGCGATCCGCCCGGGGATCCGGCGAACCTTCCGCCTTCGCCAGCGCCAGCCTTTTAAGCGGCCTGCGCCGGCGATAAATCCGCGAGAGCCACTTCGCCGTCGAGCAAGGCGGCAATCGCATGAACCACGGCAGCAATCCGCACCGCTGCCTGGATCTGTTCAGTCGTAAGACCGGCCTTCTTCAGTTCGCGTTCATGCGCATCGATGCACATGCCGCAACCGTTCACGGCGGAAACCGCGAGCGACCAGAGCTCGAAATCCGCCTTGTCGACGCCGGGATTGGCGATCGCATTCATGCGCAGTCGGGCCGGCAGCTTGCCGTATTCCTCGTTCGAGGCGAGATGAACGAAACGGTAATAGACATTGTTCATGCCCATCAGTGCCGCCGCCGTTTTCGCCGCCCTGGCGGCTTCCTCGGACAGTTTCGGCCCGAACTCCGCCGCGACCGCGGCAATGACCTGAGGGTTGCGCGCGGCGATCGCCGAGGCGAGGAACGTGCCGGCCTGCTTCTGCGCATCGAGCGACGTTTCGGCGGCAAGCGACGAAAGATTGAGCTTCAGATCCTTGGCATAGTCCGGCAGCGAGGACTTCAGCGCTTCGAGCGACATGATCGGTCTCCTGGATAATCGGGCGGAAGATGCCGCCGGCATCGCTGCCGGCGGCACTCCATTTCAAAAAACGAGCGCTACGCGGCCTTGAGGACCTCTTCGCCCTTCTGCCAATTGCACGGGCAGAGTTCGTCGGTCTGCAGCGCATCGAGGACACGCAGCACCTCGTTCGGGTTCCGCCCGACGCTGAGGTCGTTGACCGACACGAAGCGGATCACGCCCTCGGGGTCGACGATGAAGGTCGCCCGCAGGCACACGCCCTCGCGCTGGTCGATGATGCCGAGTTCGCTCGACAGCTCGCGCTTGATGTCCGCCAGCATCGCGAACGGCAGATCCTTCAGGTCTTCGTGGTTCTGCCGCCAGGCGAGATGGACGAACTCGCTGTCGGTCGAGACGCCGTAAACGACCGCGTCGCGATCCTTGAAATCGTCATTCAGCTTGCCGAACGCCGCGATCTCGGTCGGGCAGACGAACGTGAAATCCTTGGGCCAGAAGAAGAAGATCTTCCACTTGCCCTTGTCGCTCGTGTGATCGACGTCGCTGAAGGCCGTCTTCGGGTCGGTCGAATTAACCGCCTTCATCGAGAATTCAGGAAACTTCTGGCCAATGGTTAACATTCTATAAGTCCCTCCTTGGGCATCTCATGTTGCAATCCGGATGGCGCCGGCCGGATGGAGGCCGGGCGGGAGAAGGCTTCGGATGTCCCGCGTGCCACAGGCATCCCGGGAGGTCCCGGGGCCGGATCGCCTTCTCTTGACCCAGGAGATAAGGAGTCCCATTTAATCGAACAAATGAATGTTTTGATGTTTTCCAATCGGATTATTCGATGAACGGTTTACCCAGCCTCCGGCAGCTCCGGTATCTGGTGGCCTTGGCCGATCACGGGCATTTCGCCCGCGCGGCCGATTCCTGCCATGTGACCCAGTCGACCTTGTCGGTCGGCATTCAGGAGCTCGAGACCAAGCTCGGCGCGCCACTGGTCGAGCGGCGTGGGCGGCGTACCCTCCTCACGCCGCTCGGCGACGAAATCGCGGGCCGCGCGCGCGCATTGCTGGCCGATGCGACCGATCTCGTCGAGACCGCGCGCTCGGGCCGCGAACCGCTCACCGGCACGATCCGGCTCGGCGTCATTCCGACCGTGAGTCCCTATCTGCTACCTCGAATCCTGCCCGATCTGCGGCGACGCTATCCGAAGCTGCGCCTCTATCTGACCGAGGATCAGAGCGACCGGATCGCCGCGGGGCTCGAAGAAGGGAAGCTCGATGCGCTGCTGCTCGCTCTGCCCTACGAGTTGCCGGGCGCCGAAACGCTGACGCTGTTCCAGGATCCGTTCGTCTTCGCTTGCCGCGAGGATCATCCGTTGGCGAACGAATCGCTGCTGTCGGTCGAACGGCTCGCGGACGAACCATTGCTACTGCTGCAGGACGGGCATTGCCTGTCAGATCAGGCGATCGCCGCCTGTCGTCTCGCCGACCGGCGCGGCCGCGCGCCGTTCGCGGCAACAAGCCTGCCGACCTTGATCCAGATGGTGGACAACGGGCTCGGCGTCACGCTGCTGCCCCAGCTCGCGATCGATGCCGGCGCGATCGAAGGCACCGCGATCAAGGGCTGTACCCTCGCCGGCAATCCGCCGCCCGGTCGCGAGATCGCCCTCGCCTGGCGGCGCGGCAGCCCGCGCGGCGAGGAATTCCAACTGCTCGGCGAGGCGATCCGATCGTTTGTGCATGCGGGCTGACGCGGCCGGAGTCGGCAAGCCGGATGGTCCAGAGCGCGAGCTGTCCGGCACCCTAGTAACTCCAAGGAACCTACTTGCTAGCCGTAACCAGATGCGCAACATCGGGAGAGCCGGGACGCGGTGGGGCCATCACGGCCTCTGCCCTTCGGCCGAATTCACAACACCCACATCACAGGACGTAACCCATGAAGCTTTATTACTCCCCCGGCGCCTGCTCGCTGTCGCCGCATATCGTGCTGCGCGAGGCCGGCATCGAGCCGACGCTGATCCCGGTCAATCTCGGCACCAAGAAGGCCGGCAACGGCAAGGATTACCTGACGATCAATTCGAAGGGTTATGTGCCGGCGCTCGAACTCGATGACGGCCAGGTGCTGACCGAAGGCCCGGCGATCATCCAGTACATCGCCGATCAGGCGCCGGAGAAGAATCTCGCGCCAAAGAACGGGACGATCGAGCGCTCCCGTCTGCAGGAGTGGCTCAATTTCATTACGACCGAACTGCACAAGGGATTCGGTCCGCTGTTTAATCCCGAGATGCCGGATGCGGCGAAGGCGATCTTCACCAAGAAGCTCGGCGATCGACTCGCCTGGGTCGACAAGCAGCTCACCGGCAAGGACTACCTGATGGGCAAGAACTTCTCGGTGGCCGACGCCTATCTCTTCACCGTCACCGGCTGGGGCAAGTATCTCAGCATCTCGATCGACCATCTGCCGAACCTGAGCGCCTTCATGGCGCGCATGGGCGCGCGCCCGGCCGTCCAGGCCGCACTCAAGGCGGAGAAGCTGAAGGATTGACCGGGATCCTTCGCACGTAATCGGCCGGGGGCCGCCTTTCGGGGCGGCCCTTTGCTTTCGACCGGCACCGCTTGTTGCGGCTAGGATGGCCCGTATGAACAGCAGGCACGGTTGAACGAGGATGTTGCAGCTTTCCGACCAGGAGCGCGCGATTGCGGCCGGGGATAGGGGCGAGGCGCAAGCGATGGCGATGCGGCTGCTGGCCGGCATGGGCGAATTGCTGGGGGCGCCACGTTTGATCCCGGTCGTCTCCGCGCATATCGACGGCGCGGTCTATCACGGCGACAGCGGCGTCTATTTCGGCGAGAAGCTGGTCGGCGGCGGCGGTATTGTCGCCGTACCGACGACGCTCAATGTCGGCGGGCTCGATCTGGTGAACCACACGGTGCGCCAGACCAAACACGGTTACGACATGGCGCTGCGTCTCATGCGCGCCTACGAGACGATGGGCTGCCGGCCGACCTGGACCTGTGCGCCCTATCAGGCGGGCCATCGGCCCAAACTCGGCGAACAGGTTGCGTGGGGCGAAAGCAACGCGGTCGCATTCTGCAATTCCGTGCTCGGCGCCCGCACCAACCGCTATGGCGATTTTCTCGACATCTGCTGCGCGATCCTCGGTCGTGTGCCCGATTACGGACTGCATCGCGACGAGAACCGCCGCGCGCGCGTGCTGGTCGACGTGACCGCATTGCCCGAGCGCCTGAAGGCTATGGATGTGCTCTATCCTGTGCTCGGTTACTGGTACGGCCAGGCAATCGGCGGCGCGATCGGCGTGATCGCCGGCCTGCCATCGGATATGAGCGAAGACCGGCTTAAATCGTTCGGTGCCGCCGCGGCCTCGTCCGGTGCGGTCGGGCTCTTCCATATCGCCGGCGTGACGCCCGAGGCGCCGACACTCGATGCCGCGTTCGCCGGCCACAAGCCCGAGACGATCATCAAGCTCGACCCCGCCGACCTGCGCGCGATCCGCGACAAGCTCTCGACCTCGACGGCCGATGCGATCGACGCGGTCGCCCTCGGCAGCCCGCATTTCTCGAACGAGGAATTCGCGCAGCTCGAGGCGCTGCTCGGCGAACGGAAAGTTGCGATCCCGTTCTTCGTCTGCACCGGCCGCGCCGTGGTGCAGCGGCTGGAGGAGGAAGGCCGCTTCGCGCGGCTGCGCGCGAGCGGCATCACGATCGTCGCCGATACCTGCGTCGTGGTCGCACCGATCCTGCCGGAAAAGACCGGCGTGCTGATGACCAATTCCGGCAAGTTCGCGCATTACACGCCCTCGAACACCGGCTATGGCGTGATCTATGGCAGCCTCGAGGATTGCGTCGCCTCGGCGATGACCGGGCGCGTCACGCGCGACGAACGGATCTGGTCATGAGCAAGGCGCGCGCGACTAATCTGCGCGGCAAGGTCCAGATCGCCGGTGAAGCCGAAGGTACGGTCCTGAAACTGCGCAAGCCGATCAGCTTCTGGGGCGGCGTCGATCAGAAGACCGGCCATATCGCCGATCCACGCCATCCCGATCATCCGGCGAGCGTTGCCGGCACGATCCTCGTGCTGCCCGGCATGATCGGCTCGTCTTCGTCGAGTTTCGTGCTGGCCGAGCTGATGATGGACGGCAACGCACCGGCGGCGCTGATCCTGCCTGAGCCTGATGCGATCCTGCCGCTCGGCGTGATGGTCGCGGCGGAGATGGGCTGGGGCTCGATCCCGGTGCTACTGCTGCCGGTCGAGCAGCAAGCAGCGCTGGAAACGGGCATGCGGGTCAAAATCGCCAGGGACGGCGCGATCGCTTTGGCCTGATTGCCATTGCGGCCGCGCGCCGGCGGGACGAAGTGCCGCGGTTGCACGCAACGACTTCGCTTCCGATGTATGGGTTTCGACATGCCGCACCCTTCGATGGAGGCAAGTTCATGAGACGCATTTGCAGGAAATTGGCCGGCAGCACCGCGATGGTCGCATTGCTGTCGGTTTCCGGATGGGCGCTGGCGCAGGATGCCGACGAACCGGCCGCTGCGCAGGATTCGGCGCCGATGATGAGCCAGGATCCGATGGCCGGCAGTTCAGGCTATTGCATGCCGGGCTGTATCGTTCCGCCCATGTCCGGCCAGGGAATGATGAACCAGGGCCAGATGCCGATGGCGGGCCAGGGAATGATGGGTGCCGGCATGATGCACCAGGGACAAATGCCGATGATGGGCATGGCCATGATGCATCACGAGCCTATGGCCATGATGAACGATGCCGCGATGATGGCACCCGGAATGGGCCATTTCCTCGCCCGCGATCTTACAGTCGATGATGCGCGCCATCTCATGGAGCATCGCCTCGTCGCGTTCGGATTGCCGAATTTGAAGGTCGAAGCTGTCGAGGAAACGGATGACGACACGATTATTGTCGATGTCGTGACTAAGGACGGCGTCCCGGTGCAGCGTCTGTCGATCGACCGGCATACCGGCCGCGCCGTTCCGATCGAATAGCAGGCCGCTCAGACCCCGACGAACTCGAGATAGAGGCCACCGGCGTCGTCAGGTCCAAGCACGATGCCGGCGTTTCGACCGAACCCCGACGCGCGCGGTGCGAAATCGCCGGCCACAAGCGCCGCACGACAACGCGTTATGTCCGCAACGCCGACGGTCATCGCGACCGCCCATGGACGCGCATGATCGGGCCAGGGGGCGACGCGCGCATAGCGGCGGGCCAGCACATCGGGCGTTGCGAAATCGAGCCATCCCGCGCCGGTCTCGACCCGCAGCCATCCGTCGCCAGGGCGGACGGCGCGATCTCCGAGGAGCCGCCGGTAGGCCGGCCCCAGCGATGCGGGATCGTTGCTCGCGACCGTCATGCCCAGCAATTTCTTCGCGCCGTTCGCATGCGCAAGCCATTCGGGCCTGCGCACCAGGTCGGGCGTCAGATGCTGGCAGACGAACGCACTCAGCGCCGGCACCGCATCGCCGGGCAGATAGACCAGCGAGAATGCGGGCGTGACCGTTCCTGCCGGCAATTCGAGCAGCCGCTTTAATTCCTTCGGACCGTCGGCGGCGATCCCCGCATCGCGCAATGCCCCCGCGCAACCCACGGCATCGTCGCTGGCGAAGGCCAGCCCCATCAGCCCTTCGCGGGTTTCGAGAAACCGGTCGAGGTTGTTGGTGAAACCCGCTGCGTTCACGATGCCGAGCAGCTCGATGTAGCCGCGATCGAGCATGATGCAGTAATTGCCGGTGCCCCAGCCGATATGACGGCCGCGCGGCGTCACCGTGAAGCCCATGCGCGCCCATTGATCGCGCGCCGCCTCGAGGTCGCGCACGCCGACCAGCGTATGGTCGATGCCGTCGATCGCGTTCATCGACGCCTCATCCCGCAAAAACAAAAGGCCGCTCTCGCGAGCGGCCCTTCGTCGTTCGGTGTGGCTATGCGCAGGGTCAATGGATGTCGGCCCAGACCCGGCGCTTCACCGCATAGGCGAGCGCCGTCAGCACGATCAGGAACAGCATCACCTTGACGCCCATCCGATGCCGCTGTTCGAGATTGGGCTCCGATGCCCAGGCGAGAAACTGAGTCACGTCCTCTGACATCTGTTCGACCGTGGCAGGGGTGCCATCGGGATACTCGACCGCGCCTTCGAACAGCGGCGGCGGCATCGCGATCTGATGGCCCGGAAAATACTTGTTGTAGTAGAGGCCCTCGCGCACGGTCACGCCCGCTGGCGGCTCTTCGTAACCCACCAGAAGGCCGTGCAGATAGTCCGCGCCGCCGAGCCGCGCCTTTGCGATCAGCGACAGATCGGGCGGGAAGGCGCCGTTGTTCGACGCGCGCGCCGCGTTCTCGTTCGGGAACGGCGACACGAAGCGATCGGCCGGCGTTGCCGGGCGCTCGAACATCTCGCCATTCTCGTCCGGACCGTCGGTCACGAGATACTCGGCCGCAATCGCCTTCACCTCTTCTTCGCCGATCCCGATATCCATCAGGTTGCGATAGGCGACGAGACGCAGGCCGTGACAGCTCGCGCAGACATTCTTGTAGACCAGAAAGCCGCGCTGCTGGGCGCCGCGATCGTAGGTACCGAAGACGCTCTCGAACGACCAGTGCATCTCGGGCAATTCCGCATCCCCGGTTTCGGCCGCCTCGGCGCCGCCCGACGCCAGAATGGCCCAGCCGAATCCGGCCGCGGCCATAAGTTTCACCAACGAGGCGCGCATCAGGCTTTCTCCATCGGCTTGGCATGTGCGCCGGTCGAGACCTGGCCGCCGCCTTTCAACACCGGTTCGCTGATCGACATCGGGAGCGGCTTCGGCCGCTCGAAGATTCCGATCAACGGCAGGATGACGAGGAAATGGAGGAAGTAATACGCCGTCGCGACGCGGCCGATCCACAGGAACGGGATGCCGTGGAACACCGCATCGGGCGAGTTCTTGCCGACCCAGCCGAGCACGATGCAGTCGAGCAGCAGGACCCAGAAGAATTGCTTGTAGATCGGACGGAAGCGCGCGCTGCGCACCGGCGACCGATCGAGCCAGGGCACGAAGAACAGGAGGATGATCGAGCCGAACATTGCGATGACGCCGGCCAGCTTCGCATCGATGAACCAGATGTCCGGCACGGCGCGCAGGATCGCGTAGAACGGCAGGAAGTACCATTCCGGCACGATATGCGCCGGCGTCACCAGCGGGTTTGCCTCGATGTAGTTGTCTGGCTCGCCGAAGAAGTTCGGGTCAAAGAACACGAACCCGGCAAAAATCAGCAGGAACACGCCGAGCCCGAAATAATCCTTCACCGTGTAGTACGGATGGAACGGGATCGAATCCTGCGGGCCCTTGGCATCGATACCGATCGGATTGTTCGAGCCGAAGCGATGCAGCGCGAGGATATGCAGCACGACCACGCCGACGATCACGAACGGCAGCAGATAGTGCAGCGAGTAGAAGCGGTTCAGCGTCGGGTTATCGACCGAAAACCCGCCCCAGAGCCACAGCACGATATCGTCGCCGATCAGCGGCACAGCCGAGAACAGGTTGGTGATGACGGTGGCGCCCCAGAAACTCATCTGGCCCCAGGGCAGCACATAACCCATGAACGAGGTCGCCATCATCAGCAGCAGGATGACGACGCCGAGGATCCACAATATTTCGCGCGGCGCCTTGTACGAACCGTAATAGAGGCCGCGGAAGATATGGATGAACACCAGGATGAAGAACATCGAGGCGCCGTTCACATGGATGTAGCGGATCAACCAGCCATAGTTTACGTCGCGCATGATGCGCTCGACGCTGTCGAAGGCGTAATCGACGTGCGCCGTATAATGCATTGCGAGCACGATGCCGGTGACTATCATGACGACCAGCACGATTCCGGCGAGCGAACCGAAATTCCACCAGTAGTTCAGATTCTTCGGCGTCGGATACTCATGCAGCTCATGGTGCATGAAGCTGAAGACCGGCAGGCGATAGTCGATCCAGCGGACGATCGGGTTCTTGAAATGCGGCTGTGCCATGGTGCGATTTCTCCTAACCGATCCGCACGAGGGTGCCGTCGAACGCATATTCGGGCACCGGGAGATTCTCCGGTGCCGGGCCTTTGCGGATGCGCCCCGACGTATCGTAATGCGAACCGTGGCAGGGGCAGAGCCATCCGCCGTAATCGCCGCGCGGATCGCCCGGCTTCTGGCCGAGCGGGATGCAGCCGAGATGCGTGCAGACGCCGACCACGATCAGCCATTCGGCCTCTTGTACCCGCGCCTCATCCGGCTGCGGATCGGGCAGGTCTTCGATCGGCACGTCGCGGGCTTCGGCGATCTCCTGTTCGGTGCGGCGGCGTACGAAGACCGGCTTGCCGCGCCAGGTGACGGTGATGCTCTGACCGACTTCTACCTGGGCAAGGTCGATCTCGGTGGTCGAGAGCGCCAGCGTATCGGCGGCGGGATTCATCTGGTCGACGAACGGCCACACGATCGAGGCGACGCCGATGGCGCCGACCGCCGCGGTGGCTAGATAGAGAAAATCGCGCCGACTGACGTCGCCGTTGTCCGGCCCGTGATCGGCCGGCCCGTGACCGCCCGACGCGTGACCGGCCGTCGTCGTTCCGGCGCCCGAATGTTGTGCCATGCTTGCTTTCCCGTATTGGCCCATCTGGTCCGTGCTGGACGGATCGCAACCGGTAGGGTGACCGGCCTCCCCTGCTTATAACATCCGACCCGAAGGGCCGGTTTTGCCCCGATTGCGACAAACCGACGCAGACCGCCGGCCTTCTCCCGTCGCGGCGCCGGTATAGTCGAATTGCCCGGATTTGCCTAGACGGAGGCCGCCCGACCCGATGCGCCTAGCCCTCTACGAACCCGACATTCCGCAGAACGCCGGAACGCTGCTTCGGCTCGGCGCCTGTCTCGATGTCGGCATCGATATCGTCGAACCCTGCGGCTTCCTGCTGGACGACCGGCGGATGCGCCGCGCCGGCATGGATTATCTCGCGGCAGCCGACTGGCGCCGACATGCGAGCTGGTCGGCATTCCGGGAACAACTAGGCGGCCGACTGTTGCTGCTCACGACGGCGGGCGACCTGCCCTACACGCGATTCGCCTTTGAGGAAGGCGATACGCTGCTGGTCGGCCGCGAATCGGGCGGCGTGCCCGACGACGTGCATCGCAGCGCGGACGCCCGGCTGGTCGTACCGATGCGCCCGGGCATGCGTTCGCTCAACGTTGCGCTCGCCGCTGCGATCGTATTGGGTGAAGCGATCCGCCAAACGAGAAATGATAGGGCCGGGAATGATACGGCCAGAAACGATACGCCATGAGTGAAACCGAAACCCGTCAGACGCGCGCGCGCGCATGGTTCGAAGAACTGCGCGACCGCATCTGCGCGGCGTTCGAGGCGATCGAAGATGAGTATCGCGGACCGCTGGCGGACAAGCCGGCCGGCCGTTTCGAACGCAAGACCTGGCAGCGCGAGTACGAAAGTCATGCCGGCGACAGCACCGGCGACGGCGGCGGCGGCACGACGGCGCTGATGCATGGCCGCGTGTTCGAAAAGGTCGGCGTCAATGTCTCGACGGTGCATGGCGTTTTCTCGGAAGAGTTTCGCAAGCAGATCGCGGGCGCCGGCGAAGACGGGCGCTTCTGGGCGAGCGGCATCAGCCTCGTCGCCCATATGCAGTCCCCAAAGGTGCCCGCCGTCCACATGAACACCCGCCATATCGTGACGCGCGAGAGCTGGTTCGGCGGCGGCGCCGACCTGACGCCGATGGTCCCCGATCCGGTCGACACCGATGCATTCCATGCTGCGCTGAAAGCTGCCTGCGACCCGCATGACGACGGTTACTATCCGCGCTTCAAAAAATGGTGCGACGACTATTTCCATCTGAAGCATCGCGACGAACCGCGCGGCGTCGGCGGCATCTTTTTCGACAATCTGGCGACCGGCGACTGGGAGAAGGATTTCGCGTTCACCCGCGATGTCGGGCGCGCGTTTCTCGAGGCCTATCCGGATATCGTGCGCCGCCGCATGAACGAAACCTGGACCGATTCCGAACGCGCGCATCAGCTCGTCCGCCGCGGCCGCTATGTCGAGTTCAACCTGCTGTACGATCGTGGGACGACCTTCGGTCTCAAGACCGGCGGCAATGTCGAAGCGATTCTGATGTCGCTGCCGCCGGTCGCGACCTGGCCGTGAGCCGATGCGGCGGGGCTACGCCCCGCTGGCGCAGTATTCGGCCCAGGCGCGGCGCAGCCCTGCCTCGAGATCGCGCACAAAGCGCGAATTGTTGCCCAGGGTCGAGCGGGCGAAGCGCTCGTGCATGTCGCCGCGCAACGCAACCAGCCTCGATCGATCGCCCGCCAGCGCCTGCGCGCAGGCGACATAGCCGGCATCGTCCGCGGCGACCAGGTCGCCGAGACCGAGCGACACCAGGCTCGATGCGCTGTGATGGCCGCAATAGCGGTCGCCATGCTTGGTCACGACCGGCACGCCCATCCACAAGGCCTCGACGCTGGTGATGCCGCCATTGAACGGAAACGGATCGAGCGCGATGTCGATCTCGTTATAGGCCGCGAGCAAGGCGGCGCGCTGCGCATGGCCGGCAAAATCGATCCGCGCGGGATCGACACCCGCCTCGTGGAACAGGTTGCGGAACCGCGCGACGGTGCCGGCATCGCCAAAGGCGCCGGTGCGCAGCATCAGCCGCGCCGTCGGCACCCGCGCCAGCAGAGCCGCCCACAAACGAATGACGCCAGGTCCGAGTTTCGCCGCGTTGTTGAAACAGCCGAAGGTGATGTGTCCGCGCGCAAAACAGGGCGGTGCCGCCGGCGCCGGCGCATCCTCCGGCGGGGCGAAGGTCACGTAGCTGTCGGGCAGATAAAGCAGGCGCTCGGTGAATTGCCCGGCTTCGGCAGGCGGTATCAACCGTTCGTCGGCGATGATGCAATCCATCGTGGGCAGGCCGGTCGTTGCGAAATAGCCCATCCAGGCCGCCTGCACCGGCGCCGGCCGTCGCGCGAACAATCCCGGCCGACCGGCCGCGGTATGGCCGGAGAGATCGATCAGGATGTCGATACCCTCTGCCGCGATCTGCCCAGCCAGGGTCGTGTCGTCGGTGCCGGCAATCTCGACCCAGCGATCGGCCGCCGGGATCAATCGCTCGGTAATCCCGTCGCGCTGCCGGCTGTTTGAATAGCAGGTGACATGAAAGCGCGTGCGATCGTGATGCGGCAGCACCGCCGTCAGATAGATGCCGACCGGATGGCCCCGAAAATCGCCCGAAACATACCCAAGCTTCAGCTTTCGTTCGGGATCGCGCGAGCGCGTCAGCAGCGACACAAGCGGCACGGCGGCCAGATGTTCGCCCCATTCGCGCGCCGCGGCGGTGCGCAATGCCGCGTCCTGGTCGGGATCGTATTGCAAAGCGGAGAGGAGATTGCTCATCGCAACGCCGTTCGCCGGTTCGAGCGTATGGGCACGGCGCGCTGCCACCGCCGCTTCCGCGGCGCGACCCTGATTCAACAATCCGACCGAGCGGTTGAGATGGGCCGCGGCCGCATTCGGATCGATGTCGAGCGCATGATCGAGCAGATCGAGCGCCTCGGTAAAAGCGTGGCGACCGATCAAAGTCGAAGCGAGGTTGATCAAGGCAGGCACCAGATCGGGCGCGCAGGCGATGGCGCGCCGGAAACAGGCCAGCACTTGCACATTGTCGCCCGTGGCACTCGCGATCAGGCCGAGCGTGTTCCAGGCGGCCGCGGTCGCGGGCGCGACAGCCAGGATCGCGCGATAGTCGTTGGCGGCGGCGGCGAGATTGCCGCGTCGGTAGCGCAGATCGGCTCGCGCGGCCAGTGGCGCCGGCAGGGCGGGATCGACCGCAAGAATGCGATTGAGCGCCAGTTCCGCGCCGGCGAGATCGCCGGCGGTCGCGCGCAATTCGGCGAGCTTGCAGGCCCAGTCCGGCTGGGCGGCATCGCGCGCGAGCGCGCGGTCGAGTGCAATGATCGCGCCCGCCCTGTCGCCCGCTTCGGCGAGCAGCAGCCCCAGATTGGCCTGCACCACCGCGAGATCCGGACGATGCTTTGCGGCCGCGCGGAAACACTCGATGGCCTCGGCGAGATTGCCGCTGCGGTGGAGCGCAACACCGAGATTGGTACGCAGCGCGACATCGTCGGGCATTGAATCGAGCAGGCGCCGGTAGAGCGCGATCGCAGCCGCGAGATCGCCGCGCTCGAGCAGAAGCTTCGCCTCCCGGCGCAAGGCCGGGTCGGGCGGCGCGCCGCTCGGCGCGTCAGCCGCCATTGCCCGCGAGCTTTCGAAGCTTCGCGAGACAGGCGGCGCGATCGGCGCGGAAGTCACCCTCGATCCACCAGCGTTCGACGGCGTCGACCAGTTCGCCGACGCGCGGACCCGGTGCGACGCCCAGGCTCAGCACATCGGCCCCCTTGATCGGAAATGTGGGCGCCGTCCATTCGGCGGCGGTGACGAGCATCTCCTGCCATTCATCCGCATCGTCACGCGCCGATGCCGTACCCGCCGCATTGCGCGCGGCCCAGGCGAGCAGCATCCGGTCGCGAAACAGATCGGCGCCGACCGCATGGATGCGGGCATGCACCATCGAGACGGACAAAGGCGCGTCCGGTAAAGAAGCCGCGCACATCGCCAGCAGCCGGTCGCGATCGCGATTGGCAAGCCGCAGCCGTTCGCCGACCGCCCGCGCATCGCTCTCGCTTTCGAGCAACGCCGCAAGGCGACGGATCGGATCGATGCCGCCGGTCAGAGCAACGGGCAGACTGCCCTCAAGGGCGATCAACGCGGCGAGCCGATCGAACGATCGTGCTTCGTCGAGGCAATGAAGGAGCACATTGCGCTGGCGCATCAGATCGAGCACCGGAACGGGATCGGGGGCAACAAGCAACCGCAGCATTTCGTTGCGCACCCGTTCGCCCGACAAAGTCGGCAATTGATCGGCCATGCGTTCGGCGGCAGCGAGCGCCTCGGGATTAGGCGGCATGCGGCCGTAATGTGCCTGGAAGCGGAAGAGACGGAGCAATCGCAGCACGTCCTCTCGGATCCGCTCGATGGGATCGCCGACGAACCGGACGCATCCGGCGCGCGCATCTTCGATCCCGCCGAAATAGTCGTGCAGGTGGCCGTTCGCCTCGCAGAAAATCGCGTTCATCGTGAAATCGCGCCGCGACGCATCTTCCCGCCAGTCGTCGGTGAACTCGACGCGCGCATGACGACCGAAAGTCTCGACGTCGCGGCGCAGCGTCGTGATCTCGAACGGCCGATGCTCGGCTATGGCGGTGACGGTACCGTGCTTGATGCCGGTGGGATGCACGGCGATGCCGGCCGCTTCGAGAATCTCGATCGCGCGTTCGGGCGGCACCGGCGATGCGATATCGATGTCGGTGACGGGCCGGCCAAGCAGCGCATCGCGCACGCAGCCGCCGACGAACCGGACATCGACGCCGGCCGCCTCGAACGCGCCGATAACGCGGCGCGTCGGTGCCGCCTTCATCCAGGCCTGCGGTTGGATGCGCTCTTCAGCCCCCGCCATCGCCGGATTCTACTCGGTGAAGTAGCCCGGCGCGACCTTTCCGTCTTCGAGATGCGGCGGAACATAGGTGGCGCCGGGATCTGCCCCGTCGAACAGCCAGAGCGCGCCCATTGTGATCAGCATCAGGACCGCTCCGGCAACGGCCAGCCAGGTCCACGGCACCGGACGGATCTCGCCGGCGCTGTTTCGCCGCCCGACGACCAGAAAATAGAGTAAAGCCGGTGCCAGCAGCGGCAGCAGGATAGACAGTGCGGCTCTCATCCGGCGGTCCCCAATATCTCGGCGAGATTGTTCAACATTCCGGCGGTGGCGCCCCAGATATGCCGGCCCTGCCAGTCGATCGCATAGAACCAGCGCTCGCCGTCGTCAAAGCGGCGCGAACGCAGATAGAGCGCGCCGGGCCGCATCAACTCGTCGAGCGGCAGTTCGAAGATCTCGGCAACTTCCGCCGGATCGGCTTCGAGCGCGAGCGACGGGCGCAGGAGGGCGACGACCGGCACCACTTCGTAGCCGGTGCGCGTCACATAGGTGTCGAGCCGGCCGACGAGCGAAACCTTTGCATCGTCGAGTCCGACCTCTTCGCGCGCCTCGCGCAGCGCCGCAGCTTCGGGATCGGAATCGCCCGGATCGATGCGGCCGCCGGGAAAGCTGATCTGACCGGCGTGATTGGTGAGCTGGTCGTTGCGCCGCGTCAGCAGGATCGTGGGCCCGTCGTCATGCTCGATCAGACCGACCAGAACCGCGGCCTCGCGCAACGGCAAACGCGGTGCGAGATCGGGATTGAGATCCTGATCGCCTCGCATGCCGGGAAGCAGGACAGCGGTTTCGACCGGTCCCTCGGGCGGAACGCGTGGCGCGCGACGGCGGCCGGGCGTCACAGTACCGAGCCGCGTGCGGATATCGGCACCGGTCAGCCCGCCGCCCGCATCTCGCCCAGCGTGAAAAACTGCCCGCCGCTCCATACGCCGAATGTCTCCCTGTCGCCTGCCGCGCGAAACTCGCCCAGCTCGACAAGCTGATAGTAGACCGAACGGAGAATGCGCGCTTCCAGCCCGTCTCGCACATGAACATAGGGGCGCGGCTCGCCCGTGACCGGATCGGTGTCGACGCGGATCGGATGATCCGCATCCGCCGTCACGCGTTCGTCAAGATTGGTACGGAATTCGAGACGCTGCGCATCGCCGCTGCCGTCCGCATCGACCTCGACCGCCGTAAATGGCGCATCTTCGACGACGATAAGGCCGCGTTCGACCGGAGTCACCAGCCAGTAACTGCCGTCCGGCTCGCGGCGCAGCACCGAGGCGAACAATTTGACCAGCGGCAGCCGGCCGATCGGCGAGTTGCGATAATACCAGGTGCCGTCGGCGTCGATGCGCAGATCGAAATCGCCGCAGCTCTCCAGCGCCGGCGCACCCGATCGTGACTGGCCGGGGTCTCGCCGGCGAGCCATCGTGCGCAGCAGGTCTGCGGGCTTTTTCGCCGGACCGGTCATAGAATGGCCATGAAATCTGCTATCGTATTGTCCTGTTGCACCATCTGGGAGCGCCGACCGTGAGCATGATCGACACAGCAGCCGGCGACAATCAGCTTGTCGGACAAATTGAGGCGCTCGGCCGCCGCCTTCAAGACGTGCGGGCCGGAATCGGCAAGGTCATCTTCGGTCAGCGCGAGGCGATCGACCAGACGCTGATCACATTGCTGGCCGGTGGCCACCTGCTGCTGATCGGCGTACCCGGTCTCGCCAAGACCAAACTGGTCGAAACGCTCGGCATCGTGCTCGGCATGGACGATCGCCGCATCCAGTGCACGCCCGACCTGATGCCGGCCGATATTCTCGGGTCCGAAGTGCTCGAGGAGGCCGAATCCGGCCGGCGCAGTTTCCGTTTCATCCGCGGTCCGGTCTTCTGCCAGCTGCTGATGGCCGACGAAATCAACCGGGCGAGCCCGCGTACGCAGTCGGCGCTGCTGCAGGCGATGCAGGAGCGCCGCGTGACCGTCTCCGGCACGACGCACGAACTGCCAGCCCCCTTCCATGTGCTGGCGACGCAGAATCCGCTCGAGCAGGAAGGCACCTATCCGCTGCCCGAAGCGCAGCTCGACCGGTTTTTGATGCAGGTCGATGTGACCTATCCCGACAGCGACGCGGAACGCCAGATGCTGATCGCGACGACGGGCGTCGAGGAAGCCAAGCCGAAGAACGTGATGGGCAGCGGCGAGTTGATCGATGCGCAGCGTCTGGTGCGCCGGATTCCGGTCGGCGCCAGCGTGGTCGATGCGATCCTCACGTTGGTGCGCTCGGGCCGTCCCGATTCGACCGATATCGACGAGGTACGCCGTCATGTGGCATGGGGACCCGGCCCGCGCGCCAGCCAGGCACTGATGCTGGCGGTTCGTGCCCGCGCGCTGCTCGATGGCCGCTTCGCGCCGTCGCCCGAAGACGTGCTGGCGCTCGCACCCGCCGTGCTGCGTCATCGCATGGCGCTCAATTTCGCCGCACGCGCCGATGGCGTAACGCTTGACGACGTGATCGACCGGCTGCGCGAGCCTCTGGCCTGAGCCGGCTGCAAGGCCGCCCGCGATGCCGACCCCGACCGAACGCCGCGCCCGCGCCGAAGCGCTCGCCTCGCGTTTGCCGCCGCTGCTGGTGGCCGCGCGCCAGGTCGCGGCAACCGTCGAACAGGGCATCCACGGCCGCCGCCGCGTCGGCATCGGCGAAACATTCTGGCAATTCCGCCGCTACGAACCCGGCGACGCGCCGACGCGGATCGACTGGCGGCAGACCGCGAAATCGGATCGCGTCTATGTGCGCGAGCATGAGTGGGCGGCGGCACAGACGATCTGGCTGTGGCGTGACGCCTCGCCGTCGATGCGGTTTACGTCGGATGCGCGCCGCCACGAAAAGCGCGATCACGCCTCGATTCTCATTCTGGCACTGGCTGCGATGCTGCTGCGCGCCGGCGAACGGATCGGCCTGCTCGGCAGCGAAATGCGACCGGTCGCCGGTTCGGCCGCGCTCGATCGGCTGGTCTTCGAACTCGACCGCCTCGAAACGGCCGAAGACAGCCTGCCGCCGTTCCGGCCGCTGCCGCGCCATGCGCCGCTGGTGATGGTCGGCGATTTTCTCTCGCCGCTCGAGGCGATCGACCGGCGCCTGCGCGATTTCGCCGGCGGCAATCGCACCGGTCATCTCATTCAGTTGCTCGATCCGGCTGAGGAAGGGCTGCCTTATCACGGACGCGTCCGCTTCGAGGGCATGGAAGGCGAAGGCGACATGCTCGCCAGCCGCGCCGAAGCGCTGCGGCCCGAATATGAAGCGCGAATGCGCGCGCACGAGCAAGGTCTGGCCGACATTGCGCGCGCGATCGGCTGGAGCTTTACCCGCGCCCATACCGACCGGCCGCCGCATCTGACGTTGGTCGCGCTCTATGCGTTGCTCGCGGAAGCTCATGGCTGAGAGATCATGCTGACGCTTGGCGGGCTCACCTTTGCCGCGCCCTGGATGCTGGCGGCGCTCGCACTGCTGCCGGTCGTATGGTGGCTGCTGCGTCTGACTCCGCCGGCACCGCGCCGCGTTCTCTTCCCGCCGCTGCGCCTGCTCCTCGGGCTGCTGCCCAAGGAAGAGACACCGCATCGCACGCCCTGGTGGCTGATCCTCTTGCGCCTCGTCATTGCCGGTCTGGTGATCCTTGCACTCGCCCAGCCGCTGCTGCGAGCGAGCGAGGCGCTGCCCGGCGACGGCCCGATCGTGATCCTGCTCGACAATGGCTGGAGTGCCGCCCCGCATTGGGATCGACGCACCCAGGCGCTCGACGATGTGCTCGATCAGGCCGCGCGGACCGACCGCTCCGTGCTGCTGGTGCCGAGTGCCGATCTCGATATTCCCGGCACGGCGGCACCCGGGATTTTGCCGGCGGCGGAAGCAAGACGCATCGCGTCGGGGATCGCACCGCGCCCCTGGCCTTCCGATCCGGCAGCGGCGCTCGCCGCAATCGAAAGCGCAATGCTGCCGATGCCGATCAGCACGGTCTGGCTTGCCGACGGGCTCGCGATCGACGACCAGGCCGCACAGCAGGCCCTCGCCACCTGGCTGCAGCAGAACGGCAATCTGCGTTTCTATGCAGAATCGGACGGTCAGCGGGCGCATCTCGTGCTGTCGCCGCGCCACGACGCCAGCGGGCTCATGCTTCGGGTCGCGCGCGCAGTG